>JAABUO010000952.1_pt1 | contig 42550 bp, 25 predicted proteins | sample 5559291 | NCBI WGS metagenome assembly JAABUO01 (sample SAMN10711878, study PRJNA513372) | rock metagenome | isolation source: Antarctica rocks | place: Antarctica: Victoria Land, Finger Mt sud
TATCCGCGCTGAGAGATACGTCTTCAATCTCAAAGTCTCCTGGAGTGAGCAAGCTGGGCTTACCGCCTCCGGCCGCGTCGATCGAATACAGGTGGCCCCACCCGTCCTGCTCCGAGTCGAACAGGATACGGTTTCCGGCAGCATAGAAGAACGACGTGTTCGCAAAGTTCGGAAGGGAATCGCGTGAGATTTCCCCGCTATGCCAGATCTGGTGCGCCTGAAGCGTCTGCGCATCGGCCACCCAGATGCTCCATGGCGTCACCGGCGCTGGAATTACAGGGCGCCGGTTCATCGGTCCGGGAACCCTGAGGAACGCAAGGTGCTTCCCGTCAGGGGACCACCTCGGCTGACTGTCTCGGTCGACAGACGGCGCGATGTAACTGACCTTTGCGAGCTTCCCGGCGTTGATTTCGGCTATGACGATCAGGGCGTGATCTCCGCGGCTCAGCGCGTAGGCAATCTTGCTGCTGTCCGGCGACCACACGGGCGAGGAGGGCTCACCGCGCTCATCCGTAAGCATCACGGCTTTGCTCTGCGTCTTCAGATCTGAAAGGTCCGCAATCCAGAGGTGGCTTTTCGCGGCCCACACAGCGTATTTACCGTCGGGCGAGATCTCAATGTCCTCACAGCCCTCCGGTGCACAACCTACTTCCCCTACCAGCTTCGGTTCGCCGCCGCTTGTCGGGACGGCCCATACCTGCTGCGTCGGCTGAGGCAGCTCGTCAGCGGGGTTGGCCACTCTCCCTACATCGTTCAACTCACTTCCACGCACATATAAAACCGTCTTCCCGTCTGGCGTGAGACGCACCGAGGCAATGGGCTGGCCGGTATCTCCCACGTAGCGGGTCACTTGGTGCGGAACAAACGCCGGCCCTTCAGCGACCCAGACGTTTCGTTCGCCACGCTGATCGAAAAGCCAGGCCATCGTCGCGCCACGAGCCGCGACTGTCAACTCCGTCGGAAATGGCGTATCCATTACCTGTTCAAGCGTGAAGGACTGGGCATGCAGCTTTGTGCCGGCACACGCAATGAACCCTACAAGCGCGCACAGGCGCATGATTCTATTCAACGACGCACCGTGCAACCGCGTGCCACGGACTCCCCTGCTCTCTTCCATGAGTTCTCCAATGCCGAACGGCGGGACAGGTTATGCTTTGCTTGAAGGAATAGGGCAAGCAAAAGAAGCAACGGAAAACTCGCGACACAGGTCTACAACATAACGGCGCCAATATTACAACATATGTTTCACGTGTCCTATTTGCCCAGACAGTGTCCTCCCGCTGGGCTTCGGCTGTCAATAAGAATGCACGGAACACTGAGCTACGGCAAGGGTTACGATCTGAAACATTGCCCCTCCAGTATCCCGGATCTGGCTGACAACGTACTTCCCAAGCTCACGGGGAGTGCGGAGGGCATGACTAGCCCATCTGAGCTCTGCAACATTCGTTCCATGTTTGGTATGCAGCTCATCTGCACAAACAATCTACTGCGTGCCCGTGAAGGGTGGCGTGGAGATCCGGCATCCAAGTAGACCGAAAAGACCTGGCAGCCGCAGTGGGTTACAGCGACGTAGGCGCTTTAGCGCAGCTTCGTGCAGTAAACGATGCTCACCCAGCAGCCGATCACCGCAAGTTGAAGCTTATCGGATGCTGATGATCTGAGTAAACCCATACACGGCCGGTCCTAGGAAGACGCGGGCGGCATATTGGGCTATTGCTTGGTCAGGGTTCCCGTGCCTTGGTCAGGACCGCAGGGGCCAGTGAGGGTCCAATTGGTGACGTTGAGGGTTGTCCCGTCCGGCGTGAATGTGCCCGCGACGACGACAGTGTTGGTTGTGGTCGCGTCGGCATAGGTGAGATTAAAGCTGCCCCCGGTGACCTGAGTGTTGGAGATCGCGACGGGGGAGTTGAAGCAGGGATTGGAAGCGAAACTTCCGCTGCCGGAAAGGGTGAAATTGCCGTTGGGATCGGAGGCGGGCGCTTGGGTGAGTGAAGCGGTGACATCGATCAGATGGCCGTCGGGGTCGGAAAAGCTTCCGACGTAGTTGCCTGTGATCGGACTGAAGGCGTTGGCGGTGACGTGGATGGGGGTGGACGAGGTGAAGGCGCAGGAGCCTCCTTTAACCAAATAGGCGGCATTCTGGAGGGAACGCGCGTCGTTGGAGAGGGTTCCGGTGATGGTGAGCGTTCCACCGCCAACCGATCCCGTGAGGGTAGTAAGGTCGTGAGCGTCCGTAGAGCCGTGGACGGTGAATGGCTGGCTTGGTGAGACGCACGCGGAGGCGGAGTCGGAGTGCAGAATACCGCTCATGGAAGCTCCGGTGCCGACGAGAGCGCCTGAGATGGAAGGAAGCTGCGTGTCCGCTGCCGACGTAGCAGCGATCTGCCAGTTGCCGTTGACCGAGGCGATGCTGGAGGGATAGAAAGGCGCAGGGTCGGAGCAGCCGGAGAGTAGCAATGCGAGGGGAAGCATGGCAAAGAGGGATGGGCGGGAGATGCGAAAACGCAGATGCATGGCGTAAAACTCCGGGTGCCGATGTGGGAAGGTTTCGCAAAGTATCGCAGACCTTGCGGCAAATGGGAAGTGACTTGTTCGATAATTCTGGTCAAGGGGTCCGCAACGGGAGCGTGCAACCAGCCGTCACGTACTACCGTGTTCCCGGCGAGGCCAGTGGATGCGAGCGGCCCCGGACACCAAACATGGCGTGACACCGTCATCCGTTTCCTGAGGTCCCAAGCTCATCGAGAGATTGTTCGTGTAGCCCTGCGCGAGATCGAGCACTACACCCAGGCACGCACCGCAACGTGCATGCCCCGGAGAGGCACTGCGGAGAGAACGGGCTTGGCACGATCAAACCTCGCATGGCAACCGGAGCCAGTTGTGGTATTTCTGAAGGTTGGACTAGTCCGCCTCAGTTATCTGGAAACGTCCGCCAGTCAGGCGTGGATCGCACGACCGGGGATACCGAATGCGAATTTCACCCAAGCGGATGCATGTTGCGTTCCTGCTCTTCTTTTTAAGCGGCCTTGGCCTACGTATTGCCTCTGCTACCGAGCTCTCGGGCGAACTTACTGATCCTCAGGGTCAGGTCGTGCCCCATGCCACTGTGCGGATGCTGCGCCGGGCAGATGCATCGGTTCGAGAAACGCGAACCGACGCTACCGGACGCTTCACATTTCCAGATTTGAACGGCGGAGAATACCGCATCACCGCAGAGTCGTCCGGTTTTGCCGTGCTCGACCGAATGCTGGTAGTACATCCGAGCGGATTGCAAGCCGAAGATCTTCAATTTTCCAGCCTCGCGGCTCAAGCCGAGTCGGTCAACGTCACCGCCTCCATTACCGACCGGGGTGTTTTTGAACCCGATCCCGCCCAGCAGGTGATGATTCGGGATGAAACTCTTGACGCCAACCCCGGCCGGCCCGGCATGCCCGTCTCCATCCCCGGCATGCCCGTGGAGTCACCTGCCGGCGGCGTCAAGCCTCCGCAATACTTTGTTCCCGGTGTTGCCGGCGACCACGGCGAACCTATTGCTATGTTCTTCCAGGTGGGCGGCTACCTCTTTCCCAACAATCTCCCCGCCAATGCACACGGCAACGGCTACGCAGATCCCAACGTCATTATCCCCGCGGCCATCGAGACCGTACAGACGGACGGCGGCGCCTTCAACGTTCGCGAAGGCAACAACTCCGTGAACTCCGCCATCACTTTTGGCCTGCGCGACCGCATCGAGCCCTTCCTGCGCCTGACCGGCGACTACCGTGATCTAAATCTGGTGGGTGGTGGGAGCCCAGGCGACCCCTCTAATCGCGCTTGGATCGGTGCGGAGATCTCTTTGGGTAACGGCTATCTCGCTCGCCTGGAACATCGCAAACAATATAAGGGCAACGTCTCCAAAGTCTTCACCTTCGGCAAACACGAGCTGACTGCATACGGGATTGGCTATTACGGAGCCGCCTTCCAACCGGGTCTGATTCCCGTAGGCATCGCCACTCCCGACGATACCTACGACCCCCGCCAGCATGAGGCGACCTCCAATGGAACGGCCATCTTCAACGACATCTGGCAACTCGCTCCCCGGCGGCAGTTCCAATTCTCCGGCTACTATCGCTTCTACACTCTTGATGTGCGGCCCAACTTCGGCGACGGCCTTATCCGCCAGAGTGAACACCGCAATGCAAACTCGGAAAACATCCTCTATTCCGATCGGCTTAATAACACGTTCTCGCTTCTGGCCGGTGCTGACTTCCGCCGTGAAGCTCCACGCGACCTGAACCTGGACCACTTTGACCAGGCCGCAGGCGTCTTCAAGCCGCGCACCTCAAACAATCTCACCATCAACTTCTACTCACCGTTCGCGGCACTCGATGGCGCGATCTTCCACGTCTTGCACTATGACGCGGGGTACCGGTTGGACCAGGTCGCAGTGAATAATCAGGACCTCATTAGCCCGCAGCAATCGTTTGACCGGTCCGCCACCATCCGTTCACCAAAGGCGACTCTTACCTTCCTACCCCCTGAAAATGTTTCCTTTCTTCCTGTGGTTTCGCTCAGCTACGGCCAGGCCTTCCATATCAACGACCCACGTATCGGCACCACGGCCATCACAGGCGGCACCATTGTGGCTAAAGCTCGCGCTTATCAAGTGGTGGTAAGCAAGACCTTCGCGAAGACGGAATTTCGCCTCAATCTCGCTCACGTCACCACTGCTCAGCAACTCGCACGCGTCTCGAATGACACCGGGCTCCAACAAGACCTCGGCCCCGGGGTGATCAAGTCCCTCACCTTTACCCTCCGCCATAACTTCCAGCACGGATTCATTCAGGGCCTGTATTCGAAAGCTGACGCTCGCAACCGACTCACCGGACTGCCAACCCCGGAAGCTCCACGGCAGATCTATGACATTCTCGCCACAATCGACCAGTTGCCGTTCCACCTGGTGGCCCGAAGCGAATATGAAGAGGTCTCGCGCAAGCCGCTCGGCCAATTGGACGACGGTTCTAATGCAGATTCCGTACCCGTGCGCGAACTTCGCGCAGCGCTCATCCGGCCCTTTCAGTCAGAGGGCTTCGATGTCGGAGTCAATGTGTTTATCGCCAGCGGCTACGGTGGCCAAACCCTCGAGTCGATCGCACTTCCTGGAGAGGAAGTTCCCTTCACGCGGAATACCGGCTTTCCTCTAAGATCCTATGTCAGCGCGTCGTTCACCTACTACTTCAGACGCCGCTAGAATCTGAAGAGGACCAGAAATTCCAGATGAAAGTGAAGTTTGCCCCAGGCTCCGAACCGAAGCAGCCGCCGGCCGGTTAAGCGGCAGGCGTGAGGATGGCGCGCCAGAGCGTTGATCGAGCGATATGAAATCAGGCTGTGACTTAGAGCGGATTCACAGATGGTGTAGAGCAAGAACAAACGCAGATTCCCTTCAGGAATGACAACCAAAACGGGATGGGCTCTTCTACCGCGTATCCCTGTAGGGTCGTCATCCTGAACGCAGTGAAGGATCCCTGTATTTCTGAAGTCGAAAGCTATACCCCATCCCAAATCAGCTATAGCGGAGTCGATTTCAACCCTTTAGGCCAGATTCCGGTAGAGACAACGGTTCATATTGTCAATACCACAATAGTGTAGTACATTTTGCTTCCTTGCACAAGACGTGCAGGGTGGACGCTCTTCCTTGCCTGGAGCACGCAATTTTACATCAATGTCAGGTATGCCTGCCTTCTTGAACGGCCAATGCTTCCAGCGCGAACGGCTGGGGGTGAGTCCTGTAAGAGAAGACGTGTGAGATATTCGTGGCCCGTCGCCGGGCTCATGAATTTTGCATCGTAAGCTGCAAGGAGGAATAAATAGAATAATTTTTTGAATTTAAAGACGTCTAGCAATCCGCGGCTCGCGCCGGTGCGTTGACATAGAAATGAGCGGGTGGCCCTCACCATCCAGTTGTTCCTCTATAAGCGGGCAGCTCGCTCCCAACCTCGAAATGTTTCGATTAAGGGAGAGTACCGTGTTCAAGCTAAAACCGTTTATTGGACTCACTTTGGGTCTTCTACTTGCCGTCCCACCAGGCGCTTTTGCCTCCAGTCACCGGGAAGCACCCATTACCGCACTGGACCACAAGGCTGACATTACTGACTTCTACGCGTTCGTCAGTTATGACCACCCGGATCGCGTCACCTTCATCATGAACGTCGATCCATTTTTGGAGCCGAGCAACGGGCCCGTCTATTTCCCTTTCGATCCCGCCATTTTGTATGAGATCAAGGTCGACAATAACCACGATGCGAAGGAAGAGGTTGGCTTCCGGATTCGCTTCAAGACTGAGATCCGCGCACCGAAGTTGTTTACCGCCTATGCGGGAGCCGGTAATGGGCTAGACGCTCCCAGGAACTCGCCCGCACCGGTAGCTCCGGGAACACCCATTGTTCCGCCTGCCATTACGTCTCTGGACGGCCCCGGGTCTGCCGGCATCAATGTTCGCCAGACGTACACGGTGGAGATGGTGCGCAATGGCAAGACCATCGAGCTGACCAGACCTGACGGTGCTGCTATGTACGCGGTCCCCAGCAATGTTGGCCCCCGGACCATGCCCGATTATGACGATCTGGCGAAGCAGGGAATCTACAACGTGAGAGGAAATGGATCGGACGGCTTCCGGGTATTCGCCGGGACTGTAGCTGACCCATTCTTTATCGATCTTGGGGCTGCCTTCGACACGTTCAACTTCCGGTCGGGAGCTGGTGGCGGCGTCCTCACCCCAGCACAGGACAAGAACGACCACCTGAATCTGGCTCCCAATGCGGTCTCCGGCTTTAACGTGAATACCATCATCATCGAGGTCCCGATCGAGATGTTGACCAGCGATGAAGAGGAGCATCCGGCCACGGATCCGCGCGCCACCATTGGAGCATGGGCCACGACCTCGAGGCAGCAGCTCACCGTTCGCCGTTCTCCGCTCCCTGTGGAGAATGCCGGAAACTTTTACCAGGTGCAGCGCCTGGCTAACCCGCTGGTGAATGAGTTGATCATCGGCATGGGGTCGAAGGACCGCTGGAGCATGGAGCAGCCCGTCAATGATGCGCAGTTTGTCCAGTTCGCTCTGGACCCGACAATCTCGCGAATCTTCAACGCACTTTATGGGATCAAGATTCCTCCTCCGCCTCGTTACGATCTTCTGCCGCTTGTAACCTACGCGGCACCGATCGCCGCAGTCGGTACGCCGCCCGGTCCGATTGCCGATCTGCTTCGGCTGAATACGGGCGTTAAGCCTACCCCGTATGCCAAGAGGAGTCGACTTGGTCTGATCGGTGGGGATGCAGCCGGATTCCCGAACGGCCGGCGATTGACCGACGACGTTACAGATATCGCTGCACGTGTGGTTGGAGCTGGCGTTCTGGCCAAAGGGTTCAATGTTGCGCCAAATAACCTGATTGGGGATGGCGTTAATACCACCGATGTCCCGACCCAGGAGACGTTTCCTTACGTGCATTACGCCTATAGCGGGCGGGATAGCCGTCACATCGATCCCGGTGAGGTTGGCTGTGGTATTCAGCCTTCGACCGAGAGAGACGCTGGAGCGAACGAGAACCAGGGCGGCAGCACGCGCTGTCCTGTTCAGTAGCCAGAGCGACCACCGGGGCTCTTCGCGCCAACCAGCGCGGAGAGCCCTTCCCAAGAGCTATTCCGCTAAAGCAGATTTGTAGATGATGTAGAGAACCAGGAACAGCAAGAACAAACGCAGGTTTCCCTTCGGGAATGACACCTAAAAAGCTAAAGGTCTTCCATATTACTACCCTTATCTTTAGCTCGGATTCCCTTTTCTGTGGAGTTGTTATCCTGAACGCAGTAAGAATTCCTGTATTCGCCGAAAGTCGCAACGCTGTCCACCCGTACGCAACCAGCTATAAGGGCCGTCATGAAACCCATCAATGGAAGTATCGTTGCCTTTGCCGTAGTGTGCTCCTCGGCTCTTGGGTCGGCTCAACAGGCCAGTTACTCCGATAACCATCAACCGATTCTGCCTTCAAAGGTTGTCGCTGCGAAACCTGATAGTCCCGCACAGCAACGGATCGATGCCGCCAAGCGGCAGATTGCCGCAGATCCCAAGAAGCCGCAGGCATTCAACAACCTGGCTACCGCCTATCTAGGGCGCGCGAGAGAGACGGCAGATTCGAACTATTATCAGGACGCTTCCAAAGCCCTTGCGCAGGGGCTTCGGCTCGATCCAGACAACTTCCCCTTGCAGAAGACCCAGGTCGCCCTGCTCCTCAGGCAGCACTCCTTCGGGCAAGCAAAACAGCAGGCTGCCAAGCTGAACCTTCATACGCCCGACGATGTCATGACCTACGGGTATCTGGCTGAGGCCGAGATCAACCTGGGTGACTATCCTGAGGCCGAGAAGAACGTGCAATGGATGCTGAATATGCGTCCGAACAATGTTCCTGGCCTCCTGCTCGCTGCACAGCTACGATCTGTGTACGGCGATTCCGAGGGAGCACTGGATCTGCTCAAGCTCGCGTATTCGGAGAGCTCCCCCGCTGAGGCTGAGGAGTTGGCCTGGATTGCAAACAGGATCGCCTCCGTGCAGATCGGCTCAGGGAAATCTGAAGCTTCCGAGCCCATGTTGGATCGAGCCGAGCAGCTGTTTCCAGAGTATCCCTACACAATCGAGAATCGGGCGCAGGTACGGTTGGAACACAATCGGGCCGCCGATGCAGTCGCCCTGCTGGCACGGGCCAGGCAGCTCGACCAACGGCCGCAAGTGCTCTACCAACTGGCCCAGGCGCAGCGAGCCGCCGGACAGGTTACGGAGGCCGTTGCCACGGAAGCAGAGTTCGAGAAGCGCGCCGCGAATCCTGACAGCCAATCCAACGAGACGAATCGCGATCTGATCCTGCTCGACTCCAGCGATCCAGGCCGGGCCGCAATGGCGTTGACGTTCGCCCAGCAAGCGCTAAACAGCCGTCACGATGTCGATACCCTGGACGCTTATGCGTGGGCGTTGTACGCCAACGGACGTTATCAGGAAGCTGACTCTGCAATGCAGCGCGCCCTGGCGGTGGGCATTCAGAGCCCCGAAATATTCGACCATGCCGGACAGATAGCGCAAAAGCTAGCAAAACCGGAGGAAGCAGCGAAGGATTTCGAACTCGCAATCCGTTCAGACCCGACATCGGAGTACGCCGCCGCTGCCCGGAAGTCTCTAAAGCTTCCGGCAACTGCGGCAAGTGGAGTGGATGACGATTCGCCGGTCCCTCTGTCCTCTGTTGCCGTGGAAGCAACGGCGTCAGCGCTCCACTTGTCACCAGCCGCCTCCGTGCCAGTGGCTTTCACACCGGGCGTCGTCCTGCTGCCGCTCAGCTTTTCGCCTGTTCCTGAAGGTCTGCTCACGCCGGCACCCACCGATACAGCACGTCAGATCCACAAGGCACAGGGGAGCGTAGCGCAAGACCAGAAGAATGCGCAGGCGTATGCAAACTTAGGTGCTGCATACTTTCAACAAGCAAGAGAGACCGGGGACGTGAGCGACTACGAACTCGCGGAGAAGTCGCTCGGCCTGTCGCTCGACCTTGTCTCCGGAGATTTTTCAGCCGATTGGCCCTTAGGAACGCTCGCCGAGGTCTGCATGGGCGAGCATCGGTTCCTTGAGGCGCTGCAATATTCCCAGAAAGCACTTGCTCTTGGCTCGGGCGATGTCTCGCCGTTTGCTACTGCGGGTGACGCCTATACCGATATGGGTGAATACAAGAAGGCCCGTGCTGCGTATGCGCGTTTGACACCGCGGGACATGACTCTGTCCCCTCGCGCTGCCTACGCCCGTGATAGCCGCATCTCCTACCTGGATTTCATCGCTGGAGATACAGCGAAGGCGATTAGCCTGATGAAGGTCGCCGTGGCTGAGGGAGTTGAGGCGCAGCTGCCCAGGGAAAATCTTGCATGGCTTTATTACGAGCTGGGGGAATTTTTCACTCAGAATGGCGATGCACTTTCGGCCAATGCGGCTTACGTTGCCGCTCTCGGGATTCATCCCGGAGACTACCGGGCGCTCGCAGGTCTAGCGAAGTTGAGAGCGAACAACGGCCGGTACGCCGAGGCCATTGTGCTCTACCAGAAAGCGGTCGCGGTCGTACCCATGCCGATCTTTGTTGGCGAGCTCGGCGATCTTTACGCCCGGTCTGGAAACATGGTCGAAGCTAAAAAACAGTACCAGCTGGTCGAATACATCGGTCTGCTTGGCAAGATCAACCAGGTACTGCACAACCGCGACCTGGCCCTTTTTTACGCGGACCACGACATCAAACTGCCGCAGGCTCTGACTCTGGCGCGTAAGGAGTTCGAAGTACGGCACGACGTCTACACGTGGGACGCGCTGGCCTGGGCTCTCTACAAGAACGGTCAATACAAAGAGGCTGGCAAGGCCGACGAGAACGCGCTTGCCCAGGGCACAAAGGACTCCCTGCTGCTCTATCATGCCGGCGTGATCGCCGCGAAGCTGGGGGATGCGAACCTTGCCCGAACCGAGCTGACCAAAGCACTGGAGATCAACCCGCACTTCCACCTCATCTATGCGGATGCCGCCCGGCAGAGGCTCGCTTCCATGGGTACACAGACTGCATCGAGTGTGACTCCGGATAGCCATGCACACTAAGCGCCTGGCCCCATTGCTGCTGCTCCTGCTTTCTCTTCTGATGACCCGTCCAATGTACGCGCATCCGATGGGGAACTTCAGCGTGAACCACTATTCGAAGATCACCTTGAAGTCCGATCGGATCTCAATTCGTTATTTCATCGATCTGGCGGAGATCCCCACCTATCAGGAACTCCAGAGCGGCAATGTGACTGCCGGTGCGAACGATCCGGCTGTGCGCCGCTTCATCGCTGCACGGGGTATGGAGTTGGGACACGGCCTCAGTTTGCGGGTGGACGGCAGGCCCGTGACGCTTCATCTCACATCGAGCGGCGTCATCTTCCCACCGGGCGCCGGTGGTCTTCCCACCATGAAGATGGGATTCGTGTACGACGGGACTTATCCCGCCACAGTGGACCGGGAACACGCGACGATCAATTATGCCGATAACAATTACCCAGGGCATAGCGGATGGAAGGAGGTCATCGCAGACGATGTTGGCGGCTCCTTGCTGAAGAGTTCCGTTCCGGCAAAAGATCGGAGCGCAGAGCTAAGCAACTATCCTACCGACCTGCTGACTAGTCCACCACAAAATCTCGAAGCTTCGCTCGAAGCCACGCTGCCTCCGGTGGCGGTGGCAGCCCATGCTCCTTCTGCTCCTACGCTGGCGAAGACATCACCGTTCGGGGTTTCTGCTGCCTCAGGTTCCGCTGCTCAGCATAATTCGGCGAAGGTAAGTCCTTCAGCGAAGATCAAGCCCAGGCACCAGGTGCCAATCTCCGCGTCATCCGTAATGACTCCCACGATGGTGGCTCCGCCCCAGGAAGCACCCGCGCCCATGCAATTAAAAGGCAATCAGCAGAAGACGCCGCGAGATAAATTCACCGAACTCATCACGACCGAGCATCTGAGTCTCTGGTTTTTATTCACGGCCGCACTGATTGCGATGGGTCTGGGAGGGCTGCACGCACTGGAGCCCGGGCATGGCAAGACGATCGTCGCCGCTTACCTTGTGGGTTCCCGAGGAACTGCGCGCCACGCTGTTCTGCTCGGTCTGATCGTTACCGCATCCCATACGCTGGGCGTCTTCGCGCTGGGCGTGATCACGTTGTATGCTTCGCGCTACATCGTGCCCGAGCAGCTTTACCCCTGGCTTGGCGTCCTCTCCGGGCTCACCATCGCCGGACTCGGATGCTACATGCTGTTGCGGCGGCTGACCGGGACCGCGACAGACCACTCACACCTTCCGGGCGAAAGCCAGAGCCACTGGTTCGACTTCAAAACTTCCAGGGGAACCGGCATGGTTGCCGAGGTGAAACCGCTCCTGAATGCGCCCGCCAAGCAGGTAAGTCTCACCCAGCTTTTTACCCTCGGCATCACCGGCGGAGTCATTCCGTGCCCCGCGGCGCTGATTGTCCTCCTAAGCGCGTTTGCGCTGCACAGGATCGGGCTGGGCTTGTTCCTCATCGTTGCCTTCAGCGTGGGGCTTGCGGCCGTACTGATTGGGTTTGGAACCCTGATGGTCTATGCCCGTCGATTCATGACACATCTCCAGGTCGACGGCCCGCTGACCAAGCGCTGGCTCCCGGTCGCTTCCTCAGCGTTCATCACGATCCTGGGGTGCATTGTGGCGTTTCAGGCCTCGGCCGGCATCCACCTCAGCGGGCATCTCTTCACACAGGAGAAGCTTGGTCCGGTGCTGTTCGTCACAGGTCTCGGCCTGGTCCTCGGGATGCGGCATTCCACCGATGCGGATCACATTGTCGCCATTTCGACGATCGTCAGCAAGCAGGGCAGCATACGCAACGCGGCCTTTATCGGTTCGGTGTGGGGTCTGGGTCACACCATCACCATCTTCGCAGTAGGCGCTCTGATCATCCTTTTCGGTGTGGAGATCCCGCCCCGCATCGGTCTCTCGATGGAGTTCTGCGTGGCCCTGATGCTGATCCTGCTCGGCATTTTAAACTTGACCGGAGTGCTGCAAAAAATCACTACACGTTTCACGCCAGCGAGTCCGACGCCACTCCTTGCCAGCGCCACGGTCAGTGACATCAGCAAGAGCTCCTCCTCAGGTCTGGTAAGGAACGCGGTCAACCGCTTTGGTCTCTATCAATGCCTTCGTCCCTTGGTCATCGGCCTCGTGCACGGTCTAGCCGGTTCAGCGGCGGTCGCTCTCCTTGTACTGTCCACAATCCACGACCCTGTCAAAGCGACCTTCTACCTGCTGATCTTTGGCGTGGGAACGATGATCGGGATGATGGGCATGACTGCGACAATGGCTGTGCCGCTGGCTTACGCGGGAAACAACTTCTCTAAAGTCAGCCGATACTTCGGAGTTGCGTCCGGGATGGTCAGCCTCTGCTTTGGTTCCTTTCTGGTCTATCAACTCGGCTACGTTGGAGGCTTATTCAGCAGCCACCCCACATGGATCGCCCGGTAATCTCTGAATGCCCAATCAACGGCGCATTCTATGCCCGAATTGCAGAGGCTATAGCCAGGAACACACGAGCTCCATAATCGTGGGGAGTTGCGCCCAGGTTCTCAAGCTGCTCTCAAGCTGCTGCGCCGGCCACCGTCCCCAACGCGGAGCACGCTCGCCCGAACGCCACCAGCGCGCCTTCCTCGAGGCCATGACCCTCATCGATCATAGGCCCGATGAGGTCGACCAGCGCATCGTCCCCGGCCACTGGGAGGGCGATCCCATCAAGGGAGCCATGAACCGTTCCCGCGTCGGCACCCTGGACGAACGCACCACCCTCTTCGTCGCCCTGGTCAAGCTCGAAGACGGACGCGCCGAAACCGCGCCAACGGCTTCGCAGCCATCCTCAACCGCTTTCAAAGCCCCATGCGCCTCTCCCTCACCTACGACCAGGGAAGAGAAATGGCCCGCCACCGCTCGCTCACCGAGCAGACAGGAGTGAAGGTCTACTTCGCCCATCCCCACAGCCCGTGGGAGCGAGGCATCAACGAAAACACCAACGGCCTGCTGCGCCAGTACCTGCCCAAAGGCAAGGACCTCAGCGTCTTCTCCCAACAACAACTCGATCAAATCGCATGGAAATGAACTCCAGACCAAGAAAACCCTCGGCTGGAAGGCCCCAGCAGAACTCTTCCTCCCCAAAGGAGAATTCAACTTCGTAGAGTTCTACTCCCAGCCAGATACAATCATCCCGTTGCACTTGGAGCTTGAATCCACCCTGCTTGTCGCAACTCCGCAGCACGCATTCAGCACGACCGCATCCGTCTTCATCTTATCGAGGAAACATATGTCCGACACCAAATTCGTAGGCACGCCGAAAAAAGTCAGCACGCACGTCAACCAGAACGAAGGCCTCATCTTCGAGAAGTCGTCGCCGGGCAAAAAGGCGTACCGCCTCGCCGAGCTTGACGTACCCGCAGTTGACGCTAAAAAGCTGCTTGGCCCCGCCCTGCGCACCGATCTCGGCATCATGCCCGAGCTCTCCGAAATCGAGATTATCCGCCACTTCACGCGCCTTTCCACCTGGAACTACGCCATAGATCTGGGCATGTACCCGCTCGGCTCCTGCACGATGAAGTACAACGGACGCGTGAACGAGGCGGTCGCCCGTCTGGAAGGCATCGCCGAAGCGCATCCGTACCAGCCCATTTCGCTGTCACAGGGCTGCCTCCAGATCATGCAGACGCTCGAGCATGCGCTGATCGAAATCACCGGCATGGACGCGATCACACTGCAGCCCGCCGCTGGTGCGCACGGCGAGTTCACCGGCATCCTCATGGTTCGCGCTTACCACGAAAGCAAGGGCAATGCACGCCGGAAGATCATCGTTCCCGACTCCGCCCACGGCACCAATCCCGCGACCGCGGCCGTCGTCGGCTATGAAGTTGCCAACCTGAAATCGAATGCCCAGGGCATGGTCGATCTCGCCGAGCTCGAACGCATGGTCGATGAAGACACTGCCGCCCTGATGCTCACCAACCCGAGCACCATTGGCGTCTTCGAGTCCGACATTCATAAGATCGCGGACATCCTCCACGCCAAGGGCGCGCTGCTCTACATGGACGGCGCGAACATGAACGCGCTCGTCGGCAAGACCCGTCCAGGCGACTTCGGCGTGGATGTCATGCACCTGAACCTGCACAAGACCTTCTCGACCCCGCACGGCGGCGGCGGCCCAGGCTCCGGCCCGGTGGCCTGCAAAAAGATTCTGGAGCCGTTCCTTCCCAAACCCGTAGTTGTGCAGCAGCCCGACGGCACGCTTGCGCTCAACTATGACCGTCTGCAATCGGTCGGCCGCGTGCGCATGTTCTACGGCAACTTCGGCATGTTCGTCCGCGCGCTCGCCTACATTCTTGCCAACGGCCCCGACGGTCTGCGCCAGACGACAGAAGACGCGGTCCTGAATGCTAACTATATCCGCGCCAAGCTGCTGGATACGTTCGAACTGCCGTTCAAAGCTCCGTCCATGCACGAGGTCGTCTTCTCGGACAAATTGCAGGCGAAAAACGGCGTCAAGACCGGTGACATGGGCAAGCGCCTGATCGACTACGGCTTCCACGCGTACACGGTCAGCTTCCCGCTTGTGGTCTCGGGTGCCATGATGATTGAGCCTACCGAGAGCGAGAGCCGCGAAGAGCTCGACTTGTTGATCGATGCGCTCAAGCAGATCGCGCGCGAAGCGGCTGAAAATCCGGACCTGGTCAAAACAGCCCCGCACACCACCCGTCTCCAGCGCCTCGACGAAACCACCGCCGCCCGCAAGCCGATTCTGCGCTGGAAGGCTCCTGCCGCCAGCGACTCCGTGGAGGTCGATTCAGCCGCCAAGGAGTGGTAAATGAACGAAGCGGACCTGAATGCGCTCTCCCGAAACATCATCGACGCAGCCTGCCGTCCACACGCAACTGGGTCCCGGTCTGCTGGAGGCAAGCTACTTCGCCTGTCTTCACTATGAGCTGCGCAAACGTGGCATGTCAGTCCAGACAGAGGTGAGCGTCCCTGTGGTTTACGACGGTTGCAAGCTGCTGGACGTCGGCTACCGCATCGACATGCTCGTAGAGGTCGAACTTATTGTCGAGATCAAGGCAATCGAAGCAATTGCCCCCGTCCACCGCGCCCAGTTGCTCGGATATCTGCGGCACTCGGGCAAGCGGCTCGGACTGCTGCTCAACTTCAATGTCACGTCACTTCGGGACGGAATTGTGCGGCAGGTCAACCGGCTCTAAACCAAAGGCGTGCGCAAAGTTCGCTAAGTAGAAGATGCAAAGTTCGCAAAGTAAGGCAAATCTATTTATTGCGAACATTGCGTGCATTTACTTTGCGAACATCGCGCAGGCTTTTGGTTTGGTTTACGGCGTGGAAATCTTCACCGACTCATCCGTCTTCGCCCACCGAATGTGCATCTTCGCCGAATCCTTCTCCACGTGATCGAACGAGATAGACATCATCTCCTGCGGGGTGTCGATCCCGTCCTGATCCATCTTCACCCTGCCAAGGTCCTCTGCAGGGTAATACTCGGTTCCCCACTGCTTGGTGTGCTTGTTGATGATCAGCATCCAGTGGTCTTTCTCGGGAAGCGTATACATCGTGTAGGTTCCCGCCGGGACCAGCAGGTTGCCGATGTGCAGCGACACCGGGGTGACCAGCGTCGTCGCCGGATTCGCTCCCGTTCGCCAGACCTTGCCATAGGGAACTAGGCCCCCGTAGATGTCACGTCCACGCATCGACGGCGAGTTATACATCACCTGCACGGTCTGGCCTTCGAGCGTCACGCTCGCCACCTGCGCCGGGCTCTCCAAAGGCTTCTGGACAGGTGGCTCCGCCACAGCCCTCTCCTGCGCATGCACGTTCGCAGGAATAGCTCCCCGCATCTGTGCAATTGCACCTGTACCAGCTAGCGTTCCAGCCAGCAAACCAATGATTCCCGCGCCAGACAATGTACCACGCTTCATAAGTGCCTCTCTCGTTCTATTCAATTCAGGGTGCTGCAAAGTAGGACGCGCTCTCCTCGGAGAGGTTGGCCCGCCTCATGACGTTCTCCGCGCCCGGTGCTACCATAGACCCTGCGCGCCCGTAGCTCAGCTGGATAGAGCGGCAGCCTCCGAAGCTGTAGGTCAGAAGTTCGAATCTTCTCGGGCGCACCACTTCCCTCTTCAAATCACATCGTTTTCCCGCCTGCGCAGCGCGCTTGCAGAATCGTGCGCTGCCAAGCTAACCCTCTAGCGTCCCGCGCATCCAACCGAAAACGCAGCACAGGAGATAAGCATGGCCTTCCTCAACAACGACGCCGCAATCGACGACTTCCGCGAAATTGGCCCCGACAGCACCGCCCAGTTCGAGCGACCGGGCATGCACGATAACCCTACCGAGCACGCCAGCAGCGACAACCTAGCCGCCGCATCCGATGAAGACGAGGACGACCTCGACGAGGAAGACGATCTGGATGAGGACGAAGACGACGAGGAGGAAGACGACCTCGACGGTGATGAAGAAGACGAGGACGACGAGGACAAGGACGAGCTAGAGGAAGATGATGAGGACGAAGAGGAAGAAGAGGACGAGGAAGAAGAGAAGTAGCGTCTTAGGCTAGCGCTCTACCCAAGCCAGGGGCACCGTGCCCCAGGGTGCACTCGGCTTGGAGTTGAAAGTCACCCGTCAGACTGATGTGCTCCCACCCGAGTGGAGAGAGGTATTTGAGCAACGCAGGGTCGAGGGTCCGGCTTCAATTCGTTCTGGCTCCGATGGCGCTGGTTGAAGGCAAAGGGCGAAAGCGCTCATGAACTATCGGAGGTGGGCCGCCAGGGCTAAGTGCCAGCCAACTCACCGTCCACCTTCCAGACTCCGTTAAGACGGATGTCGTCTGAGGCCGAACCGACGCGGATGTCATAGTCGCTGGACTCAACGGTGAACCGATGTGCCGCGGGATCGTACCAGGCAAGCTGCGAGGCAGGCAGGCGAAAGATGATGTGCTTTGTCTCACCCGGGGCGAGCGTGACGCGCTCGAAGGCCCTCAGACTCTCGATCGGCTGCACGGCCCGCGAGCGCTGCTGATGCGTGTAGAGTTGCGCGACATCAGATCCGGCGCGGGAGCCGGTGTTGCGGAGATCAAGGGCAATCTCCAGTGTTGCGTTGTGGCCCGAGCCCGTGTGCGTGAGCTTCAGGTGCTCGTAGCGGAACTGGGTGTAGCTCAGCCCATGCCCAAAGCTGTAAAGTGGCACTCCCTTGAAGTACATGTAGGTGAAACCCTTGGAGACGTCGTACTCATTCGCGGGCGGAACTCCATTCATGTCCGCATAGACGGTATAGGGCAGGTGACCGCCGGGGTCGTTATCGCCGAAGAGCGTGCTGGCGATGGCAGTTCCGGCGGCCTCACCGGGATACCACGCGCTGAGAATGGCAGGCAGGTGATCGTTGGCCCAGGTGACCGCAAGCGGACCGGCGTTCATCAGCACCAGTACGGTTTTGGGATTAGCAGCATAAACGGCTTCGAGTAGCGCCTCCTGTGCGCCAGGCAGATTGAGATTGCGGCGGTCACGGCCTTCGGCCTCGATCGAAAGGTTGGTGCCAAGAAATACCAGGGCAACTTCAGATCGGCGCGCGAGATCCGCGGCACGGGCGATGGCCGCGGTGTCGGCCACCTCATCGAAGCCAGTGCCCTTCTCATACTCGACCTCCGCGTTAGAGCCCAGCAGATTGCGGATGCCTTCGAACGGGCTGACCTTGCTCGTGGGCTTGCCGTAGTAATTGCCGGTCTCGTAAGAGGAGTCGCCTGCGGGGCCGATTACAGCGATGCGCTTGAGAGCGGAGCGATCCAGCGGAAGCATATTGCGATTATTCTTGAGCAGCGTCATCGATTCGAGTGCGACCCGTTCAGAAAGCTTTAGGTGCTCGGGAGAGCGGATCACCTCCGGACCGAGCTTCGCGTAGGGGTCGCTGGCGGGTGGGTCAAAGGCGCCCAGGCGAAAGCCGACGCGCAGCACGCGTGTCAAGGCACGATCGACATCGGCCATGGAGAGTCGGCCGCTCTTCACCGCGAGCGGGATGTTGGTCTGGTACTCCGTGTCGTCGGAGTCGCAGCCTGCCTGGATGGCGCGGGCGGTCGCCTCCACCGGATCTTCGGTCAGGTGGTGCTCGGTAACGAGGTGCTGGACGGCGCCGAGGTCATCCGTGACAAAGCCGTCAAAGCCCCATTGGCCGCGCAGAATATCCGTGAGCAGGTATTTGTTGACCGCGTTGGGAACGCCGTTGAGCGAGTTGTAGGAGGACATCACCGACTGCGCGTGCGCTTCGGTAAAGGCAGCCTTCCAATGTGGCAGCCAGTACTCCATCAGGTTGCGCTCGTCGACCTCGGCGGAGAGCCGCTGACGGTTGGTTTCGACGTTGTTGACCACAAAATGCTTTACGGTCGCCGCGATCTTGAGATGCTGAATGTCAGGCCCTTGCAGCCCTTCCACATACGCGACCGCCATGCGGCCAGTGAGGTACGGGTCTTCACTGAAGACCTCCTGAATGCGGCCCCACAACGGATTGCGGCTGATGTTGATGACAGGCGAACGGTAGACCAAGCCGTGCTGCGAACGTGGACCCTGCGCGTGCGCGTTGTAGAGTGCGCGAGCCTCGTCGGACATCGCGTCCGCGACGCTGTGGATGAGCGCGGGGTCCCATGTTGCGCCCATGGCGATCGGGGCGGGAAAGAGCGTCGTAGGCTGCTTGGACCATACGCCGTGCAGCGTCTGATTCCAGCCGCCCCACATGGGAATATGAAGGCGCGGAATGCCGTTGTTGAGATGGTTGAGCTGCGTGGCCTTCTCTTCCAGCGTGAGCCGTGAGATGAGGTCGGCGATGCGCTGCTCTTGCGGCTTCGCGGGATCGAGGTAGACCGGAGTTGGCGTGGTCTGCGCCCACATGGTGGAGCCCAGAAGGGCAAAAGACAGCACGGTTTGGCAAATTCGCATACTTTGCTCCTGACTCGGTTACAAACTTAGCCCTGCTTCCAAACACCATCGATCCTGCGCCACATGGCAGGGTTGGGTGCCTGGTCGCGCAGCGCCGGCGGCAGACGGTCTTCACGAACGTTGTCATACGAGTGCAGCGCGGCGAAGCGCAGCATGGACGCTGGAATACCTACCGACGTGAAGCCGGGATGAGCGGTCGCGGGATAGGGGCCGCCGTGGTTCATCGCTGGGCTGAGCGCAACCCCGGTCGGCATTTTGTTGTTGAGCAGGCGGCCGACGCGCGGGCGGAGTTCAGCAGCAATCTCCGAGTAAATTGTGTCGTCGCCTCCGGTCAAGCTCGTGTAGATGCTGCCGGTGAGGTTGCCTTCGAGCGCGTCGATCAGCGATTGCATCTCGGAGAGGTCACGCGCGGTAACCAGCATGGTGCTGTTGCCGAAGGCCTCGCGCTGTAGCTCCTGCGGGTGCACAAAGAAGGTGCGGGCATCCGTGCGCAGCAACGTATTGCGGAAGCGATAGCCTTCGCCGCCCGCACGCTCGCCACCGGTGACGACCGTCGCCCCAGCGTCGACCAGCGACTGCACGCCTTGCTCCAGGACATCGAGTCCGCCTTTGGAGAGCAAGGGAGATGAGGGGCGGCTGTCGAGCAGCTCAGCCAGGCGGCGGCTCAGGAGTTCTGCCTCGTCGCCCTCGATCGCAAAGATGAGATTGGGACTGGTGCAGAACTGTCCGGCGGCGGCCAGAGCGCTGTCGGCGAGTTCGGTCGCGATCGCCTCGCCGCGTTCAGCGAGCGCGCCCGGAAGCAGAACAATGGGGTTGAGGCTCGAGAGCTCGAGGTACATCGGCTTGCCCGCGGCATCGGCGGCCGCCTTCAGCCGCAGGCCAGCGGCCCGGCTCCCGGTAAAGCTGCTCGCGCCCACGCGAGGGTCCGCCACCAGGCGCAAGCCATCCTCGTTGCGGATGTTGTAGAGCATCTGCACAGTCGTGAGCGGCAGGCCGGAATCCGTCAGCGCGGCAAACGCACACTCCGCCAACAGTCGGCTGGTGCCTGGATGCAGCGGATGGGCCTTGGCGATGACCGGGTTGCCTGCGGCAATAGCGGCGGTGAAGTCCCCGCCGGAGACGCCATTGAAGGCAAAGGGAAAGTTGTTAGGGCCGAAGATGACGACCGGACCGATAGGCGCCAGATGCGAGCGGATGTTGGCCTTGGTGTCGAGCGTGGCGTTGGCCCACGAACCTTCGCGTGCGGCAGCGGCTCCCTGGCGCAGCTGGGTGGTCGTGCGCGGCAGCTCGACCTCGCGGAGGCGTGGCGAAGCTGGCAGGCCCGTCTCGGCGTTTGCCATGGCGACCAGCTCATCCGATCGCTGCTCGATACACGTGGCGTATCCCTCCAGAAACCTGGCGATGGCGTCCGGCGGCACAGACCGCAGATCGCGCGTGGCAGCGGCGGCGGCGGTCAGGGCAGCATCGCAATCCTCCCAGCTGCTGGTGGGGTATGTGCCTTCGAGCGGTTCGCCCGTGGCGGGGTTCGTTGCCGAAAAGGTTGAGGTGGCCTGGGCCGGACGCCACTGGCCGGCGATCAGAACGGAGCTGATTTCTGCTGACATAACTTGGTTCCTGATGCTTTCTGCGGATGCGTTCTGCTCCCGCGAGTGATGCGTCTGCTTAGTCGCGGCCAGCCGATCGCAACGGCTCGATGACGGCGGCCATGTCTTTCTTCCCATAGCCCGCGCCGACCGCCGATTCAAATAGATCGCGCGCCGTCGTTCCCGTGGTGAGGTCGACGCCGCAGGCCGATGCCGCGCGCAGGGCGTAGAGCAGGTCCTTGCTCATCAGCCGCAGCACAAAGTTCACTTCGTAGTTGCGCGCTACCATGCGGTCGGAGAGTCCGGCGAGCAGCGGACTTCCAGGCGCGCCGTTCTTCAGAACGGAGAGCGCCTTGTCGAGGTTGAGCCCGCTACGCTCGATCCAGGCGAGGCCCTCGGCGAGCGAAGCGGCCTGTACGCCGCATAGAAAGTTGTTGATGAGCTTCATCTTCGCGCCGCTGCCCACAGGACCGAGATAAACAATCTCCTTGCTCATGGCTTCGAGCACGGGCGTGGCGTGGGCGAGCGTGGCCTCTCCCCCGCCCACCAGAAACGTGAGCTGCCCGGCGGCGGCCTGCACGCGGCTGCCGGTGACGGGCGCATCCAGTAGATCGGCACCGTGCTCGCGCGCGAGACCGTCGAGCTCCGCGATCCATTCGGGCGTCACCGTGCTCGCCTCGACAAGAATCATGCCGGGCTTGACTGCACCAAGCGCGCCTTCGGAACAGCTCCACGCCTCGCGCGATGCATCGTCATCGGAGAGCATGGCGATGACCACATCGGCTCCGCTGGCCGCTTCGGCAGGTGTGCCAGCGACGGTCGCGCCCTGCTGGCGCAGCGGCTCAGCCTTGGCCGCTGTGCGGTTGTAGACCGACAGCGGGAACCCTGCCTTGAGCAGGTTTGCCGCCATGCCGGAGCCCATCGTTCCCAGACCGAGTAGAGCTACCTTTTGCGTTACCACAGTGTTCTCCTAGGTTTGCAAATTGATTTAAGCCATCGCGCGCACGCGAATCAGCTCCTCGTTGACGGAGCGGTCGCGGCGAATCACGTTGCGGAGCGGCCGGCCGAAGCCGTCAAAGCGGATCTCGACCCAATCGCTGTCTCGGAGCTCCACGCCGTCGCCGAAGCTAAGCGAGTGCGCGCCAAAGAAGTGAACGTGCGCTGAGCCGGGCTGTCGATGGCCGGCGAACTTGAAGTGATGGTGTTCCAGATTCGCGAGGCTGTGACACATATTCTGCTCGCCCGTTTCGATATCTTTTTGCCAGATCACCTCGCTGCCGCGCTCGATGCGCACGTGTCCAGCGACCGTGCCGAACTCCGCGCCCACAACCAGTTCGGGGCCGAGCGAACAGGCGCGCAGCTTCGATCCGGCAAGGTTCAAGTAGTTGTGCTTCTCGAACGTATGGTCAGAGAACTCGTTGCCTGTCGCGATGCCGATGCGATGCGGCGCGCCATGCTCATCGATTATGTAAACGCCAGCGAGCTCCGCTTCTTCGCCGCCGTCTTCGGCAAACGGCGGGATGTCGAGGGCCTCTGATGGCCCGCGCAGAATCGAACCATCGCCCTTGTAGAACCACTCCGGCGCGACGCCGACGCTGCCTTCCACCGGCCGGCCGCCTTCGACTCCCCAGCGAAACATGCGCATACTGTCGGTGAGGTCTTTCTCGGCCTCTGGCGCTGTGGCCAGGTGCATTGCCTGGCGGTCCTTGGCGCTGCCAAGGTGCGTCAGTCCCGTGCCAGCGACTAGCAGCCGAGACGGCGCTCCCGGCACATCGATGGGCGCGAGCAGACGCCATGGCGAGTGGCCAGAGTACACCTCCTCGTATAGGAGCTCTTCCCCCGTCAGCAGCCTGTGGGCGCAGTCGCTCAGTGGCGCACCACGCGAGAACGAAACCTGCGCCAGCGCGTAAACCGACTCGACACCTCCCAGGCAGCGCAGGTACGGCTCGGCGACTACGGCCACGCGGCGCATGTCTCCATTTGCAATCTGAACCAGGTGCATCATCGGGGTTGCCTCTCCTCAGATTTACTCAATGATCTTGAAGCGTTTTAGCGATTCTTCGTTGACCGTCAGGCCGAGCCCAGGAAGTGAGTCGTCCAGATCGATGGAGCCGTGCTCCGGAACTGGCTCGCCGTCGAAGATGTACCAGAAGAGCTCGTTGCCGACCTCGACATCGACCTTTGGGAAGAACTCCGCAATGGGCGAGTTCAGGCTCGCCATCACGACGTGGTAGTTGTGCATTTGGCCGGCGTGCGGCACGACGGGAATCTGGAAGCTCTCGGCCAGCGCGGTGATCTTGCGCGCCTGGCTGATGCCCCCGACCCTATTCGTGTCGAACTGAATGTAGTCAAGCGCGTTGCGCTCCAGCAGGTCGCGAAATCCGAAAATGGTGAACTCGTGCTCGCCACCGGCGATGGGCACACGTCCGTATGCCTTCAGCTCGCGGTAGCCGCGCGTGTCGTCGGGGATGACCGGCTCCTCCAACCAGCGCAGGCGAAACGGCTCCAGCAGCGGCAGCATGCGCTTTGCGTAGTCGAGCGACCAGCCCATGTAGGCGTCGGCCATAATGTCCACGTCATCACCCACGACCTCGCGCACGGTGCGTACGAGCTCCAGGTTACGCTGCATACCCGCCGGGCCATCGACCGGCCCCCAGCCGAAGCGCAGCTTCATCGCCGTGTAGCCCTCCTCCTTATAGCGCTGTGCCTCGCCGCGCAGCTCGTCGAGCGGCATGCTGTACAGGCGGCTGGCGTAGACCGGAATGCGCTGCTTGGTGCGGCCGCCGAGCAGGCGAAAAACCGGCTGCCCGGCGGATTTGCCCAGCAGATCCCAAAGTGCGATGTCGACCGCGCTGATGGCAGTCATGGCGACGCCTTTGCGCCCAAACGCCATGGTTCGGCGGTACATCTGCTGCCACAAAAACTCGGTATCCCAGGGATCGGCCCCGAGCAGGATGGGTTTGAGATAGCTGTCGATGCAGGCTTTGGTCAACAACGGAGAGAGCGCCGCATTGCCCAGCCCGAAATGGCCGGCATCGGTAAAGATCTCCACCAGCAACCAGCCGTGAAACGCGAAGTTGTCCATGGAGGCTTCGCGAAACATCACCAGATCCATGGGATTGGTACAGAAATGTGGCGGCAGCGGCGTAGTCTCGCCCTCCCACTGCACAACGCGCGTACGGACCTCGGTAATCTTCATGCGTTGCTCTCCGGTTGAAGTAAGTCTAGCAATGTGAGCGGTTGGATGTGGCCGCTGAATAACAGAATGGCCGCAAAGCCAATCAGGTGAAAGGTGCCGGCAATCACAAACAACGATCCGTAGGTGAAGCCATGGCTGAGCAGGTATCCGGCGATGATGCCGAAGATCGCACCTCCAATCGCTCCGCCAAAACCGACAAACCCGGAGACGGTACCAACGGCCGAAAGAGGAAAGAGATCGGCCGGAAGCGTCATGACCAGGCCCGACCACGACTGCTGCGCGAAGAACGCAATGCTGAACAGCACCAGAGCCCAGCCCACTGCGACGTGCGGCACCAGCATGACCACCGGCATCAGAGCGGCGCTGAGGCCCAGCACTAGCTTGCGCGAAAGATCGAGCGAGTAGCCGCGCGTGAGCAGATAGCTCGAGAGCCAGCCGCCCAGAAAGCTGCCAACGCCTGAGGCGGCATACGGGATCCAGGCGTAGTAGCTAACCTGTTTAACGTCGAAGCCGCGCGCGTCGTAGAGGTATTTGGGCAGCCAGAAGAGATAAAAGTACCAAGCGGAGTCGCTCATGAACTTCGCAAAGACGATGGCCCGCACACGCGTCATCCGGGCAAGTTCTGCGAGGCTGAGTTGACGCGCCGCGGATCGCGCGTTCAGCGTATTTGAGGAGACCAGCGGTGCCGAGCGGTAGCTGACCGCCCACCACACGACCCACGCGAGACCTGCGGCCCCAGAGGCGAAGAAGACCATGCGCCAGCCGCTGGTAAGCAGCACCAGCCCAATCAGCGGAGGAGCCAGCACCGAGCCAACGGCGGTGCCCCCATTGATGACGCCCATGGCGGTTGAGCGCCGCTCCGGGGGAATCCACTCCGCTACGACGCGCACCGCAGCGGGAAAGGCGCCGCCCTCGCCCATGCCAAGCAAAAAACGGGCACCAAGCAGCATGGCGAAGCTGGTGGCTAGCCCATGCAGAGCGCAGGCGAGCGACCACCACACCATGATCAAGATGAAGCCGCGCCGTGTGCCCATCACATCCAGCAGCCGGCCGCCGATCACGTAGAGCGACGCATAGGCGATCAGGAACGCGGTCTGCAGCCACGAGAACTGCTGATCGCCAATGGGTATGGAGTGCTGGATCGCCGCGATGGCCACTGGCAGCGTCTGCCGGTCGAAGTAGCTGATGGCGATCGCCACCGTGACCAGCGCGACGAAGTACCACTGCGGCTCAAGCCACGGCTTCTTCGCGATGCGCTCGGTGCCAATCCGCTGGGTCTGCACGCGCGGCCGCCTACCAGCTCAGGTGCATCAAGGAGACCGACTGGCGAGGCATCGTCACTGCAACGTTCACCGCGCCATCCTGGACGTCGAGCCACACGGGCGAGTCCAGCATTTGAAGCTGGCCGGCCGCATGCAGCGTGGAGAACTGCTCAGGCGAGGGTTTCTGCGGCGACCCCATGCCCTTCCATACCGTGTACGCGTTGCTGTGTGAGTCGTCGATGCGGTAGTGCTGGAGCAGCACGCGACTGACACCGGCGGGAATGCCGTTGACGTGCACCTTCACGGACGAGCCCTGCGCGGGCACGTCGTTGTCCTCGTAGTTCCACACCAGCACCGCCGCCTGCTTGCCGTCATGCGTGGCAAGCGCATCCACGTCCGGACTACCCGTGACGCTGGACTTCAGGATGTCATCGATGGCTATCTCGCCGGTGCTGGTGGTGACCACGCGGTCGCCAGACATCAGCCCCGCCATTCGGAACAGATTTAAAATCGGCTTGTCGACTCCGTTGGTCGACAGCGACCGGAAGCCTTCAAAGAAGTCCTTGTCCTCGAACTCAAATGACCAGGAGAGCATGGAGATCAGATTGGTCCTGTGCCGGTCGTCCAGCTGAAACAGACCTTTTAGTGCGGCAGCGGTGTACGCAGGATAAAGCGTGTCGTTGCGGTAGTTGTTCGACGGGTTCACCTTTGACGAGCAGGCGGCGCAGCCTTCTGGGTCGGCCTCACTCAAGATGATGGGAAGCTTCAGTAACTTGGGATACTTCGCCACCGCTGCAAAGCCCTTGTCGGCGCTGATCATCTCGCGGTCCAGGCCCATGCGGACGTGCCCGTCGACGATCTTCGGCTGACCCTTGACGTGAAACGAGATGAAGTCGATCGGAATCGTCTTGCCGTCAGCCGCGCTCTCCCCCGTGCTGACGTGCTCGAGAAAGTGATCGAGATACGCCTCGGCATGCGGATCGCCCGGCCCGGTTGTCGCCGGTCCGCCGACGCGTGCGCCTGGCAGCGCGGCGCGTACACCGGCGACGGCATAGTCGTAGAGCTTGAAGTAGTCCGCCTCGGAGGCGTGCCAGTAACCAATGTCTGGCTCGTTCCACACCTCGAAATACCACTGCAACACCTCGGATTTTCCATAGCGCTCGACCAGATGTTCGGTCACCTTGCGCACCAGCTCGCCCCAAATCGCGTAGTTCCTGGGCGGATTATTGGAAGCGCCCGAGATGGTGTCCTTCGGATAGTGCACCTGGTAAGGTTCCGTGCGGCCCGGCACCTCCGCCGCGAGATCCTTTGGCATGAAGCCGAGCTCCACCATCGGCCGCACGCCCGCTCTCTTCAAACTGTCGAACATCTTGTCCATTATGGCGAAGTTGTAGACCGGCTTTCCGCTCGCGTCCAAGGTGAAGACATTGGTTGAACTCCACTTCAGCTCCGGCTCGCCATTACCCGAGGTCAGCAGGTGGTGAAACCGGATGTGGACCGGCACAGGGCTGAGATCATGCAGTTCCCTCAGTAGACGCTGCCCGTCCTTCATGGTGGTGTAGTTTCCCTCGTCGTAGCCAAACCAGCTATAGATAGGCTTGTACGGACCCACCGGCTTCGCAAGGTTGACATCGATCATCACCGGCTGCTGCGCCGGCGCCGCAAGCGCGGCCACGGCGGACAGCAAAAGGACAGCAAAAGCACGCATGGACCCCCCAGACTTTCTCATCAGAAGTTGTACTTGAGCGCGAACTGGATGTCGCGCGAAGGAACCGAGGTTGAAGTAATCCGCCCTCCGGAGGAGGCGTCGATCGTCGCATTCGGCTCGGAAAAGCTGGTGGTGTTCGACAGGTTGAAGAACTCCGCCCGGAACGAAAGGACACTCTCACGCGGCAGATTGAAGTTCTTGAACACGGACGCGTCGAACTGCCGGTAGAGATCGCTGCGCAACGTGTTCGCCCGCACCTGGCCATAGGTGTAGACCGGCGCGACCGTGTACTGGCCGGTGTCAAACCACTTGCGCAACGAACGCCGGAATCCGGGCGTGCTGGTTCCGCTCAGGTTCGGCCGTTGTCCGCCGACGCCAGTATTCGCGCGGTCTCCGGAGACGACCGGGGTGTAGGGCGTGCCGCTGCGCAAGACGATGATGCTCTGCAGGTTCCAGCCGCCGAGTGTCGCATCCACAAAGCCGTTGTGAGACATGTATCGCCGGCCGCGCCCAAAGGGCAGCTGGTAAGTCTCACTCAGCGCCAGATTGTGTGGGGTGTCCGCGGAAGAGAGCGCGTACTCATATCCAAAGTTGCCGCCCAGCGCCGGAGACTGATTGAACTGCAGGAACTTGGAGTAGGTGTAGGCCACCAGACCCGTCAGGCCGTAGGAGGCGCGATGTTCATACTTCGCCTGAAGGGAGTTATAGGTGGTCGAGACATCCTGGGTGTTGTAGTTGATCCCGCCCCACGGCTGGTAGGGCCGTCGCGCCTGGATATTGCCCGGGCCTGGCAGCGGATCGTTCGCGTCGTTCGAACCGTTGAGGTGCACGCCGCGATTGCCTACATACGCAACTTCGAGAACGTCGTTGGTCGTCAGTTGCTGCTCCAGCGCCAGGCTGTAGTGCTCATTGCGTCCCACCTTCAGGTGAACGCGCGTGGGCGAGAGCGTCGGATTCGCGAGCGCGGACCCGAGCGGCGCGCCCTGAAAGTAATTCGAGAGCGTGCGCGTGGGAACGACGTTTTGCGTCTGGCTCACGCTCTCGGCCAAACGGTACGGCAGCGTATTCAGGTTTACGCGGCCGCTGGTGCCCTCGGGCTCATAGTAGATGCCGAAGCCAGTGCGGAGAATCGTGCTCTTGCTGAGGGCATAGGCGATGCCCAGCCGCGGCCCAAACTGCGTGGTATCCGTGTAGGTCAGGTTGGACGGCAGACCCGCTTGACTGCTTGTCTGGATGTACTTGCCAAAGATCTGGTACGCCACCGGCGCCGCGGGTTGCGAGGTGAGATCGGGAACGGCACCTGATCCGGAGACGATGATCGGCTTCGCCAGCGACGGATCAAAGGTGCCGAGCTGGCCCTTGTAGCCGTTCAACCATGGCGAGTACTCATATCGCAGGCCGGCGTTGATCGTGAGCCGGTCGTTCACGCGAATGTCGTCCTGAAAGAAGAACTGCTTATATATCTGCTGGCCGCCAAAGTTGCCTGCGGGGTACGCGCGCGATACCTGCGAAGGATATCCAAGTAGGAAATCCGCGTAGGCGTCCCCAGCTGCATTGCCGTTGAAGTTGAACTGCCCGGCGTAGGTGCCGCTGTCATACCCAAGCCATTGGTAGTACCGCAAGAAGACGCCAAATTTAAGCGACTGCCGTCCTTTCAGGATGGTGAAGTTGTCGGTCCCCTCGACGGCTTTGCGGTCCTGCGACTTCGGCCGCTGGTCAAACGCGGACCCCTGCAGCGAGCTGTAGCCGCTCCAGCTGTAATCCGGAAAAGAGCCACCCGTGCCGGACCGCAGCTGCGGCGTAAAGCCCGTAACACCGAACTGCGCGTTGAAGTCCGGCCCCGGCAGAAAGGCCGAGAGCCGAACATGGCTCGGCAGGTAATGCGCCCGTGCCTCGTTGATCTTGTTAGGGCCAAAGGTGGTAGTCAGACCGACGGCGATGTCCTGTCCAATCGACGTCAGCGACGCTGTTTGGAGCGCCGGCGCGTTGCTTGGGTCGGATTCCCGGTTGGTGACGTAGATCCATCTGGCAAAGAGCCGGTTGTTCGCGTTGATCACGTTATCAAACCGGACGACATACTGGTCAAAGTCGATGGCCTGCGAGGGCACTGCGCTAAAGGTCCCTGCCGCCGTATTGGGCAGCGGCAAATAATTCTGAATCAGCAGCGCGGCGGGAGAGAGACGCGCCGCTGGAATGGTGTTGTTTGCAAACGGCACACGCACTACCTTGCCGTTGACGGTGGTCGTCAGCAGCGGGTCGTAGATCGTTTTCTTGCCGAAGTTCCCGGCGCGCTGCGCGGCGCTGGGAACGATGGTGTTGACGATCAGCCCCTGGCGCAGGCGCTGCCCTTCGTAGTTGACGAAGAAAAATGCACGATCCCGGCCATTGTAGAGCCACGGGATCACTATGGGACCGCCCAGATCCGCGCCGAATTGGTTGCGCTTCAGGATCTGCCGCGTGAGCGCAAAGTAGTTGCGAGCGTCCAGCTTGTCGTTGCGGATGTACTCGAACAGCACGCCATGGAATTGATTGGTTCCACTCTTGGTGGTCGCATTGAAGAAGGCGCCGCCACGGTTGTACTCCGCCGAGTACGGGCTCTGCTGAACGGAAAATTCCTGCAGCGCGTCGATCGAGGTCTGAATGAAGGTACCGCCCTGGTGCTGCTCGCTCACATCGACTCCGTCCAGCAGGAACGAAATCGCGCTGCCGCGGATGCCGCTGATCACGTTGCCGTCGACCACCTCCGGCCGGATGGCGAGCGAGTTACCCGTCGGCGGCAGCAGCGCAGCGCCCGGCGTTAGCTCGGCCAGCCGGAAGAAGCCGCGGCCGTTCAGTGGAAGGTCGGTCAGCTGCCTGTTCGTGATGACCGTGCCTATCGTTGCGGAGTCGGTGTTGAGCAGCGGCGTGGCGGTGGTGACCTGAACGGTTTCCGAGGTGGCGCCTATCCGGAGCTGGAGGTTCTCGCGAACGATCTGCCCGACCTGCACCACGATCGCGTTCGTCGTAGTGGTCTGAAACCCGGGCTCGGTAATATTGAGCACGTAAGTTCCAGCGGCGACAGGCGTGATCACAAAGTTGCCGCTGCCATCCGCTACGGCATTCTGTGTGATGTTGGTGTCGGTGTTCCGGGCCGTTACGGCAGCCCCCGGAATCACAGCACCCTGTACGTCGGTGATACGGCCGACTAAACGGCCTGCCTCCACCTGTGCGCTACTCGGTTTGGGGAAAACATAGGCGAAGAGAACGGCTAGGCCAAAAACAGCTGCGTGGAGACGCCCGGTGATCTTCATAACGATTGCCGCCTTTCCAGTGCGCTTTAAACCCGAATGCGGGAACGGGTGAAAGGTAGTACCAAGTCACTACGGCTGTCAACCACAATCGCGAAGTTTTTGTGATCAGGTGCGACATTGCGCGCTTGCTAGTCAAGATGACCCCCACAAATGCTTAGTTGACAAAGACTCAGCTCCTGCTCACCATTAGGGATGGACCGACCATCCCGAAAGGCAGACGCCGAACCGGAGCACATCCTGCGCAACAAGGATGATGTGACCCATCTGCTGATCCTGCGATTTCAGCAGCTTTTGAGCGATGGCCTGCTCTCGCCGGGCACCAAACTTCCCTCCGAGCGGGACCTGGCGGCGAGCTTCGGCGTGGCACGGTCCTCCTTGCGGCAGGCTCTCAAAGTACTGGAGATCATGGGCGTCATCACGCAAAAGGTGGGTGACGGCAGCTATCTCAACAAGGACGCCTCGTCCGTGCTGGCCGTCCCAATGGAGTTCCTCTTTCTGCTCGATGACACCTCGCTCGGCGAGCTGACCGAAGTTCGCCTGATGGTCGAACCAGCGCTGGCAGCCAAGGCCGCCGAACGCGCGACCTCGGATGACATCGCCGCGTTGCGTAAGTCCGTCAGCGCACTCGAGCATAGCCAGGGCGATCGCGTCCGGCTGGTGGCCGCGGATCTCATGTTTCACCGCGCCATCTTTCAGGCGTCCGGCAACCGGCTCACTGAACGCCTGTTCCACGTCGTGCACAAGGCGATGCTCAACATGATGATGGTCACCTCGCAAATGGTGGATCTCGAGCACACGCTGCAGTTCCATCTTCCTATTTTGAAGGCCATAGAGCAGCGTAACCCCACGCTGGCGTCGAGCTTAATGTCGGAGCATTTGTGTGACGCGCGCAACCTGCTGCTGCACAGCCGGGAGCAGGAGATGGCTCGCCAGTTGCGCAAACACATTTTGAGCGCACCCCGGGTACGTCCGGAGATTTACGCCGCGGAAGCCGCGAAGGTCAGCCGAAGCAAGCACTCACCAGCGCGTCCCAACCCATCATGGACGGGGTAACTCTGAATTTGGGCAGCATTACCGCGGGTCAAAGCAAAGATCGGCTGCGTGGATGTGATATTTGCGCGGCGGCTGCTTTGCTGAAGATCAGCTTCGAGACCACTCAAAGCCGACGGTGAAGCACCGCCTGGCAGCCTGCGAATGCTCTTTAATTGGATGGTTGTCGGACAGATCATGGCAACGAACCCTGCTCATGCGGTTCGCAGCCGACCAGCACTTTCGGTTGCCGTACCGGTTCCGGCCTAGGCAAAGACTCGAACTTCCGAGCAGGTCCAGCCGCCCTTGGGCAGCCCTTTCTAAAAAGCAGCTCGTCAGCCCCGAAACGATGATCGCAGTGATCGTGCATATGCATTACAATCGCCCAGAACTACTATGCCCGCGAATGCTCCGGTATGGGCTGTCTGCCCTGTTGCGGAGACTAATCTACAACAGCTGACCATCCCTGGCGTTTGTACTGCCGGGCTCAAGGAAGAGGCCCGCAGGCGTATGAAGACGGTGTACGGAAACAACGAGAGCCACCTATGATCCGCTATCTCTGCCATCCTCTAACCAGAATCGAAGTAACGCTGCGGTGCTGTATCGGCTGCCTTAGTCTATTATTCCTCCTCACGCCGGTTGCCCAAGCGGCTACAGGAACGCTGCTGCCACAGAGCGCCGGGTACCCCCGGCTTGTGCGCCTGGCACATGGGCCAGCCAGTTCAAACGGTTGGATCATTGCCAGCACGACACGCATGTTGTACCAGAGCAAGGACGATGGGAAGACCTTCATGCTCCTGGGGGAAGCGCCGGCACGACCTGGCAGTCGCATACGCTGCTGTGAGGCTCTATATGAGGTGCCCCAGACAGTAGGCAAGCTTGCGGCGGGGACGCTGATCTACTCCGCTACCTATAGCGTGGGCGGCACGCCACCTCAGCCAAGGACAGCACCCGGCACGCAAGCGGGGACACGACGAGATGAGGGCCTCCCAGCCATTGAGATCTACACGAGCAGCGACCAAGGCGCACACTGGACCTATCGCTCGACTCCGGTAATTGGGAGAGGTGAGAAAGGCACAGGCGGGCTTTGGGAACCAGAGTTCTCAATAGCCGGAGACGGCGCCTTGGTCATGTTCTGGTCAGATGAAACCTATCTATGCTGCAGTCAAAAGCTTTCTAAGATTCGCACCTACGATGGTGTGACCTGGAAAGATTCTTCCGACGTTGTGGCCACCATGACCCAAGCTGATCGTCCTGGGATGCTCATCGTGAATCGATTGCCGAGCGGGGTCTATTTCATGACCTATGAAATCTGCGGCGATCCGATAGCGGGACCTAAGTGCGCAGCATACTATCGCATATCGAGGGACGGGTGGAATTATGGACCAGCCTCCAATCCCGGTAAAAGAATCGAAACGGTAGATGGACAATATTTCGAGCATGCGCCCGCGAACATCTGGAGTCCATCCCCGCTGTCTCCAAACGGAGTGATCCTTGTGGTAGGCCAGGTGTTGCATAACGCAGACGGCACGGTAGCCAAGCAGAACGGCCGAGTGCTCTTCTTGAATCCACTGCTGGACGGTTCAGGACCATGGTCTGTTATCAAGGCACCCGTAGAAGTGCCTTACTCGTACGACAATCCTTGCCCGAACTACTCTTCGGCTCTGATGCCCGTGCAGAACGGGACCGCACTGTTAGAATTCGCTTCGGATTACTTTGCGTTAAGGCAATGTGGGATGTACTTTAGGTCACAGTCATGGGCCGAAATAATGCCGGGTACAAAATAACGCATTCAGTTAATTCTGAAGGCGACAGGAACCTTTAAAGCACTCGATCAAAGCCCGTTGTCACCGGCCCGCGCTCGTTGTATCCACCCGCTCTGATCCATTCGCAGCCCCTGGTGTTGGCAGATTGATCCCAACCTGTGTTCCCGCAGCGTGCGCCCGGGTCAAAGCAGAGGTCAGGGTTAAGCCCGTGCCCGCAACTTGACTGTCGGCACTGTGCCCCTGCTTCAAAGGAGCCGCAATCACGATCGCTGTCCCCTCAAACCGCCTGATAGACGTAATCGTCGCGGTCTCAGCGTCAGCCCCAACACCAACTGAGATGGTCTGCCCGTTCTCAAACCCAAATGGATTCGTCACAGAAATCGCAGTGGCCCCGGCCGATACCTCCTTGCTCGTGGTTGTCGCCCCAGCCGTGCCTACGCTGGCGATTACGCCGCGCTCGCCGTCCGCTCCCGCGCCGATCATCACCTTGTCGCCTGAACGAAACCCGTCTACGCTGGAGACGTTGACAGTTCTGCTGCCCGCAGAGGACCCGAAGGGCAGCACGGAAGCTGGCGGTACAACGAAATCAGTGCAGTTGCTATCAGTGTCAGCTCCATCTGGAACGCGGCCAGCGCTCCGGTTGATAGCGAGCGCAGCGTTCCTTATCCCAGATCCACTGGACTCAGGCGAGGCAACAAAGCATCCTTCTTCTCGTTCTCCTGCTTTCGCCTGGTAGCCCTTCGCTGCCCACGGGTCAGACAGACCGCCATAGTTCAGACTATCCGCTACGGCTCCAGAAGGGTCCCGCAACACCAGGCTGCCCTCGCGCAGCGGGATCATCTGGCCAAACAAAAGATACCGCGTCGTAAGCTCAGGACCGCCAAACCACTGGTCTGGCTTAGGGTTGCCACGGTAGCCCGCGCTGGTCACCTTGTCGTCACGAACCACCGAGTTGATCGCGTGGCTCTTCGCCAGTGACTGGTCCAGGGTTACTCCAGAGCCAAGAGCCTGAACCGGCTCATCGCTGATATGGACAAACTTCGTTGCAGGCTTGAATGAGATCCCAGTTCCCCGATCGCTGAACGGCAGGTTGGCCGCATGACTGAAGCGCAGGGGGGCCGCCAGATCAACACCCGTTCCCGGAGCTACCACCCACTCATCGCGCCCGTGCTTCTTGGAAAGTCCCGGACTGAGCGTGATCTCCGCGCCGTTGCGGCCTTCGCGCTCTACGGAGCTCACGGTGACCACTTCCTTGCTTGCAGGCGTACCAACGGTGATCTTGTCCCCTGCGGCAAACCCGTCGGACCTGCGAACCCGAATTCGGGTCGCCCCTGCATCGATGTCCTCTGTCAGGTTAGTTTGGCTCGTCTTGGTGCCAACACGCGTCACAGTCACCGTCTCGATCCCATGGCCGGAGCTGTCGATATCCAACCGGATCTTATCGCCAACCGAGAGATCCTCCACAGCCGTAACCTGGAGCATGGTGGCGCCGGCAGGCGCATCCGCCGCCAAGTATGCCTGCACCCCCGGCTTGCCCACCGCAGTCACCGTCGCCGTCTCATACTGCTCCATGCCGCCGCCCGCGAACGGCACAGCCAAACCGTACCCCAAGGCGATCTTCTCGCCGACCTTGAAGCCGGCAACACTCTGAACCGGAACATTGGTCGAACCCGGGGGAAGCGTAATGGGCCCGTCAGGCAAGGGCTGCCACAACGTCGTGTGATCACTGGCCGCCGTCCCCAGCGCCTTGATCTGGCGGCTTTCCGCATTCCTGCCGTTACCGATCTCAACCGTGTCCCCGGTAGACATCCCTTTCACTTCGCGAACGGTTATTGTCGCGTCTCCCGCCCGTGCCGGCACTACTAGCCCGGAGTTCGACAGGCCCAGGAGGTAGAAGCCCTTCGGCTTCAACTTCGCCCCAGCCGGGATCTGTATCGAGGAAAACGGCGTCTGCTGTGCGGGCCGCTCCGTCAGCTTCCAGTCGGAGAGGTCGATCTCGTTTGTGCCGACGTTATACAGCTCGATGAAGGAGTCAGTCTCGTTGCCCCCCGAACCGGATCCGATGCGGAACTCGTTGATCCTCACAGGCGCCGTACTCCGCACCTTCTGCGCAATCAGGTCGGTTTGGTTCAAACCGTTTGCCGCGTTTGTCCAAGAGGCACCAGCAACCAGGTCGCCGTTGAATGCCTTTGGCCCCGGTGTCACCGTAAAGGTTGCACTCACGCTGGCATCCGGCGCCAGCGTTGCAGTAAAAGTCTTCGACTCCTCCGTCGTACCCTGAACAACGGCCGTCCACTGTTTATTGGGCAAGGTCAGCCCAAGCATCAACTTCTTCACTGGTGACCCGGTCGTATTAACAAACGTAACCGTGGTTTCCTTAGCCGCGCCGGGCGAGAACGTCTGAACGCCGGTGGCGTTCTTAGCCGAACCCGGCGTAAGGCTGAGCCGCTGGACGTTATAGCCCGCGGCGACGACGTTCGCCTGAACCAGTTGATCGGTGGCGTCGCTCGGGAAGGTTCCTGAAGCTGTCACGGCGCCCTCATAGAACGTGCCCTGCGAGCTGTTGCTGTTGTCCCCGCCATTGCCGAGCAGGATGGCTCCCTGCTTCCGCATGGGATCGTAGCTGGAGTTCACCCGCTGGCCATCAAACATCACGGTCAGGGGACCTCGTTGCGCATCGCCGCCCAGCGAAGCCCAGCGGTGCGGTTCACCTTTAGCCATCGCCGTCACAAACCGCCAGTGGATGTCCGGCAGATGAGCGCACAATCTGGATCCGTCCGTATTCACGCAACCGACCAGGTTGTTCTCCTGATCCGTCTCGATCCATGGGCCCGGAGGATTGCCGTGGATCCAACCCGTGGTATCCCCGAAGTACGCGGTCTCCATGGTGCCGTTGTCATCGTCACGGCTGTCGATCTCGGCGTTGCCGTAATCGAAGCAGCACCCACCATTGAAGTGATGCCCGTTGATTACCCAGTACTGCCCTTCGGCCTGGTCGTCCACGGCTGTACCCTTTGGGTCGTCGATCCGCAGGCCTGTTCCCGGCTCGATGAAGACGCCGTAAACCTTGTGCCCCATCACGGTGACCGGCGCGATATCCGCCAGCGGCAGATTGTCCCTGCCACCGATCGCCGGTCCACTAAAGCCGCCGCGCGGCGCCTGCGACAGATCGTTGTGCTTCGGCGACTGGTCGTAAACCTTGCTGATCCAGCAGTAGGTGTTCGCGCAAAACGCGTCCTGTGCCGCGGCATCGGCGTAGCCGCCCGCATCGTGACTCGGCGAGGAACCCGGCTGAACAACCTTGATGTCCAACATCTTGCCATCGGACTGGCGAAGCACCTGGTAGAGCGGCCCCTTATACGACTGATACAAAGCTCTCGTTGTGCTGTGAGCGGCCACACAAGGATCACCTGCCGCCGCGTAGATGTCACAGGGCCCTTGAGGTCGCGTCAGAGATTCTCCGGCGCCCTTCCTCGCCGTTTGCGCCAGCGCTGCCCCAAAGCAAATGCACGTGAGTAGAACAAAAAGCTCCGCGACTTTTCTGGACCTCATGGACGAAAGCTCCTGTTAAGCCTGTTTGCTTCCCCGTGAGGAGAGCAGTTGCATCAAACGCTCGCGCTTCAGGAATTGCGGGCTGAACGTCATGGTTAATTTTCGAGGTCTACTCGAAGGCGCGCTGAACAGCCATTCCTTTATACATTGGGGGTGCTGCTCTCGCCACAACTCAACCAGGAGAGCCGGCATCGCAGACAGGACGGCCTTGGTGTGATGCACCTTGGCGTGACAGTCGGAGCAGAGCGACAGCATTAAGCTCAGGGCTGATTTACCAGGAACTCGATCATGCACGACAATGGAGCGCTTGTCCGTCCTGAGGCGTCACGGACCCCAACAATGCTAGCCAACCTGCTATTCAGCTGCGCATACTGAATGTACAGTTTGCGTTTGAATTGTGGTTTGCCGCGATCTCGAATCTGATGCCCTTGCCGACGTGGATTTCGAGCGAGGTGAAGCCTGAGCACACTTGCTCGCCTGCAGATGGGCGTTACCGATGAGCTTCGGCCGGCTCGCATGTACTATGCTATTGGACGGACGACCACTAGACGGACCGAGGCAGCCCCGCATGATGAAGCGCACGATACTCCTTGCCACTTTCCTGTCGGCTGCCAGCCTCATCGCACAGCAGCAGCCCCGGCCTCCATCCACTCCCCTAATCACCCACAACCCCTACTTCTCGATCTGGTCGGACACTGACGACCTCACCGCCTCCAATACCGTGCACTGGACCGGCAAGCCCCAGCCGATCGCTGGCCTCGTCAGCATTGACGGCCACCCTTTCCGCTTCATGGGTCGGGACCCCCGTGGGATGCCCGCTATGCAGCAGACTGCCCGCACTGTCACCCCCACCCACACCCGTTACACCTTCACCGGCGGCGGCGTCGAGCTTGACCTCACCTTCTTTACTCCGACCATCCTCTCCGATCTCGACATTCTCTCTCGCCCCGTCACCTACGTCAGCTTCACCCTCAAATCCATGGACGGCGCTACCCACAACGACGTCTCCGTCCTCATCGATGTAGGTCCCATCATCGCTGTCAACGCTCCCGGTCAGGCCGTGACCTACTCGCGCAATCAGACCGAGACCCAGACTGTCCTATCCGTTGGCTCTCGCGATCAGCGTGTCCTGAACCGCTCCGGAGACGACCTCCGCATCGATTGGGGCTACTTCCACCTCTCCGTACCGAGGGACGAAGAGTCCATCTCCGCGATCGTTCGCGAGACCTCCGTGTCTCTTAAGGGCGCCTTCGCCACCACCGGCGTTCTTCCCAAGACCGATGACATGGACGCATCGCCGGTCGTAGGCCGTGGCGATGCGCACCTCGCCACGGAACTCCTGTTCCACACCGTCGCCAGCCAGCCCGTCACCCGCCACGTCCTCGTCTCCTACACCGAAGGCTATGCCATCCAGTACCTGGATCGTAATCTCCGCCCCTGGTGGCAGCGCAATGGCCAGCCCATCGCGAGCATGCTCGACGCTGCCGAGCGCGAGATGCCCGCCCTCGAAAAGCGTGCAACCGAACTCGACACCACATTGACCGCCGACCTCACCCGCACCGCCGGCGCGAACTACGCCAACCTCTGCGTCCTTGCCTACCGCCAGGCCTGGGCGGCCCACGGCTTCGTCGCCGACGTCGATGGCCAGCCCATGGTCTTCGGCAAGGAGAACTTCTCCAACGGCAGCATCGGTACCGTCGACGTCCTCTATCCCGCCTCACCCTTCTTCCTCTTCTTCAACCCCGTCCTGCTCGAAGCCGAGCTCCGACCGTTGATGGAGTACACCGCGTTGCCCAACCGCTGGCGCTTCCCCTTTGCCCCGCATGATCTCGGCACCTACCCCCTGGCCAATGGCCAGACCTACGGCGGGGGAGAGCAGACCGAGGAGAACCAGATGCCCGTTGAGGAGTCCGGCAATATGCTTCTCATGATCGATGCCGTCGCCCGAGCCGAAGGCAACGCAAAACTCGCCGAACAGTACTGGCCCAAGCTCACCCAGTGGGCGGAGTTTCTCAAAGCGCACGGCCTCGATCCCGAAAACCAGCTCACCACCGACGACTTCGCCGGCCACGTCACCCACAACGCCAACCTTGCCCTCAAAGCCATCGACGCCCTCGAGGCCTACGCCGATCTCGCGCGCCTCCTGCACAAGGACGCGGAGGCGCGTGACTATAGCAAGACCGCCCACGCCTACGCCGCCAGGTGGATCGACCTGGACAGGGAAGGCGACCACTACAAGCTCGCATACGACTCCCCAAACACCTGGAGCCAGAAATACAACCTGGTCTGGGATAAGGTTCTTGGCTATAACCTCTTCCCCCCTTCGGTCCGCGAAAGCGAGATTGCCTTCTACAAAACCAAGCTCAACAAGTACGGTCTCCCCCTGGACAGCCGCGCCGATTACACCAAGCTCGACTGGTCCCTCTGGACCGCAACTCTCGCCTCCAACTCCGCCGACTTCAACGCCATCATGGACCCAATCGCCCTCTGGATCAACGAAACGCCGACCCGCGTCCCGCTCACGGACTGGTACGACACCAAGAATGGCAAGCAGATAGGCTTCCAGGCCCGCAGCGTTGTGGGGGGTGTCTACATCAAGGCGCTCGCGGATAAGCAACTCACCGAAAAGTGGCGAGCCAGGGTTGTCCCTGCCGCGAAAGATATCGCAGCGAGATCGATCCCCCGCTGATCTACCACACAGCAGCGTCCCATCTTCGGCTCCCCGCGTGCTCCGGAGGAGAGCGTCGATGAGCGGTGAGTTCGCCTATAGTTTAAGTATCAAGACGTCCGGCTGCCGCAACTTGCCCGTACCAGAGTCCCGAGTCTTTGATGGTCCCACGTTGATCTCTGAAGTCGACGTAAGGTGAGGCCGTACCGCTGGCTCAACCCATCCGCCCAAACATCTAGCAGGTATCAGCATTGAAGAAGCATGGGCAGCACTAAAGGCAGGCTGATGATTTGACGCTCGCCCGTAAGGGCGAGGCCATCAAGCAGGACCACATTCTTGTATCCGCGTTTCCTCCATAGAACGCCTACAAGCCATTGCTGTCTGGCTTACCAGGTGTTCGCTTGGTTGGGCTCCATCGCCTGTTTTCAGCGGGTTGTCGCGGCAGATAAGCTGCGCTGCGAGCAGCGGCAATGTCATCAGAATCGATCGTAAACCCCATTACCATCTCCCAGATGGCGTACCATTGCGGTTGGAAGTCGCACCAAAGATCAGATACCACCAGCCGATACCAGATCTGCCTGTCCAAGGTAATGCTCGGGCGGAGCTCCGGTGTAACCAGCGGCTGTCGATAAACACAAACCCGTCTGACGGCGGTGACACTTTCGCAAAGATTGTGCATTACAATAATTCGACCCTGAACGAGATCTGAGGTGAGCCTTTGCAAAATCCGTATTGTGCCCCCTGCGGGGTGGCTGCATGATCGTTGATCTACGGTCCTGCTCCCACCCTGCGGAAGTTGACTTATGCATCGTTGGAGGGGGAGCCGCTGGAATCGCGCTTGCCCGTGAATTCGTCGGAACAAAGATTAATGTAGCCATGCTCGAAAGTGGCGGCAACGACTTTAACGCGGAGATCCAGGCGCTCTATGACGGCGAAAGCATTGGTGAACCCTACTACCAGCGGCTTGACCAATGTCGAACCCGACGCTTTGGAGGCAGTACAAATTGCTGGGGTGGCATGTGCACGCTGATGACGGAGGTTGATTTCCGGAAACGAGCGTGGGTTCCTTACAGTGGCTGGCCAATCACTAACCACGACATGCAGACCTATCTGAAGCGGGCTCACAAGCTCTGCGGTATCGGACCATATGCCTACGATGAAGACACCTGGAAGGTTCTTGGGGCCTCAGCGATTCCTTTCGATCCGGATAAGTTATGGTCACATTTCTGGCAGATTAACAATCGACATGGCGATCGCCAGGTCCGGTTCGCCGCGAAGTTCCGAACAGAGTTAGAGCAGGCAAAGAACATCGACGTCTATTTGCATGCAAATGTAACTCGGCTGAATCTCAATCACCAGGGTGAACGTGTCGAGAGCCTGCGTATAGAGACTCTTGAAGGACGTACATCGACGATAAAGGCTAAGCTCTTCGTATTGGCCTGCGGAGGAATCGAGAACGTACGCCTGCTGCTCGTCTCGGATCAGCAAAGAACCGCCGGCATCGGCAATGACTATGATGTGGTTGGACGCTACTTCAACGAGCACCTTCAAGCACCGTGTGCGACGGTCAAGCTCAATCCGAAGAATGTCCGCTTTTGCGATTACTCTCGACTCTGGCCGTTGGGCCGATCCCACGCTCTGCCCGGCCTGACTCTCTCTCCGCGTGCCCAGGAGAAGCACCAGACCCTGAATGCCAGCCTCTCAGCCGACCCGGTGTTCAATGCAGATCACGCCTGGACGGTCATCAAGAATGTTCGCCATGATCTCGCGCAGCGGAAGCTCTCGGTTAGTGCGCTCAAGAACGTAATTCGCATGCTTCGCGGATCGCGTGTTCTTGTGCCGGATGTCTACCGCCGCATGGTTCATGGTGGTCGGCCAACGGGCGATCCTACCGAATACACTCTCTACGCGCGCGCCGAGCAGGCGCCGAATCCCGCAAGTCGAATTCGGTTGACGGCTGAAGTTGACCGTCTTGGCATGCGCAAGCTGGCGCTTGACTGGCACACCACCGAGCTGGATCGGCGCGCCTTTCCCGTGCTTGTCGATGCAGCTCGAACCGAATTTGAACGCCTGGGTCTCGGTGTCGTTCAGGAGCATGCCTGGATCCGAGAGCAGGCTTGGCCGAACACACTTGCAGGGGGTCCTCACCATATGGGGACAACGCGCATGTCGGACGATCCTCGTTATGGTGTTGTTGATCGTAACGCAAAGGTGCATGGCGTCGAGTCCCTCTATATCGCTGGCAGTTCAGTATTTCCAACTGGGGGCCACGCTAACTGCACGCTCACCCTACTCGCAACGACCTTGAGGCTCGCCGACCGGCTCAAGAAGGAACTCGCCCGAATAGTACCCTCGCGAGCACACGTACCAGCGGTACTCGTGCCGGACTTACTCCTCGCTACGCAAGGCAATGCCCCTGTGAGGTGGACCCCCGGCGCCGGAGGCAGATGAAGCTGTTTCTAAGCAAGCTGTTGCAGATTCTCTTCTCTCCGCTGGGCTTGGGTTTGCTGTTCATTCTTCTTGCGCTGCTTGCTGGCGCAAGGGAACCCTGGCGACGGCTGTTGCTGGTCAGCGCGTTTCTCGTCATTGCTTGCGGTAGTTCACCTTTTGTGGCGGATAGACTCTGCGGTTCCCTCGAGCGTCAGTATCCTCATCGCCGACCGGTTGATCTGCCATCCGCACAGGCGATCGTTGTTCTCGGAGGCGGGTGGTCCACTGTCGCCGGCATAGATTGGGAGACAGCTCAGGAGATCCGGCCAGAGAATCGCCTGGTTGAAGCAATGTGCCTCTACCAGGCTGGCAAGGCGCCTTTAATCGTCCTGAGCGGCGGCAAAGTCCCCATCTATATGGGCGGAAGCAGAACACGCACCCAGGTAGATGGTGGTCTCGATACGTTGCGAAGGTGGCACGTGCCAGATCTGGCGATTTTGAGAGAAAG
>JAABUO010000953.1_pt1 | contig 42531 bp, 48 predicted proteins | sample 5559291 | NCBI WGS metagenome assembly JAABUO01 (sample SAMN10711878, study PRJNA513372) | rock metagenome | isolation source: Antarctica rocks | place: Antarctica: Victoria Land, Finger Mt sud
AGGAGGGGGTTTAAAAAGGGCACCCCCTCCCACTTCCCATTCCAAAAAGCCCACAACGACGAACACCCCACAGGATCTCTTGGCTTTGGTCTCCCAATAACACCGCACCCGACGGCATGCAGCGGTGGGTGGCAGATGGAATCCGATGACGGACCCTTGGCATGGCCATGGGACCTGAGGTAGGGGAGGTGGATGAAGGACGTGGTGCAGCATGCTGGCTCATTGGCGGACGCGCCATGTAAGCAGCCGGCGCTGCTGGCTCATTGACGGACGCGTCATGTAAGAAGCCAGCCTTGCTTGCACCGCGTGGACCATCACTTCCCCGTCCATTTGTTGGCCTGCTGTCTGTCGTGACGAAGGGGCGGTGTTGGAGGAAGGCTATTGCTGGGGGTGAATGTGAGGGCTAGTAAGCGTTGTGGAGACTTTTTACCTTGGGGACTCCTAAGGAGCACAAGGGTTTTGGGAAGACGAAAAGACCTACCTCCTCGCTGGTGCTTCCTGGAAACTGGCTTGTCAACTTGCAAGTCAGGCTAAAGTGTCTTTTATGTACATATCTAGATAGGAATATGTTGTCTTCCTTCTCTTCCTTGCCTCTGAGATTGGTATCGTGAGTTGTTATGGTGGTGAGGAAGCGGGAAGGGTAAGCAGGTAAGATGCGTATTACCAACTTGCCAGAAGACTGTCCCATCCGTCGGTGATTGAGCAGTTCACAAGAATCAAGTCCTGGTTGTTTGCTCTCTAATCGAATAAGAAGTCATTATACTTAAGATCTTGCCACATGCTACGAGAGAGATAGCCAGACAAACAATGTACAAATGGGAATGCTGGCGTATGCTAGAGAAGCGATCATACTTGAATCGGTGAATTGGAGGCACTTCTATGGAGTGTATAAATGCGCAGCAAATTCCGAATCAAATGACTATTATCCACTCAAAACCTCGATCAGCCCCAAACACCTGTGGGAAGGGGAATAGGTTTGTAAATGTCTTGTTTGGGTATGCGTTAGGGCTCGCGTTTGGGGCTCGAAGTGGAGATTGGTCTTCAAACTGAGCATTGTGAAGTCATTGCTGTGTGGCGGAGACCTTATGTGTTTGGGAATTACTTCATTACCAAGCAGATCAAAGTGGGTTCGTAAGATGAGTAAGAAGCAAATTTTCATTTCATAGTAACCACGGCTCATGAGGGCATAATAGTCCAGCACCAATCCCATTACGCTCCCGGAAGATTCTGTAGGGACAGATGGGTGGTGAAGACGACGGGCTATATTCGTAACCATCCCAGAGAGAGGCCAACCAGTCAGAATAAAAACTCATCTTGGTAGACTCGCGCTGGCTTCTCTGTGGAGGACGGGAAATTCGTATAATGTTTGCTTTCGTTTGTTTTCCTATTGAATCCGGAGCGATTCTTGGTCGACTCGTTTTACCGTGGATTTCGATCGCGATCTCTTATTTCTAACATTTTTCTCCATGGCAGTAGCACGAGTACGTAGTGTAGAGCCAATTCTGCTACTCTGTAACTTTGTGGCTATATCTATGCTCATGTAAGCTCTTCCTCTCATTCGTCTAGCTTTGGCTGGTACCAACGCAACTGATTACCATCCGAAGTATCTCAAAGTGATCCTCATTCGTCGACCCTTCCAGCCTCACGGAGATGCTTGCTTCACAGCAGGTGTTGCCAGTGGCCATGCCTAGCTCCACAGCCATGTATGGCGCTCTACTCTCCTTTCATTGCTATGGCTTTCATTGGAGCATGAATTGTTACTAAACGTGAACCTATACCTTCAACAAGCTTTCTTTGAAAGCTACCTGTCACTCAGTATCGCCGAAGACACGAAGTATGCACCGTGACACGACGCGAACACACAAAGGCGTGAGTGTAGGATTCAAGTCTTTACTTGGTTATTATCCCCATCCACCTGTGGGGGTATAACAGACAGGTGAAAGGTTCCAACCGGTTGGTACCCCATCCGTGTGTAAACAAATGCGCCATCATTACATGCATGCAAAGTTTCTTGTGCGCTTCACCCGGACCTTCTGCCGCTACTGACAGTGCATGTCATAGGTTGTGGCTAATAACGGCGTATTATAACTCGTTATTCCTATGAATGAATTCATACCTAAACATTCGCATATTCTGCATTGCTCATATTCCAACTGGTATCCGAAATATAAGTCTATCACTCCAAGATCGCAGGTACTCAAGCCTCTTCCACAAGCATTCATAGATTACCTTTTGGCTGATGGCATTGTGCTACCAGATGGTGATTTGTATGATCTACACGACGATACCTTTTCTGACTTAGAACGAATGAAGACGAGGATGAAGAAGTAGGGATAGAGGTGTGTTTTCATAATTGATTTCTTACGAACAGAATCCCTGTAATTTGTTTGAAGACTTTCACAAGCAAGTGCAATCTACTATACAACAGCTTAGTGGAAAAGTGACACCTAAACTGAACTGGTCAAGCCCCAAGGTAAGAGCTATAGCCTGTCACTCATTCAGGACGCTTTGTGGATATCAACGACTTCTACATCTAAATGCTCAACTGCATCCGACATATATCTTCTCCTGAAAAGTTCTGACTTTATCACTCATGACTTGACAAATCCTTTCGATGGATGCGAAACAGATGTGCATGTACCCACACTTGAGTATGAATTGGTATTGAGAAAATGGTTCGATATCAATCGGTCCGGGGAATTTCGGTGCTTCGTAAAGCAGAGAACACTTGTGGGTATGTGGGAGCTAGATGCATACTAATTATAAGCCATAGCACAGCGTGATGCCAATTACTACGCGTTTTTGTCTGCCCAAAAGAATAACATTCAATCAACACTAGCTACATTTTTCACCAATAACTTGAAATCTTCATTCGTGGATGAAAATTGTACGTTAATTTTGCACGTCATTAATTGAAGTCGTGTTTGATGCCTACATTGCCCCGTCGGAGCAGAGTACATGGCTTGTTGATATCAATCCGTTTGCTGCGCAGACGGACGGATTGTTATTTACATGGGAGGAAATACTTTCCGCCTCAATTACTGCGCCGCCAGAGATTCGACTGGTGAGTGAAGCTCAAGGCGTCCACAGCTTTTCCGCCCCAGCATACCAATTTAATCAAATCCCTAGAGATGTCATTGACGCGAGTGCCCATGGAGAAAACATTGCAGAGTTTGCGCAAAGATGGAACAAGCAGCTGGAAGAACAGATCATAGGCGATAATGCGTAGATTACTATATATACCGAGCATGGAGTAAGTTATGGAGGTATCGGATATGAGGAGATGGATCGAGATCAGCTCTCATGGGTGCCACTTGCGGAGCTAGCATCGTACTCGCCCCGGCCCTTTCCATCGCGAGTATGAGGTGGGAAAAGGCCTAAGAGGTAAGGTCAAACCAACCAAGCCTTACCAATTTGTTGAGCGTTAGCGACACTTCTCATCTTTCGACCCATATTGTTGGGCTCTGGGAAAGGTTGTTGCTTCCCTCGATCAGAGCCGAAGGATTTGAATAGCAGAGGACGATAGTCAGGATTTTGATCCATGACGTTTGAGTTGCGAAACTTTTCAATCAGGCAGCTCTTACCCTGAATATTGGCATATGCAATATCACAGATCTTCTCAAAATTGAATTTGTTCCACCGTGTATTGACTCGAGACTTTGCAAAGTGTATGATCGACATTGGATCCATGAAATTGATAAAGGCGTATCCCACGTTGCATTTATTCTGCTTTTAGCGCACTCGTGTTTCCTTACCATAAAGTCTATTCTCAGATAGACAAAGTCATACTCGTTGGCGCTCGTCTCATCGAGGTACTCGACCAACATCTTTTGATCAATTTTGTTGGGTACGTTTCGAAGCATGATGGTGGTGCGATGATCGATCCCGTTGGCAATCAAGTCTAGACGGACCTGATTAGCGGATGGTGAGATCAATCTATATATGGGGCTCAAAGCTTCCGTGTCGCCGCCAACAGGGGAAAAGCTTTCGGTAGTTCGGCTTCCAGTCATAAAAGAATGAGATTGTTCACGAGTGTCGTTCTGGAGAAAGCTTTGGTTTGAGCTTGGCGGGGACGAAAGTGAAGGTGACCCCATTTTGGTGGATTCAAATGAGCTATCAGCAGTCCATGCTTCGCTTGGGTCGAATCCTTCTGTGCGCGTCACTCGGCTGAGGCTATTGTAAGCCGAGTCGGAATATGTTCGTGATGTTAGTGATAGGAAATCTGCTTTTTTTGTTGAAGGGGTACGATCACGAAATGCTTGGGAGAAGTCGTCGGATGACGTGGGAGTAGTAGTACGTTTATTGCGGAATACCTGTTCAGGCGGGTTTCCATATCGTCTGATCGATGATGGGAAGACCGATGCTGCCTTTGACCCTGCAGAAGCTGTTTCCTCGCGCTGCTTCGGGACAGCATGGTCTGAGAAAGGGTCACTGTGATGCTGAGTTGCATGTTGACGTGTTGCAGTCAAGTCCCAGGATGAGTAGTCCGGTTCATGGTATGAGACCTGGAGATAGGCTCCCTGCTTGATTAGCACACCATACGCACTTTACGTCGACAAAAGTATTGTCGAGCTGATTGACAGCATCCGACGCTGAACGGAGGTCAAAGAACTCACAAAAGTAGCCTGGGTAGTCATTGGCTTTCGTCCGTTGGAATGAACGCAGATCCCCAAAAGACGAAAGCAAGTTTCGTACAGACTTGTGATTTACTTTCTCATCACTCTGGACATAGACCTGGATTTGAGCTTCGTTTTCTGCGACAAAGCGCTTGTTAAGCCGATGGTGGCTTATTGGGGCGATAGCACTTCTAGAGCAGAAGCTTGCACGCAGGTTATCAAGGCCACGGGAGCTGGGGCTCATCAAGTAGCTGTAGAAACGGGCCGAAGATCTCAAGTCAAAGAAAGAAGTCACCACGGAGCCTTTTTTCTTGAGACCATGCATATAAATGCCTTTGATGTCTCCAAATTCCTTTGATGAGTAAAGTGGGCCGCCTTACCTTGCAAAATGCAGACAATGTGTTTGCCTGCGTGTGAGGAGGCAGGCCATCTACCTTGATATACCGAGTTGTGAGGTTCTTCCAGGCATCTAAGTTACCGTGTGACTCACCATGTGATTCGATAGGGGACCAAAGCAACGGTGAGGTGGCACCAGATGAGTCAGCATTAAGAAGATCAGTTGAAAGTAGGCCAGAATCAATGGATTTATTCAGGTAGTCTCTGGCCAGAGCAGAGCGTGGAGATGGATTGGGTTCACCAATTGGTAGTTCAGATGTAGAACGCTTCATGACTGGGGCACTGGGCTTTCGGTTAGAGGAATACTTGGATTTGATATTTGTGCTGAAAGACTTTGATCGTGACATGGACGGTGACGTATTGGTATTGGTTGGGGGAAATAGCACCGTGCGGGGATTGGCGGAGGTGGGATCAAGTGCGTCTCTGACATCCTCCAAATCGAACACTGTGCTGAATGTAGACACTCTTCGTACTCTGTAGGGAGAGTTCGGGGTGTTGAGAAGGAATGATGGGATGGCGTGAGAGTCTGCGAGGGCCGGAGTGGACGAGGACTTTCGAAGCTTCTCAAGATCAAAGACCTCCCCTTTTGGGCACTGCTCCCTTGCAAGCTTCTCACTCGTCTGATACTCGTAGGGCCCCATCAAAAGTAGTTTGAAGTGACTGTCATCCAATGGGATCGAGATCGGGGAGAAGTGGAGTTTGTCAAACGAAAGCACAGCTATAGATAGATACAGTGGCGAATCAGATGGCTCGAAAAAGTCCAATAAAAAAATGACCGAGAGACTCTCAGACAGCATTGCCCTGCAGCTGCTTCAAGCCCTGTCTTCTCCGTCAATTGTGGGTGTGGGATCTGAGGATGAATACCTGGACCGCTTGGTTCCATTGATCACGAATGCATGCTCCAACCGGCAGGAAGACGTCCTTGTCGCTCATCTCTCGCGTTTCTCCCTGCAGAAGGAGACAGAAATTGCTGAACTGTCGTCTGGAAGCCACCAGGATTTTGTTGAATCCATCCAGCAACTCCCACAAGTCCAGGATGGCACGGCCGACCTTAAAGTGCGCATCATGGAAATAAATAGTCAAATACAATCAAGCGGACAGTTGTTGGCAGAGAAGAAGCAGCGACTGCAAGAGTCCAAACGAGTGAGGAAGAATATCGACGATGCTATTTCGTCACTACGCAAGTGCTTACGGGTCCTTGCCTTGGCGAACAAGGTAAATGACCTCAGTGCGACAAAAAAGCACTTTGCCGCCCTGCGTACAATTGATGAGCTGCAGACCGTGCATTTGAAGGAAGTCATACAGTTTGGGTTTGCAGATACCATCCACCAGTCCATTAGTGACATGGAGAAAATGGTCCGGGATGCAGTCATTACCGATTTGCGGCTATGGCTCTCCAAGGTCCGCGAGAATTCACGGCTTGTCGGTATTGCCATGTTTGAGCATATGAGACGGAGAAGGGCACGTTGGCACGAGCGGCAGGAAGCAGACCCGCGTCTAAAATCTGCCAAAATCAATTCAGCCATTGAAGTAGCTTTTGATGAGTCTGTAGAGTGTATGTGCAATGATTAAAGTGGCTAACAAAGTCAACACTGTGCGAAATAATCGTGTGGAAATCGATTTTAAACCGCTGTATGAATGTATTCATATCCACGAAGCATTGGGACAGCGGGATGAGCTTCGTGCGAGCTATGAGAGCGACCGAAGAACGCAGCGCGATCTTATCATCCCGGCAAGGTCTGGCATAGGGAGTATTGCAGAACTGAAAGACGTCCTGGCAACTTTTGCCGGGTTTGCAATTATTGAAAAAGTCACCATGCAAAAGACGTTTGGATTTCGATCGGCCCAGGATGTTAGACTTTTGACGAGCACACTGACGGTAGGTTAATGGATTATGGGAGTCTTTGTGCGAGGCAGTCGTCGATATAGTCGGGGAGATGGTGAAGCGGCTGCAGACCAAGGAAGACTGCGTGGAAATGAAGAGCGCCATTGTTCTTTTTGTCCAGTCCACGGAGGTGGGTGTAGCATCTTCGACACTAATCTTAGAATCACGGTTACGCTACGGAGCAGATTGACAAGACGATCCTCCGCCTATTTGAGTCGTACGTTCGAATTCTCAGTGGTGAGTTCCAGAAAGACTTTAAACAGATCTTCATGGACGACGATCACATGCCGATGCTTGTGCACAGGCAGAGCGAGTATGAGCAGCTTGTGGAGACCTGCTGGTATCGCGAAGGGAAGGTCAATCGTTCGCCCTTCCCCCGACTGCTCCCCTTCTCCCAACTCCTCCCACTGTGCTGCTCGGATATTCGAAATTATATCAATTACTGCTGTAATTTCATGGAGGACAATTCGCGCGAGCAGGCAGTCATCTACAACGTCCTCACAGAGTCATTGGACAAGCTGCTCATCGACTGTGTCAATCAAGTGCTACTGGAAGGCTTGCGGGGGAGATCGCTCGAGCAGATTGTGCAAACGCTCATTAATTTCGAGCACTTTCGAAATGCATGTGATCAGATTGAAGTCAAGCTTCAGGATGTTTTCTACGGCGTCTACCAGCCCGTGCACCTGCTAGCCAAAGAGCGTTTTGAGGAATCGCGGAGGATTGCAGAGAAGCACATCTACGAAGTTGTGAATGAGAAAATTGATGGGCTCTCCGAGCTGGCCGAGTATGACTGGACGACCACGCAGCGCCGGCAGCAGCCCAGCACATACCTGCGAGACATGGTGGATTTTCTCTCCAACGTGATGGACTCCACTTTGGTGAATCTGCCGGATGAGATCAAGGGCTTCATGTATCTAGAGGCCTTGGACCATCTTGCGCGCAGCCTGATGGAGATGCTTCTCTCCGTGCCACGCATCTCGGACGCAGCACTCGCCAATTTCCGCATCGACGTGCAGTTCCTCGACCGCTTTGTGCAGCGCATCGGGGATCCAAAGCTGTTTGCCACCTTTGACGAGGTGCGCGAGAGCACGAATCTGATGATGTCGGCCACGCCGCACGAGGAGTACCAGAGCGTGGATCTGCGCATGCGCAATTACAGCCAGGTGAAGGGCCAGAATGTGCCGCGCCTACTGGAGAAGTGAGTATTGCATGCGACCCGTGCTAACCCAGAATTCCCCGAAGACGCTAATATACCTACTAATATACAATGTACGCACGAGCCACCTGCTGGCCTACGAGTCGCCGGGTTCCGCGTCGTGTCGATAGCGGGGGTCGAGCTGGCGCATGTTGTACTGCATGTGCTGCGGCACATGTTGCGGAATTTGCGGGTATGCGTACATGTTTTCCATCTCGTACACAGGCTGCTGCTGCGGCTGTTGTTGGGGGTGCGATGGAAAGTGGCCGTAAGGGCCGTGCTGGTATCCCTCTGGGGGCATATTGTGCTCGTGCTCCGGCAATCTGTACTCCTTGTTGGGCGGCGGTGGGGCTTGGTCATGAGGCGGCATGTCCGCATGGCTCCTCTCGGGTCCATGCTGCTGCACCTGCTGCTGCTGCTGCCTGCTCTCCATGACCTCCTCACGGGGCACAATGTCGATTAGGAAATCAAACATATCGCTTTTCGCCAGTGCGTTTGCAATGTCCGAGCGCTGTAACGTGCGCCGCTTGTTCTCCTCCGCGTGGATCCATGCGCGCATCGTCAGCTCCGTGATGAAGACGTCGCAGCCTTTGGCGAAGAGAATGGGCGCCTCGGCCGAGATCATCCGCACGTCCTCGTCCGCCTTCATCACCTTCTTGATGCGGGCCAGCGGCAGCTGGTGCAGCCTGAAGTCGTGCTCCTCGGTCTCGAGGTCCTGCAGCAGGTTCTGCCAGTAGCGCATCATGATCTGGCGGTAGTGGCCGTGCAGGCCCTGAGGGACGTTGTTGAAGGCGGTGTTGTTGAAGATGGCACCGCCATCCTGCTCCTTGGTGGTCATCAATCCAATCAAAGAATGGACCTCCACCAGCTCCTGATGGGACGGGGAAGAGAAGAAAAGGGAAACGAAAAGGGGAAAGAGGCAGAGGAGAAGAGAGGGGAGAAAGGAGGAGAGAAGAGATGGCGGCCCTTCTCCAAGCTGAGCACGCAGGAGGTACGTTTGCTTTTTTTTCTCTTTCTTCCAGGATGATCAATATCCACTTTGTCAAAGCCCTGCAATGACGAGTCAAGAAAAATGTCATAGTTACTCTGACTACGCTACATGCTCGCTCCTCCATACTAACACTAGACGCAATCCTCGACAGGCCCGACAGGCAGCACTGCCGGCCCGGACTGGTTTGACCTGCCGCGGACACCAGACACACCCGCCATGCAGCGCGACCTGCAGCTGCTGCGCATGCGAAGCGCCCTCGACCCCAAGCGGCACTACCGTCGCCTAGACAAGGAGGGGCCCAAATTTGCCCAGGCTGGCCAGATCGTGGCTGGTGCCGCTGAGCCGATGGAGCGCGGCCGGGCCCGCACCCGCCCAGCGACCATTGTGGCGGAGCTGGTGGCGGACCAGGACAGACGGCGCTACTACCGCAAGAAGTTTGCCGAGATCCAGGCCCGCAAGGTGAGCGGGCGCCAGCAGTGGCGGAAGGGAGTCGATGCGCGTAGGAAAACCCGCCGGGCGTGAAAAGGAAGAGCTCAACTAGGCTGGGCTAGCTTCTTCAGCACGGCGCCCCAGGAGTCGTTTGCCGGGATGGAGATCTGGTAGGGAAAGGGGTTGGCGTCGCTGGTTGTGATGGGGGGGATGTGGTCCTTGTACTCGTCGGTGAGGGTGAGGATGTTGAGCAGGAGATGCCGCAGGTCGGCCTCCATGCTCCTCCGTAGCTCCGCGCGCTCGGCCTCTGTTCGGGGATGGAGGGCCGTCATGTCTAGAACCCACTCTTCCCAGGCCACCTGCAGCTCGCTCTTGCTGAACCATGCCTTGCGCGTCTGCTTCTCCAGGAAGGACACCACGACCTGCCCGGTCTGCGCCTGCCTCCCTTCCAGTCCTGCCGCTGTCGCCGGCGCTGGGAGCATGGAAGGCAGGAAGGCGGCCACCTTGTCGGCGATGGCAGCCTGCAGCACAGGGTCCTCCACGCCCGGGAAAGAGACGTCGAGCAGCTCGCGCTCCTTGGCCGGCCGCACGACGCCAAACAGGCGGTGGAAGAAGATGGCGCCCAGCAGCGCCTGCGTCACCTCGCCCAGCAGCCCCGCGTCCACCGTCGCGTTCAGCCTGAACTCTCGCATGCTGGCTGGCCACGTGATGCAATCCGTGCGCGACTGGACCAGGCGACACCGACGCGGCGTGGCAGTCGCCCTCGGGGCTGCAGCCCTAGCCTATGTGGCGGCGCAGGCAGCGCAGGCCAAGGTGCGCGAGTGGCAGGAGCGACGCGGCGCGGAGCGGACGGCGCGCGAGAACCTGCGCCGTCGCTGGGAGCAGAACCAGCAGGATGCCGGGATGACCGTGGCCGCGCTGCTCCCTGCGCTGGCGACCTCCGTGATGGAGGAGCTGCCGGTGGAGCGGATCACGAGCGAGCTGCGGCGGGCCAGGCTGGGGAGCGAGGCCAGTCGCGAGTCCCTCACCTCTGAAGCGACGGCGACAACCAACGGGGCAGCGACGACCACGACGACGGGGGGCAACGCAGCCCAGGCTGGAGAGGGCAAGACGAAAGCACAGCTGTGGATGGAACTCAAGGTGTCGTCGTTTGCACGCACCATCTCGCTCGTGTATGCACTCTCACTGCTCGTCCTCCTGACGCGCATCCAGCTCAACCTGCTCGGGCGGACGGCCTACGTCAATTCGGTGCGCGACGCAGCCGCCCCGCCGGATCCCGCCATCGGCCTGGAGGATGTGCGGGCGGGCATGTTTGGCAAGGCGCGCGAGGAGTACCAGCTGAGCAAGGAGTACCTCTCCTTCTCCTGGTGGCTGCTCAATATGGGCTGGCGCGCGCTGGTGGATGTGGTGCAGCGGCGTGTGGAGGCCCTCCTCGGCCCCCAAGACCTCCGCGCTGTCCTCACCGCCGAGGACCTGGACCGCCTGCTGCAGGAGATCCGTGACCATCTCGAGTACCCGGGGGTGTGGCAACTCTACCTCCTCCCCGATCCCAACGACCAAAACATGGTCATGCGGGAGGTGGCGACAGAGGAGGAGGGCCCGAAAGAGGTCTCCCCGACGCTGCAGCGCCTGCTGGACGAATCGCGTGATCTTATTGACTCCCCCAATTTTGACGTGGTCTTGGGGAAGATGGTGGGAGCAGGCATGGACGTGCTGCGACAGAAGCTGGCCGAGTCGACATTTGCCAACGGACCCGTCAAGCTGGCGAGTATTACGGCGGGCATGTCTCGCGAGGCACACCTCATTGCCAACGCAGCGCCGAATGCATACCTGGCTGCCGTGGAGGATGTGCAGGAGCTGCAGGCTTTTGCAGCCATTGTGTACAGCAATTTTGAAGGAGGCGGGCCGAGCCTCAACGGACATGTGTAAGGAATGGCCCGACTCAACCACACGTGGATTTGTAGGGACGGGTAATCAATATGGAGACACAAACGGATAGGAGGGGTCATTTTAGGATACATCAGATCGCCTTGACGTGCGCAGAGGCAGCGTCCATGCGGGCTCGCAGATTGGCCGAGGGAGCCGACGAGGTGGCGGGGGCGATGTAGTTGGTCCAGAAGGGGCGGATGAAGACGTGGTACATAGTCTGTGCGCCTCCGAATTGCGGCAGGGCCAACCATAGCACAAAGACCGTTTTGAAGAGCCAGTAGAAGGGCAGCCAGTACAAGATCTGCTTGCTCCAGAACTCCACCACAGAGAAGAATCCAAAGACCACCCAGTACGTCAACCATTGCGTGTCGTCGGTGGGTGTCGCACTCTCCAAGGCGGCGAGAGAGAAGTAGGCCGGGAGGGCAAAGCCAATCACATTGGAGAGCAGCTCTCCGCCGTAGTTGAGGAAGATTAGCATGAAGTAGACAAAGGCGACCCCGCCCACCAGGTAGACCTTGGGGAAGCCGGTCCGGCGCTCCAATCGGTTCAGAGGGGCGATTTTGGACAGCTCGCGGTCTGCCTGGGAGATGTAGCCTTGCACTTTGTCGGACATGGAGATGGTGGTTGGGTGGTTGGTTGGATGGATGGTTGGAATGGAAGGTGGATGGGGAAATTACGAGTCACCCGCCACAGCCACCTAAAGCCAGCAAAGCCGGTCACATGGATCATGGGAGAGTGGATTTGAGCATCATGAGGCGGTGAGCAACGGAGGGAAGTCGCTGCTGTGTTGACTGGATGCTGGTGTTGACTGGCTGCTGGTGTTGACTGGCTGCTAGCTACTGGCGACTGGAGGCGCTGGCTGGCTGAGTCCATTATTTGCATCTATTCCTCTCTTCTCTTCTCTTCTCCCTCTCGCCTCTCTCCTCTCCTCTCTCGTCCTCTCGTCTCGTCTCTTCTTATCGTTCTCTGTAATCCGTAGAAGGTTCTAGTTCCCTTCACCAGGGGCACATATATCCCCCCACAAGAGACACTCCCCACCCAATGGTCAAGGAAAAGAAACTCTACGACCTGCTGGGCGTCAGTCCAGAGGCCAGCGAGAATGAGCTCAAGAAGGGGTACCGGAAGATGGCCTTGAAGTACCACCCCGACAAGAACAAAGACAACAAATCCGCCAGCGAAAAGTTCAAGGAAGTCAGCGAGGCCTACGAAGTCCTCTCCGACAAGGAGAAGCGCGAGATCTACGATACCTACGGATTGGAGTACGTCCGGCGGGGCGGCCAGCCAGACATGAATGGCGCTGCTGGCGGCGCGGGCTATGGCGGCTTCCCTGGCGCTGGCGGTGCCTTCCCCGGCGGATTCCCAGCAGGAGGCGGCCGCACCTTCACATTCACGTCTGGAGGCCCAGGCGGGGGCGCAGGCGGGTTCAAAGGCTTCTCTGCCTCCGATCCGAACGACATCTTCTCGCGTGTCTTTGGCGGAGGGATGGGCGGAGGGATGGGCGGCATGCACTTTGACGACGAGGATATCCAGAAGGGCGGCATGCCAGGAGGGCTGGGTGGGCGGTTCGGGGGCATGGGCGGCGCAGGTGGATTCCCGCAATACGGCCGTCGCAACACCCCGTCCGCGCGCTCCTCCGCCGCGCCGGAATCCGAGCTGATCTCAAAACAGCTGCCCGTCTCGCTTGAGGATATGTTCAATGGCGCGACCAAGAAATTGCGCATTCGGCGGCGGCTTATGGATGCGTCGGGGCAGTCGGGGCAGACGGAGAAGGTGCTGGAGGTGAATGTCAAGCCGGGGTGGAAGGCCGGCACCAAGGTCAAATTTTCCGGCGAGGGCGACGAACAGCCGGATGGTCGCGCACAGAGCATACAGTTTGTGATTGAGGAGAAACCGCACGATGTGTTTCGCCGCGACGGCGACAATCTCCACATGGACCTGCAGATCACGTTGAAGGAGGCGCTGACGGGATGGCAGAAGCAGGTCACGACCATCGACGGCAAGAAGATCAATGTCTCGCATTCTGGGCCCACGCAGTCGGGGTGGAAGAGCAAGTACCCGGGACAGGGCATGCCGATCAGCAAACGCCCGACGGAACGAGGAGACCTGATCATCTCCGTCGTCGTCATGATGCCCGCGTCGCTCACGCCCCTACAAAAGGAAAAACTGGCCGAAATCCTGTGATGTATATAGAATAGAATTCGGATTTATTACACGTGGACTCATTGCATGCCACTCCCTCCTTCGGATTGACTACTCCATGGATTTTCGCTTCTCCTTCTCCGCCTTCCGCTCGGCCTTCCTTTTCTTGCGCTCCTCCTTACCCTCTGGCGTCTCGTTCTTGCGCTTCTTATCGTCCCCATCGGCAGGTGTGTCAGGCGCTACCGCAGGGGCCGCCAGCACCTCTGCCTGGCTCGTCGTCTCGGCCCGCGGAGCGGCCGCCACAGCCGCGGGTGTGGTCAGGCTAAAGTCCTGGTACTCCTGCTTCCACTTACTAGGTGTAGACTCATTCACCCGTCCATGCTTGTCCAGCTTGCCATCCGACTTGAGCTTCTTCTTCTCCAGCGCAACAGGGCCCAGTCCCCATCGGCGCGGATAGGTATCGCGCTCCATAATGCAGCGCTTAATCTTGGCCACGACCCCATGATCGCACGTCGTCAGCTCCACCGTCGACATCTGTGCGATGCCAAGCGCAATGGCTTCTCCTTTGGTCGTCATAAGCACCACCTCCTCGTTCACCTCAATGCCACCTTCGTAGCGCAGCAATCCGGGGATCATCAACTTGGCGCCATAGCAGACTGCATTCACGGCAGAGTCCTTGACCACAATTCGCTTATAGGTCGTCAGCAGCGACTCGAGCGGGCGAATCACCCGTCGTAAGTAGGCTTCATCGCGCGTATTATCATACACCCATTGGGCGTCGAGCACATCATGACAGGTCACGAGCCCGTCGTCCTCGTTGACTGCACCCGATCGCACCCGTCGCAGTTCTTGCATGTGAGCGCCCACGCCAAGAAGCAGGCCGAGATGCACGCACAAGGTTCGAATATACGTGCCAGCCTCGCACGAGACCCAAAACACAGCCAGATGGCGCTCATTATCAAATTCCAAAAGCTTGCTTTCGTGGATGGTCCGGATGCGGAGCTGCCGCTTGACCGCCGAGATGAGCGGCGGCCGCTGGAAGAGCGCACCCGTCAGCGTCTCCAGCGACCTGCCCATCTTCTTCTCATCATCCAGCGCATCGTGCAGACGCAGGACACAGACGTACTCCTTCCCAGCCCCCTGCTGGCTCTTGACAAGTCGCGTTGCCCGGTCGAGGCAGACAATCAAGCATCCGGTGACTTTCGGGTCCAGCGTGCCGCTATGTCCAGTCTTCTCGATGCGCAGAATCCGCTTGATCCACGCAACCACCTCGTGACTGCTGGGATTGCTGGGCTTGTCGAGGTTGATGACGCCGGAGGAGATGTAGCTCTTGATGTCTCGCTTGAGTGGGGTGCAGCCATTGGGGATGGGTGTGAAGTGGCCCGTGCGCACGAGCAGCTTGTCGTAGTTCTTGAGCAGCAGCGGCCATGTGGAGGTGTCTGCGGCAGGAGCGCTTGCCTGAGGCTTGATCAGGTAGTCTGTCCCCTCTTGCTTGGTCACCTCTTCCATGGCGGCGGATATGGGGATGGTTCCTGGATGGATGGATGGTCACAAACTACCAATTGGCAACAACAGGTTTTTGGAGCTTTGCAAGAAATAACGCTCATATGATACAGTTACTCTGTATGCATGAGCCGTGGTAGATTGTACGGGATATACAGGGCTAGACGAATGAATTGTGCCATGGAGAATAAGTTTGAGCTTGATGTGACAAAGTGACGATGGCACCATGAGGAAGTTGGTACTTGACCATCGTCTGGGATGTATAAAGCGACAGGCTGCTCATGTAAGTACGTCACTAGGATAGCGATCACCACACGTTCCCATATATGGCATAGCATTTAGAAATGAACAGAGCGTCGTGCATGACTCCATTGTTATGAATATCCAGGAGGTCGGAAACGGCCATCATGAGAACGGCGGCTTTAAAAACTTATTTTGAAGGAGTCAGGCAGTATTTATTAGCATCCTAGCACACACTTCGATATGTGGTATCAGAGGCTCAGATTTGGTGAGGGGCAGTTCCATAAATCATCTGATGTCACAACCTCACGAGTCAGTCAACTCCATCCATCACCTCCACAAGAACCACATCAAGATCACTATATTTCCTGCGATACAAATAGAAAGTAGACGCATGAAACGACCTTATAAAATTGCCTTTCATACACCGTCGCTGGTCAGACAGCACCTTCCAACAATAATTAATGGACTGTGCATCGAACTGCTTTTGTTTATCTTCTCTTTCTGTAGCCCGGCAACACTCCATCGATGCCGAAGAGTCTGTACTCTGTGGCAGAACCTAATTAAGAAGGAAACTATCTGGGTAAAGTCACATCAAGTATATCTTCCACGACTTCCTCTCCCACCTGCAGATGTGATTAGCCAGTCTCAATTCCTTGAATTGCTGCTAGGTCGAGGATGTCAGCTTTGCGGTCGTCCAAGAATTCGAAAGGTGGCCTGGAAATGGCTTGTACGGGCGTGTGCGCCATGTCTACATGCCCATTCGAAATCGCTATTCGAGCTCGTTCATGTCAGGGGCTTTGAGTACGCCGGACCTGACCGTTGCTTGCTCTTCGAAGAAGGCGAGTTTCCGGCAAATAAACGAGTGTACTGGTGGCCTACTATTGAAACGCGGCAAACTCGATGGCACCATGTAGACGAAAACCAAACGTCGTGGCTAGAGGCACAAAGAGCTGTATTCGAGAGAGGTAATGAATTTATATCGAAACTTCGTCCAATTCTATACCTTCAGTCTCTCCAGGCCAGAGAGGATCGTCAAATGGCAATCCTACGCCGCAAAGAGGATATTCTGGAACGGGCGCAAGAACTTACGCCGAGTATGTCCGTTGAAATGGTCGAGCTATCAGATAGCTTCGAACGCTTTGCACGAATGAAGAAGCCACTTGATCAGTGTTGGCCGGAGTGTGCAAAGTTACTTTTGCAGGAACGGGAACAGCTCGTGGATTTTCTCTGCGCACATAATGCGCTCGATGAAAGCTTTGAGAAGCTCTTTGAGGAAATGGACGAAATGGAATTTATGCGACACGATGCTTTGGTTCGGAACCGAAAGCGCATCCTACTCCAAAATGATATCGATGAGCTGCTGGAGTCACTTCTATGAATGGATACTTACGTGCGTCATCTCAGCTTCAACTTAACATCCGAAACCTATCTTCGGTTTACTTTAATTCTACATAATACTTAAGCTTATGGAATAATATCAGCATAGTACTATATAACTATCTCTTCATTCGACCGTCATGACACGCTGCCAACTACTTTGTTTGTCTATGGACTGCGGTGGCCGAAGCCTGGTGCGAAGGGAAGAGCAGGGTATTGGCCATCACCACATTCTCTCTCCTACTCACTGCAAAGACAATGATCTCTGCAATGTCCTCGGCGGTGAGCGGTTCCGTGCCAGCATAGACCCCATCAGCCTTTGCCTTATCGCCGCGGAATCTAATGACCGAGAACTCGGTTTCCACCTGGCCTGGCTCAATGATCATGGTGCGAATCCGGGTATGGATGGTCTCTTTCTGCATCGCCTCGGAAAAAGCGCGCACGGCTGACTTTGAAGCGCAGTAAACTGCTCCCCCCGCGTAGCCATCGCGACTGGCGATCGACCCAAGCTGAACAAAGTCTCCTCGATTGCCATTTGCTCGAAAGACCTTCATGACTGCCTGGGTCACATTGATGAACCCACTAACATTCGTAGCAAGGACATCGTTCATATCTTGCTCCACAATGTCTCCGACGTGCTCGACGCCTTTGACAAAGCCAGCATTGTTGATGAGCACATTTATCTTTTGGTACTCTGGAGGCAACTTGCCGATAAACGATCGCACCTGCTCAGCGTTGCTCACATCCAGTCCGAGTGCATGGACTTGGATTCCCTTGTGGTGGGTCTCGAGCTCTGACTTGAGTTCCTTCAGCTTGTCCACTCGACGGGCCGTCAGAATGAGTTTCAGCTCCGAGGGGCATTGGCGAGCGAACTCTATGGCCGTAGCTCGTCCAATGCCACTGCTTGCTCCTGTAATCAAGATGATCTTCCCCGAGAGTCTGTGGGCCATGGTTGCGTTGCTACTTGCTTCTCCCCCGCTCCTCCCCCGGCGATAACCACCATGCGACCTCCACTACCACTACTCCTGCTGCTGCTGGGATTTGCTGCAGCCTACGAAGCAATCGTCTACTCGCTCGATGAGCAAGACACAAAGGAGGTCTGGGCAAGGATTGAGTATGAGCCGGTCAAGAAAACGGCAGACTTCGCTCGCGTATCAAGCGCACCCGCTCGTCGCCTGGTCGTGGAAACAGACGATGGCAGACTGAGCGGCAGCTACATTCCTACAACCTCCAAAGCACAGGACGAGATTTCTCTATTTTTAAATCAGGATGACAAGGTCTGGCATATCGAGTACTTCAAAACATCCTCCGATGACTCGCCAATTGTCAGATTTGCGAATCGGCCCGTCCAAGCCCCCCAACCTATTCTCAATAGACCAATCGTGGTTGATCTAAAAGGCAAGCAGACAGCTACCGAACCAGAGAAGAGTTTTATTCAACAGTATTGGTATTATCTCATTCCCTTTGCTGTGATACTTCTTACCTCTGGAGGCAGCAAGTGAGACTTTTATGATTTGGCGGATACTAGAGGAGGACTTCGAATCGCGTCAGCCGGGAATAAACCTCTGATGGCATCTTGTATTGAATCATGCCTGCGTATACCATAGCACTTTTTGCTTTTTGTCGAAGCTCATTCAGTTTCTATTCATCAGCCATATCACACCATACATGACTTACCCCAACGCGTCCAGCATCCACAAATTGTAAAGATTTGACGCTCTCTGTAGCTTTCGCACAGCTTTCCAGCATGATCAGGAGTAGTACCGGCACACATCGCGCCACACTCTCGTCCAGACTGGAGAAAGCTTGTGCGCGTCTCCTGATGTTTGCGACGTCCCCAGCTCGGTCTGAAGCAATGACGTCCGCACCTTCAACCAGCTGGACACATTGCTCCCATTGACCATTCTCGAATGCCGTGCGCGCCTCCATTATCTGTAAGAGTACCCCACATGCTGTGCGGTTCTTCAAGCTTACCTTGGCGTAGATGGCAGCATTTGAAGAATACACAGCAATCATATTTTTCGCAAGCTGCGCGGGATTGGCGGAAGCTGTCAAAGACATATTTGCATTAGCAGCAACTGTTGAATGAAGAAATTGAGACGAACTGAAGTCACTCAAGATTTGACCAAGATTTTTGTTTATGATGGCCACAACAGCATCATATTCCTCAGATAGATGGTATAGGAGTACTGCATCTGCGACACGACCGTCATTGTCCGCGAGAGCAGCAGCCTGTTCTGTAATGACTTGAAGGTACTCTCTCTGGTCGGTGATCTTGATCAAAGTCATCTTCCTTTCAATCGCCCCCGGGACTCGGCTACCGTCATTGCGCACATCGCCTAAGAGGGTAGTAAAGTCTCGAGTCTCTAGCAACAACTCTCTCAAAGCGTCGTGACAAAGTTCAATTTGTTCTTTTGACTCGCGGTCAGATGTTTCCCCGTTTAAACAAATGGTACTGAGATAGTCGACAGCTTCAGCAGCATTGGATTTACGGAAAGAACGAGTATAAAACCCAACCATTCTTGCGAAATTTAAACTCGCGCTGTCTTTGCCATCAATGTACACTGAGGGTTAGCAGACACACTACACTTGTCTCACGCAAGTTGTTGTCGGCAGATTGAGTCGAAACAACTCTAAGTAAGCCATAGTACGACAGCGTAATAGCAACGTGCACAGCATCCATTGGTTGAAACTGATACATATAATGTACACTTCTCTCAAAGAGGCCGACCATCATGAGAAACTGATAATAAGGGCCTGGATTTGTTCCTTTGGGGTTAAAGTGGCGCGGCCCATATTGCAATAGGGTTCTTTGTAAGTGATCGAGACTTAATTGCTCGTAGAGCGGTTGTGAAGCATCATTAATTTCACTACATAAGACCAATTGCAGCCACATCCAGTCTTCAGCCAACGGAAGAATTTCCGGCAGTGAGCGGCGTGACAAATCACATCTCCCGATAAGTTTATAGACCGCATGTTTGAAAGGATCCGAACTTGCAACTAAAAATTTTATTCTCTGATTGAATTCAGTATGGAGGCGATCGTGCAATTGTTGCGGTAACCGATTATTGGGAGCCGTCACGTAAGCTTTCAAATATGAAGAAAACGATCTTTCCATTTTCTGAAACATGGCTTCGTTTCTCATGGTGAAATCCAATGCTTCTTCAGCGTGGCCAGAACGTAGGAAGTAAAATATTAGGGCCCATATGGGAGTATTGTTGACAATTTCCAGGTTGGGTTTCGTCCATTGACCATTTTTTGAGAACATGAGGTTGAGATATCCTCGAATCTTATTCTCTACTGATGGAATTCCTCCTACTCGAGCTTCTTGAGGCCTCTTGTTGATTTCGTTTTGCAATACTTCATAGAACCTTAACATGAGTTTAATTTATTTTACTGCTTACTGGTCTTCCAAGAAGGACTGTGCTCCTTTTGCAATACTTGTGCGAAGATTTGCAGCCTCATGCGATTCAGCTGGTTTCATAATCAATGATCTGAAGCATCCTTCTTGTCCAAGGCTGCCTCCTAATTGTCCAACAATCTTACCAAGCAGTTTCCAAGTATCGTACACTTGTTGCGTCTTGATATCGACTGCTGTAGCGCGAACAGTTGCTGTGAATGCCTCCACAAGATCATAACTGGTATGACTTTGTCTCGCATTGTTCAATTGTGCTACCACAAAAGCCATTTGGCGATGCCTTTCTAGAACGTACGTTGATGATGAGATGGCAGCATCACCAAAGACAACATCTGCGAATTCATCTCCCTGGGCACCGAGAACCTCTCGACCCAAGTTAGATGGTGGAGGACGCGGCGTTGACCTTCCAAAAGTAGATTTAGATGCAAACGATGATTTTAATGCTGATTGCTGAAGGGAAGAGCGATTAGGCTCTTTAAATTGAGCTGTAGCCAAACCAAAATGCTCCAGTACTCGTTGTCTCTGTTTGTCCCACATTATATTCGCATTGGTGGCAATCATCGAATCAAAATCTTGAATAGTCTTCCTAATGCCTTCCTCAATAGAAGCTAGAATGTTTTGTTCCTGTGAGAGTTTCATTGATGACTTCTGATTAGCATTCGACTTTTGCTATAGGTACCTCGAAGTCTACTTCATGGGGGTGATTATATGCTTCATAGGTCGATTGGATGTTTATAGTCTCAATGTCCTGCATCGTCTGATCTGCATTGACTCCGCTGTTTGACAGTAGATAATATCTTGCATTAGTATCGTCTGAGACACCCTTACGCTTTCGTACGGGCATTATCGTCCGTACTTGCCCGATCACTTAGATCTTTAGCGCGTGATTGCAGCTGATTCAAGCCAAATTGGATCTGTGGAAGACTCTGCTGTCTATCCGATTGAACTAGTCTCCGCGATTGTTCGAGTAATTGGTCAAGGGTGGTCACCGTGGCTGTGATCACACCGACTCTAGGCACTGGACTTGAGCCATTTGTACTGCTCTCTTGATTAGCAGCCAGTGGACTATTCTTCGCGACCGGTGTCTTGAAGAGTGACATGCCTGCCTCACTACACCAAAATGGCAGTATATCAACACAAAAATATTTACACGGTCGTCATTTATTATACACGCTATTGAGTCTTCTTTTTCGTCCTTCCAGGCGTTTTAGATATTTTCCATAAAATCCAGCTAAATCCTAGAGTGACCGTAATGAGAGTGACATATTGGATGATTCCGGCTTGTCCAATCAATATTGTAGGCATCTCCACCTGGTCGACGCACTTGGCTCCGTCGTGGGGTAAGATATGATGAAATTTCGTGTTTGTGGGAAAATATTGCTCGTATCCAGAGTGACTTGTGTCAAAAGGATTGTCAGACAACTCTTGTTGGGAGCCACAAGCTCGAAAAACAGCTGGCCAGGCCAATTGATACGTTGCATAACTTGATGTATTGGAAGGTTCTGCATATCGTAGGTGCAACGGAATTTCAAACTCACCTGACTCAGAATCATGCAATTGGATTAGCATATCGCTGCCCCACCCATAGATCTGCCAAATTGGGGCCTCGAGGTCGGTCTCTCCGTCAAGTGCAACGAGCCTTTCAAGGTTGCCGATATGGTACTCGCTAAGCTGTTTCATCTGATATTTGTCCACAAAAAATCCACTGGGTATGTCGTAGTACGCATACAAAGGGCACAAAACACTGCTGTTCCCACTTATTGTAATGTTGTGCTTCGGATGAATACCGGCAGGACGGTTGAAAGAACAAAAGAGAGAGGCTTCACTGTCAATTTTATGCCTTGTGGGAAAAGAGAATCTGCTTTGCTCTATGGTCAATGGGCGTCTATTTGTATCGTACCGAACTTCTCATTTTCTCCAAGGAAGCTGATCATGCCTTCTAGAGTGACTTCGTTGATATGGTCTGGTTTGGTCTGCTCAAAAATGCCAACTTCATGATTTTCATCTCGTTGCAACGTTATGTCCCACAAGCAGGAGGACCACTCTGTAGAGAATTGTACCGACTCGACGTCATTAACATACTCGAGACTTGTCGATTGAGCAGCCGCAATTCCTCCGCAAGTATCCAAGATGTCACAGATATTGTTGAATACGGTCAACTTTTCAAAATCCGGGAAATTCTCATGAAATGACCTGTATGGAGGAGAATCAATGAATGCAGACTTGGGTTAGGCACTGGAAAACTTGTGCATACGCGAGATGTCGATCCCGAAAGTTGAAGTAGTTCTCTTTCCAGTTTGACGCTATCGTAAGGAAGAATATAACATGCGGCCCTACTTTTCTCTACCGGCTTCCAATAAAATGTGAAACCCGCTCGGACGGACTGCAGATAGCGGATCAGGTAGTCTCTGACGAAGATGTGAACCATAATTTACGTGCAGTGATTCAACCTCGTTGAGTACAGACCGTATCGTCCAAGGCAGCTTTTCAAGTGGAACCGTCCATCTAGTCTGCCTAGCAGCAATCACATTTTTCACATTGAGTCTTCCTTTACTATGTTGCAAAGACTCATCCCGCAGTTGCGTAACACTTTCAATTATGAATGTGTCTCGTACATTTATTGGTGCTGAGGTCATTCGTCTAGACAAGTCGTTGCCTGTCCTATTCTACCTGAGCAGACTGCAGACACGTTCTTCGCGGAGTAGTAGGGAGCCAAAAGCATGACCTACGTCGTCATTGTTGACTCTTTCACACGAACGTTAAATTCACACCTACGACCCAATGAAATGAGATATGCCACTCTCTACCTTTGAAAAACTAAATGAGATATTTTTAAAGTGGTTCAAGAATATTGATGGAATGTCCTTCAGCCCAAAGATTGCTTTGAATGACTACTCGAGTGAGAATGCTGGCCGTGGTGTGATTGCAATAGACGACATTGAAGAAGATGAGGTGCTCTTCTCTATTCCCAGAAAAGCAGTACTTTCGGTGGAAACAAGCGAAATTTACAAGAAAATACCGTCTATGGAGACATTGCCGGATTGGCCTGCATTAATTCTAACAATGCTGTACGAAAGTATTCATGATTCCTTTTGGAAACCCTATTTTGATATTCTGCCTTCGACTTTTGATACTCCAATGTTTTGGAATGAAGAAGAGCTGGAATGGTTACGAGGAAGCTCTGTATGTTCCCACATCGGGAAAGAGCAAGCAGAACAAGATTACCATACAACCATAAAACCAATTATAGACTCATTTCCCGACATGTTCCCCGGCAAAGTTTCAATTGACGACTACCACCGTATGGGGTCTTTAATCTTAGCCTACTCGTTTGGTATAGATGATACGCCAGAAGATGACGCCAGTGAAAATAGCAGCGAATCAAGTTTCGATGAAAGGAAGGCTATGGTTCCGATGGCTGACATGTTAAATGCTGATCCTCGTTATAACAATGTAAGAATCTACCATGCACCTCTTCTCACGTGTAAAGGCTAGAATTTTCTATACGCCGTTATCGCTGGAAATGAAAAGCACTTCATTTATTGCAAAAGATGACCAAGTATGGAACACTTACGGGGACCGGCCGAATAGTGATTTATTACGAAGCTATGGTTATCTAGCAGGTTCGGAATCTGACGTCTGTGAGGTTGAGAGTGACCTAGTTGTCGACACTGCTGCAAATAGGCTACCAGACGTGGAGAAGAAACAGCGTGTCGATCTTATGATCGAAGAAGGCATATTAGAAGAGTATGGACTTCACCAAGTCTGCTAATGAAGTTCGTTTGATATAGATGGCTCTATGCCCAATGGCATGATCGTAGTAGTGAAATGCCTGCAGCTTGATGAGAATTCGTTTAAGATGCTGCAGACTGGTGCAGTGATTTTGGCAACCCCTACCAGAAATGCAATGAAAACTATACAGAGAATCTTGGAGCTACGCTTGCAAAAGTTTGCCACTTCTGTAGAGAGAGACCAAGAGATTTTATTGGAGAAAGGCCTACGTCGCAAATTACTGGCTGTACAGCTTCGGAAAGGAGAAAAGGAGGTTCTGCTGCAGACTTTAGAGAGAGTCAAAACATGGCTCAAGGACGAAGAAAGTGAGAACCGGCCCAGCAAGAAACCGAGACATGCTTAGTGAAGTACAGGTCATATAAATACATCAATTCACGTCCAACGCTTTATACAAGACAGTGCTGACGTATTTCTTCCTATACCGAGTCGTCGCGCTTACTGCCAGTACATTGTTGCGAATACTGCTAGCAGACAGGTGATTGAGAACAACATGATTCGGATTCGGAAGAACGCTGCTGTCATCTTTCATCGTATTGTTGGCATTGAGGATCACCTTTTCAAGGTGAGGAGGCAGAGTAGGAGGTGCGGGATGAGGCGACTCTCGCTCCACAGCATCGATGAGGTACGAAGGTATCTTGCGCACATAAACTTCGGTCTTTGGTTTTATATGCTCTGACAAGTCGCCATGCCTATCGCTGCGTTCGAGTGCAGGGAGATTGAGTGACGAGATCTCGATGTAATTAACCAGATTGCCTGCAGAATCAGTGGCTTGAGCCAAATCGTCGGAGGTGCGCCACTCGTTGTCGACTAAGAACCGAAATCTATGTGTGCCCGGTGGCAGATGCAGGACCAGGCTAAAATCATTCTGTTTCTTGACAAGTGGGATTTTGCGGCGCCACCCAGTGAAGGTACCCGTAACAAAAACCTTTTCTCCACCATTTGTCCATGTGAAGTACACTGGAATGGTGGTCTTTGCGTCAAGGCCGGTTTCATTTACCTCGCTGGCCATATCCGACGCCACGCTGCCCCGTTTGGAGCCCACCACATCTACGGGGGCTCGTAGTTCCTGGGGCGATGTAGGTGAAGTAGATCCACTGGCCGACTCCACTTTTAGCCTCAATTCACTTACACCCATCTCAATGTCTCGTTCTTTGAATTGTTGAGGAGGCTCAATACCGGTCTCTTCCACAAGCGTCGGCGACCCAAGTAGACTGTCGATAGAGGAGCCAGTCATCCCACGTAGGCGTTTGGTGGCAAGCGATTTGGTTGGGTCCTCTCCAGATGGCTGAAGTTGTTGCTGCTGCTGCCGATGGCCAAGGCGATGCAAGGACTCCATTGTTGGCGGGTGCTGCAATGGGTCTCCGCGCTGCTTTTCATCCTCCAAATCATTCAGTGATGCATTTCTTCTTCTTAATGGGCTCTCTGGAGGGCTGGGACTGGCTTGTGCCAAGATCTCTTTGCTGTGGTGGGGCGGGTTAGGAGAGGGGGAGGCGGGCGAGGAGGCCCCATGAGTTCCAGGAGCCGACCGTACCACCGCCGGCGAGCGCTGCTTGTGCTGATCTGTCTGGGAGTGTGTGTTTCCCATCCCACTGCCAGTTGCACCGGTGTAGGGGAGGGGTTGTGCTGGATTGGTGGTCGTTGCAACTTTATTCCCAATTTGCACGTGAAGATATGCGCTAACCAAGGGGCGTGCGTCTCTCTCGCGTATGTCTGTTGCTTGGTCAGTGGCGCTGTTTGCTTGGAATGGCTTTGTGAGGCTGACGGGTTTGCTGCGTTTGCTGTTGGAACCCTTTTTGATCTTCATTCGGCCGCTTCTGCGTCTCTGCAAAGCCCTCCTCTTCCCTTTCTGGGTACTTCAGGCCTTCGAACCCCTCTATGTCTTTGTTGGATCTGCAGGAGTTATCGGTGTAGTTGCTGGACTATGTGTTGTCCTTACTTCCAAGGGGCTTGGTTACATGTTGGGCGGTGGAGGAGCGAGGAAGAAATGGCAGAACAGAGATGAGTATGAGCTGGCAGCGGCCTACGATCCGGGGCTGTATGGAGGCAAGTCAGATCCTCCTATGGAGCAGAGTCGTGCATCAGTCCGGACGACACAGTCGACGGCAACACTATTGAGCTCGTTTCCGGAAACAATTCATGAAGAAGAGGAGGACAATGAGTTTGGTAGCGACGACGACGATGAAGCATTCACTACCAGGAGCCTTGGAAGTATTTTGCGAGACGAAGACTTGGTTGAGGACTTCTTACTCCCTTCTTCACTGCCAACCACGCCTACGCCATCCATCTCAGCTCTTCGTCACCGGCAAAGATAGAGGAGCCATTCAAAATGAGGTTCGAAGCAACAATAATTTCTTCATCTGACCTCCACCAGCCGTTCTTACTTTTCACTGTGGCTTTGACGGGAGCAATTTAAACCTTTTGCTCTTCCAGCAATGAAGGACAGAGATTATTGCTGATATAGCAGGTTCCGGAGCCTGTGCTTCCTCTTCATATGCTTCTGTAGATGCTCCATTAACGTTCGATCGACCTCATCCTTTCAGCACGTGACTTTAGCCCATATCCAAACACTGACGTCGTATTGCAAATATGCCGAAAGCAGAGAAGGGAAGCATCAAAGACTTGGCCAAAAAGATGAAGGCCAAAGGTCTTCAGAGGCTGCGTTGGTATTGCCAAGTTTGTGAGAAGCAGATGCGCGATGAAAACGGATTCAAGCAGCACACGCAAAGCGAGGGACACGTTCGTCAGATGCTTGTGGTGGGCGAAAATCCGCAGAAACATATCAGCGATTTCTCGCGGACCTTTCAGCATGATTTTGTGCAGCTTCTTCGCTCTTCCCATGGAACGAAGAAGGTACACTACAACCATTTTTACCAAGAGTACATCGCCAACAAACAGCATCTGCATATGAACGGCACGAGGTGGTCGTCTTTAGCTGAATTCTGCAAACATCTCGGCCGCTGTGGCATCGTGAAGGTGGAACAGACAGAGAAAGGGTATTTTATTTCCTGGATTGACAATTCGCCAGACGCATTAGCACGGCAGGAGGCCATTCGAAAGCGCGACAGACTAGACAAGGGCGATGAGGAACGGGAGAAACTATTGATACAAAATCAAGTGGAACGAGCTCACGAGCAAGCTGGAAGTCGTGATTCTGCATCCAACACTAGCCCGAGCGAGTTTGAGAGGAGAGAAGAGAAGGCAATTCACTTCCAGCTGGGTAAGCCGCCCGAAGAAGCACTCTCCATGGCAAACGACGGTAGCATGATCAAGACACTCTCACTGACTCTTGCCACGAAGGTGCAACCAAAGAAGGGCAATGTGTTTGCCATGGCAAAGAGGAAGGCTGCAACAGAGCCCGCCCCGAAGGTTGAGCAGCAAAGGGTTGACGCTATACGATCCCTCAACACGGCCGAGGAAATGATGCTGGAGGAGAAGAGGGCCAGGGAGAGGCGGGAACGGCGCCAGCTGATTCGATAGAGCCTTGCAATCTACTAATCATATGGCTGAATTTGTACATACGTGTAAGATGAAATCGGGCCTGGATCCCGATGACTCGTGTTCATTTTCTCGCTGCTCCGTTAAAGGAGGTTTTACGTGTTGTGGATGTCACGTGGTGCGAACTTTTCTCGCTGCTCCGTTAAAGGAGGTTTGACACACGGCAACAGTCACGTGTCGCGGCGTTTTTCCAGCCGTCTGGGTCGGAAGGATCGGATGCAGTCAGTCAGGTTGAGCGAAATACTAACCAACCCATTCATACCCCCAGCAAGCTATTGGTGAGAGGGTGGGCAGAGAAATGCATTCGAGAGGCAGCTCCTACACAACTGCTGATGATCAAGGTTTTAGTGTTGGGAGCCGCTCGAGTCGCCGTGCGGCGTCCCCTCAAGGCAATGGTGTGGACGGTGGTGTAGGACGGGGTGAGCATCCTTCAAGTGCACTTGAACCCGGGACCGATCGTCATGATTTCTTTCATTCTGCCATTCGCGAACACCGGATAAAAGCCTTCAAGATCCTAGCTTTGCTGACCATTGTCATTGGTGCCGGTGTTATGGCCATTCTATCCATATACTGGGGCGCTCTCTTCAGTCTGAACCAAAAGACATCTACATTGACTATTTTTGTTGTCGATTTTGATGGGATAGGACAGCAGGGTGTGACACCGACCGTGGGTCCAGCTTTGGTTCAGGCTGCACGTCAAATGATTGGGGAGCCAATGACGCTTGGTTGGACTATAATGGAAGCTTCGACCTTTCACGACGACCCTCAAGAAGTGTTTGATGCAGTCTACTACAACAAGGCTTGGGGGGCAATCATTGTTAACAGCAATGCAACTATGCTGCTCGATCAAGCTGTATCTACTCGCAATGCCTCTTACGACCCGAATGGCGCGCTTGGGACAGTCTACGCTGTCGGTAGAGCTCAGACAACGGTAGAGAATTGTATGTGTTTGGATGCAGTATGCTGATTCTAGATGTCGTTCCTAAGCTCCAATTGTTCTCGGCGGTGTTTTCCCTCAAGTTTGGACTGCAGCATCTACTGAGCTACTTAAGTTCTAATCCTTCCAACTCTGCGGCGACCATGCGAGCAGTGCCTCAGGCATTTGTGTCTCCCGTTGGATTTTCGACCTATAATATTGTTCCGCAAAACAATCCAGTAGTCCAAGCACCGTTAATGGTCGGTCTAATTTATCTTCTCATTGTGAGCTGTAAGTGTCGGTACCAGTACTCGCTAACATGGTAGTCTACGCTTTTGTCTTTTTCTCCGATGCACACATACTGCTAGCCCCGAAGCTGACTTGGGCGTCATTTGTGTTTTGGCGTATATTGGCCGCCACAATCTCTTACTTCTTCCTATCCCTCTGCTACAGCCTTGTCTCGTTGGCTTTCCAGATCGATTTCACATTAAAGTACGGGCGAGGCGGCTTTCCCTTATTCTGGCTCCTAAATTTCATGGGATTTGCATCGTTGGGACTAGCCACTGAAAATGTTGGAAATACCTTTGGACAGAAAGTGCTGCCCTTCTGGCTGTTGTTTTGGGTCATATCCAACTCAAGTACAGCTTTCTTTGCGATTCAATTAGAAGCCACGATATTTCAATATGGATACGCCTTTCCATTGCACAACATAGTGGAGGCGACGCGGACAATCTTGAATAATGCAGCTGGCAATACAGGCCTGAATTTCGGCATCCTGGCAGCATGGATTGTAGTTGGGTTATTGCTCTTCCCGTTTTCTTGTTGGGTGTATCAACGAAGGGTCATCAAACAGTCGCGCCAAAGGTGGCTGAGCCTTGAACAGAAAAGGGAAGAAGGCCGGCTAGATGAGAAGACTGCGGGACCGCGTTGGCAGGCGAAGGGGAGCGCGAGCCGAAGTGAGACGCCGGCAGGTGCCTTTGCAGTCTGAGCTGGCGACAATTGTACAATACAGGTCATGATGTGTTAAGGATGTAGATATTACACTGTATCTTCATATAAATTTATATTCTTCTAAGCGATCGTCTTTTCAATCATGTTAATCCCATACTTTTGCAAAGCCTTTCTAAGTGTGGACGCAAGAGACACGTCCATAGGGGCTAGAATGCCGCGTGTCTTTATGGTACCTTCGTACACCATCTCTGTGGCCACTGCACACGGTACACCAACAAGACGACCCATTGCCGTATAGCCATCTGGATTACCGTACTCTATTAACGTCGAGGTCTTGGTCTCTCGGGAGCCATCTTTGTGCTCAATATCAAACTTGTGTTGAAGCAAAACAAAATCTCGCTCGCTTTTCTCATACTGCATCTTTTCCTCAAATGTTGCACAGAGGGTATCAAGAGGGTTCCCTCTTGTTTTCATATCTTTCGATGAGAAGAGCCCAAGCCAGCGAAGTCCGTTCATAATTCGGTCTTTGTCTTCCGTAGAATCAAAAGTTGTCTTTGATGATATTGCCCAGATCAGGTCTTTCTCCGAAGAAGAGGAAGCCCCGAGGTGCTTGGCAAGAACATCCTTCCACTTGCTTATCAAAGCAGCTGCAAAGGCGTTGGAGGGCTGTTCCGACAGCAGTCCAATGTCTGCGAGAACGCGAATGAACTGAGGAAAGCCTTGGTAGCGCAGTGTTCCACGGAGAATGGTCTTGGCCTCCGGAATACCATAGCGCTCTTTGTAAGTGGTCGAGTCTCGATTGGGATACGCAACAAATGCATAACCAGGGTAGATAAAGTAAGGCTTGGCCGACTTCATGAGCTGGGAACCTTCAATATCCTGGATATTACCGTCCTCGTAGAAGCGTGCGCTATTACCGACTGCCAACAAAAACCCTCGTGGAGACCATGCGAATTTGTAGCCCAACGGATTGTCGGAGTCCTCTGGTGCTGGAAGGCCTCCGCAGTAGGAAAGGAAAGATAGAATCTTTCCACCAGCGGCATGTACCTCGTCAATGGTCTTTATGGCATACAGATGATCGATACCAGGATCTAGGCCAATCTCATTCATGACTGTAATCCCAGCTTTCTTCGCTTCTTCGTCCAGCTTGAGCATGGCCGGTGAGACATAACTTGTAGTGACCACACTTTTCTTGTTTCGTATCGCTGATTTGATGACTAATGCGTGGTACACATATGGAATGAGACTGATGACGATGTCTGACTTTCCTACAGCCGCATCCAATGCTTTCTCATTCTCCACATCGAGGGAAATAGCGTCTGCACGACTCACTCCTCTAATCAATTCCTTTGCCTTTGACAGAGTCCTGCAGGCCACTGTCACCTTGAACTTGTGCCTCGACTGGACGAGCAGGTCGAGGCATGGCTTGGCTACAAATCCAGATCCCAGTAGCAGAACAGACATGTTTATGGGAAAATCTACTCTAGCAACTCGTGCTCGGCAACGTCGCTCTACCATAGAACCACACGATACGCTATGTAGACATTAACAGACTCGCCTTACGAGAGTATATGGGATGTTGATCCAGTCGTCGTGTTCTTGAATCTGATGCCGTGTTCCAATTCGTTGATTTCGTTCCGGGAAGAAACCGGGAACTGGGAATGGATGACCTTCGTGCAGTTGTCAAACAGGTTCCTCCAGTAACAAAGACGCTGGTCGGATCTGTTCTGGGTCTGAGTGTTGTATCCATTGGTGGACTCATTCCAGCCTCATTCCTGGCCAATATCTGGCCATGGACGGTGCGTAAGCTGCAAGTATGGCGCCTAGTCACATCCTTTTGCATCGCAGGTACGGGACCAGAGATGCTACTAAACATCTTCATGCTCTACCGCTACAGCAACGACCTTGAGATGATTAAGTTTGGGTCATCTACAGCGGACTATGCGTTTTACCTGGTCTTCAACTGTTCCCTCATACTGGTAAGTCCTTTTTTTCATACATACTCCCGATTCTGCTCCTCGATTGGCTATTTATTGATCGATGGATCCTAGAGACGGAGGAGATTGAGCGGGTCTTGCTTGATGGCGCAAGTTACAGCACTGTCATGTTTAATATTCGATCAGGTGGGCCGAGAATATAACAAGATGAGCATTGTCATTTTGACATTCCCGGTCTTCTACAAAAACAGTACTGATGCTCTAGATCCAGCATTCTCTCATCCCAGGCTACTTCTACTGCGCTAGCTTGATGGAAGCACTAACCTACACGTATTCACAAGAAAATGCACAAGCCGAGGCGCAGTTTTTTGGCTTCAGTTTCCGGATGCAGTATATACCATACTGCCTTTTATTTCTCACCTTCGTTCAGGCGGGCAAGGCAGCCGCATTGAGCCAAGCAACCGGCCTTGTGTCTGCTCACGCCTATCTCTACCTGACTACAATTTATCCTAGAACACACCGATCTCGCTCCTTTCTATCAACACCCTCGCTTCTTACACGCTTATTGCCGGGAAGGCCGGCCCAAAATGGAAATAGAGGGTTTGGTCAGGTTTTTAATGCCCAGGGTGCTACTCGTGCTCCAAACACGACGGGCGCAACAGTTCCTATTCAGGCGACAACAGCAAGGACGACAGGCTCTCGTTACAATTGGGGAAGAGGTCATCGTCTTGGCAGCGACTAGGGAATGTAAAGTTAGAATGTGAAACGTTTTTTGCGCTCCTCACGAAATGCGGTTCAATACGTACGACCACTGCGCCTGTCAACACAGCTCACAGTAAGAACTCTTCTTACTGCAAACTAATTCCATTTATTACTATGTAATGTGATTTGTAAGATGAGTAAGAAGCATAGTCTCGTTACTCTTTCCATAATAACCACGGCTTATAAGGGCATAGTAGTCCATCATTAAACCCCTCAAGCTCTCGACGAAGTCCACGATTAAACTTAGCAGTCTGCATTTCCCACCGTCTCCACTACAGGACGGTTGCAGTTCCACTTTCCACGTCCTACCAATCCTCCAAGCCTGCAGACTCGCATGGGCATGATTTCACATCACGTGGGGGGTGGAATTCAATATAGTTGCGAGGAATACAGGTTTCCGTCAGGACAGATGGATGGTGCAGTCGACGGGCTGTGCTCGTAATCCCATCCCACAGAGAGGCCAACCAGTCAGAATAAAAACTGATATTGGTAGGCTTGCGCTGGCTTCGCTGTGGAGCACGTCCCATTCTTTTGGGTAGGCTGGAATTGAATATCGCAGTTTTGCTTTCCCTCGCTTCTTCTTCTTTCGACGCCCGTGTAAGTCTTGGTCATTTCATTCTGGACTCGAATTTCGATGTCTCACAAAATCCAACATTTTGCTCAATGGCAGGAGTATACTGCATGAAGCACGGCGAGGCTGTATAGAGCTAAAGCTGCTACTCTGTGGCCTACTTGCTACATCTCTGCCATGTTACCGCGTTTTTCATTCGTCTAGCCTTGGCAAATGGCAATGAACTGAATTCGATATCAAAGTGTCATCCTCATTCGTGGCCTCTCCCAGCCTCCTGAGCTATGTTGACTCCCAGTAGGTGCTGCGGGACCCGTGCCCAGCTCCCATGCCATACATGGCGTTCTACTCAATTCTCATTTATGCGAACTTGTATTCGTAATTAGAACTAGTGTAGTGATAGATAAATACACGAGCCGGTTTTCATTCTAATCATTCCACAGGTTGACGAGAGAAAGCAAGGCACACCGGAAATATTAATGCACGAATAATGGGCCTGCCACCAAGTATGCGATAGGGACGGTTTCCTCCTTGAGCTTCGGACTGCGTTGGCGGTGGTGGAGTACTGGTCCCAATGTATATGCGACAGTTTGCGTTTATTCATGGACTGGGACGGCAGTGGTGCCCGCCGTCTTCACAACGTGACAGAGACTTCAGCCAGTCAAATGCTTCAACGTTGCAGCCCCAACGGCCAGGGTCATGTGCTTGCAATGTGAATGGTGTTGAGGCAATGCCGAGAATGCCTTCTGCAGAATGGCAGCCTCGCAGATTAAAGTCTGGCGCAACCGACTCCTTTTGATGAGAATTTGACACCTAGTGGCGCACGGGCGGAGATGAGCGGCTGAGCAATGGCTAGTGTACGCCTGAAGATGCTGATGGTAAGAAACAAGCCTTTGAGGGATTGAGGACTCTGCAGCAGGTCAGGCTGCATGGCTCATGGTCTCAGAGGCTGCCGATTCGCCACATTCAGGCTCCCCTCTCCAGTCATCAGATGTTCGGAATGCATGGTCGCACTCTGATGCAATCATGGCATGCCGTCAATGCTTTTTCTCAACCTACTTCCTGCAGCCTCTTTCGCATCTTTCGCATCTTCCTTCTGTCGCAGGCCTCTTGATAGGGGACTGCCGGCGTTCGAGTCTCGTGGGGCGTGTTGGAGGTGTATCAAGCTTAGGTAGGCGTGATGGGATCGACAGAGTGTGCTTTGCACCCTTTGCACCCTAAATGCCTTCCGGGCTGCAGGCATCGCTTGCTCCCTGTGAGGTTGCTGGTCATGAAGTTGCTGGTTCGGAGAGAGCAGAAAGTGTGAGGTAGTCTATAGGTCGTGACATGACATCCAGCTCATTCATGCAGCAGTTCACAACCAAAAAAAAAGACTGATCCAGAGAGCCTGAAGGGACTCCGCCCTTGTGAGAGATGCAAAACTGGAATGACAAGAGTCTCGCGAGTGACAACTTAGTTTAAGATCGATGTGATCTGTCGATGAGATCAGTTGGTCGCTTGCTGAATGGCAACAACGGATGGATTGGCGGAAGCTAGTAAGGAAGTCATCTTGGAGGCGCAGACGGAGTGCAAAGAAATGGAAATGGAAGTGGTGCAGCAAGGACTAGATGGTTGAAGCTTGATTCTGCTGATTCCGCTCCGACTCCAGAGCGGACTGGGGACGTGTCTAGCAGCTGGGGTTAATGGAGCAAGACAGGCATAGAGACGATTCATCGGTTTGAAGGGATGCTTCTCATTGCAGGCCAATCAGAGAAGGGTGGCTTGCTGCTGTTTTGCGCTCAGCCAATCACACATCGCGTGTCTCGTTTAGGCAAGTTGATGTGCAAGAATTAGTGGCCAGCTCGATTCTCATTGGCTGGAACAAATGGGACCTGGCACAAAAGAGTTGTTGTGATTGCGAGGAGGGGGTTTAAAAAGGGCACCCCCTCCCACTTCCCATTCCAAAAAGCCCACAACGACGAACACCCCACAGGATCTCTTGGCTTTGGTCTCCCAATAACACCGCACCCGACGGCATGCAGCGGTGGGTGGCAGATGGAATCCGATGACGGACCCTTGGCATGGCCATGGGACCTGAGGTAGGGGAGGTGGATGAAGGACGTGGTGCAGCATGCTGGCTCATTGGCGGACGCGCCATGTAAGCAGCCGGCGCTGCTGGCTCAATGACGGACGCGTCATGTAAGAAGTCGGCGCTGCTGGCTCATTGACGGATGCGTCATGTAAGAAGCCAGCCTTGCTTGCACCGCGTGGACCATCACTTCCCCGTCCATTTGTTGGCCTGCTGTCTGTCGTGTCGAAGGGGCGGTGTTGGAGGAAGGCTATTGCTGGGGGTGAATGTGAGGGCAAGTAAGCGTAGTGGAGACTTTTTACCTTGGGGACTCCTTAGGAGCACAAGGGTTTTGGGAAGCGGAAAAGACCTACCTCCACGCTGGTGCTTCCTGGAAACTGGCTTGTCAAGTTGCAAGTCAGGCTAAAGAGTCTTTTTATGTATGTATCTAGAGAGTAATCTATGCTCCGTCTTCTTGTCGTCCTCCTTCTCCTCCTTGCTTGTGAGATGTGGTATCGTGAGTTTATGTTGGTGGTGAGTTTGGTCTTTCACGAAAATAGCATGGTCAACTGCATGGAAGGGGAAACATTACGCTCAAGATGCCATTTAATATCTAAAAAATATTAAACTTTTCCATACGTCTCTTGATACTTTGGCGTAGTAAAATCCGTCTCGGTCGCAGTGAGAGCCATCTTACAGTTGCAGCTATTGGCCTTCCGTGCACCGCAAACACAGCTTTTTGCCGGATCCAGAGCAACGTTCTCCTCAGCTGCTTGCGAGCAGGTGCATGCATTTGCTGGTCGCATCGTACATGAGCATCGAGGACCACCTGGGGTCACGTTCTCCACGGCAGCTCGAGCACAAGTGCATCCTCCAGCCAGCTTCTGCCCACATGAACACGTTGCCTCCTTTGCACACACACACTCGCCGCCTCCCTGTCGACCACAGCAAGAATGTCGGACGGCGCTCATGAAATGGATTTGTAGATGTGTGAAATAGATAGAAGGGGAATGTGTGGGCTACGGTCCCTTATATAGACTGTGCGGCAAGTGTCAGCAGGTATACGCAGCGTCTGATTGGCTTAGCGTCGCATCACCAAAAGAATCCATCTGATTGGCTCTCTAGCGAATTCGAAATAGGAGATAAAATCAAGGAACGCGCAAAATCCCGCGGGAAAAGAAGTCGCCTGATTCATCGCTTCCCAACCAACTACTCCGCCCCCCAAACATCACTATGGCCACCATGAATAGTTCCTACGCGACCTTTGCTGGTGTTCCGCTAGTCCAGGATCTCAACTTCTTCGAGAGGTCTTGGGTCGGTTGGTACAAGTGGATGGAGAACGATGTAATCGCTACTGGGGTCATGTCCTTCATCCTCCACGAGTTCTTCTATTTCGGACGTAGCTTGCCGTGGACGATTATTGACCGGATCCCTTACTTCCGGCGCTACAAAATTCAAGATACGAAAATGCCGTCGGACAAGGAACAGTGGGAGTGCACAAAGGCTGTTTTATTCTCGCATTTCACAATCGAACTGCCTCAGATTGTTCTTTTTCATCCTTTGGCAGAATGGTGCGGCATGTCGACTGGCATTCCTTTTCCCGGCATGAAAACTATCGCTTATCAAGTTGCCATCTTCCTCGTGCTTGAAGACACATGGCACTACTGGATGCATCGCTGCCTACACTATGGCCCGTTATACCGGAGGATTCACAAGATGCATCATACATTCTCTGCTCCATTCGGACTGGCTGCTGAATATGCGAGCAACGTCGAAGTCATGCTCCTCGGCCTGGGAACTGTGGGCATGCCGATTCTATGGTGTCTTCTATCGGGTGGTAACTTGCACATTGTGACCATGTACATCTGGATCATTTGCCGACTCTTTCAAGCAATTGACGCGCATTCTGGTTATGACCTCCCCTGGTCTCTGTGCAAGATCCTTCCTTTCTGGGCCGGCGCTGCACACCATGACTTGCACCATGAGCATTTCCAAGGAAACTACTCGAGTAGCTTCCGGTGGTGGGATTATCTTCTAGATACGGAGGCTGGCCCTGAGGCACGGAAGAGGAGGCTGGCTAAGAAGGCAAAGGCGAAAGCAATGTAGGTGGGACTGGGAGGCTATTGGCTTTTTACATAGATTTTAATACTTAGATTAATTGTTGGTGTTGCATGATGCATGATATCTTGTCCATTATTCGCTCAGGATATGAAATGAAAAGTTCCAGTTTGGTTTCGATAGTCATACCAAGGACTCTCGAACCAAACTGGCAAAATCCAGCCTGCGAACTTTGAGGAGAAAATTGACCGTGAAGACATCGAATCTTGGGTGCATTTGTGATGGGGTTATGTTTGTATGCCAAAGGTCCAGTGTAAATGGATCGCTGCAATAATGAGTTTATAACGTTACCGAGACAACAATCGTGCTGGTGTATGCCAGCCAAAACTTGGGTTAAACGTATCCTTTCTTGTGTATGTATGCATCGGCCATTCGATGATTAGGGGACGTATACCCAAATTTGGCATATCGATTATCCTGCATTGTTCTATGAACGCACTCACTAAGTCAGTTAAACCGCACTTACCTTTTGAATATATTTTGGAAAACCAATGCTCCTTTCTATTCCTCGGTCCATTAATTTTTCATCCGTGTAGTCGACAACTTCCCAGATCTATTATCTGGGCGGTCTTGGATAGCCAAAATTCGAATTGTTGACTTATGCTTGGCGGATGTGGGATTTCAAATACCTGGGTCTATTCTGCTCACGGTACCCAACTCATCACCTTTGGCGTTATTTTTTTGCCGTGACATGTTTTTGGCGCCAATTTGCGACCTGTGTATTCCGTGACGAGTGGGTTAGCTGACGTAACTCTACTTTCAAGTGAACGATACTTTACCATACGATGGATCCAAAACTCCGCTCTCTTCAACGAGTGGCCATTTTCGCTTTGACAGAGTCATAAACAATTCACCATAAGTCTTTCGTTGCGAAACAGCGCTCACGTAAGAATGGAAATTCTTTTGCTCATTCTCGCATTCGCCGTAGAAAGCCTCTCTCTCTGCTGTTGGGGTCATCAAGTCGAAGTTTCCGAACCCTTCCGGAAAAACAGAGTCTGCTTGGATGGGTATGCCACCATTGGCTTTTATTGCGGGACAGGCGAGTGCAACTTGTTTGGATGCAATTGTGATGGAGATTGTTTGAGCGCTACTCGACAGGTATGCAGAATGCGGTGTAAATTCCTCGCCGTAACTAGAGACTGGGCGCAGGAAAGCTGCGATGAGATATGTAATCTCAATGTAGAGTAACATATGCTCATCAAGACTCATATCGTCAACAAGCAAGAACAGGAGACCCATAAGCAATCAGGACAGACCTTGTATGCCAGCTCTCAGAGAACCATGTTGTGACTTGTCAACTTCATTCCTTGAACCTCCCCATGCTTCCGTGGATGTGCCATGATAGCAAACTATGCCGTACGTAATCGACAATGAAAAATCAGAGTGAAACCAATTCCGTGACGGTTGGCTACTGTAGGCGGAGGATGCACAATAATGCCATTTGATGACTTTAGGACCAAAGCACTACTTTTCCTTCGCACTCGCTTTCTCCCACCTATCCGCGAGCAATTGTCACGTGGCTCTACGCGACCACGCGCTGATTTCTAAAGGATGCATAACCCGAGGAGCTCTGTGGCATGACACGAGTCGACATCGTGTACAAGCCCCAGCAGCCCTTGTATCTGATTGAAATACAAGGCACGCTGTGTCTTCCGCCGGAGCATGCACAGAAGAGAACGCATATTGGCGAGCTACAGGTCCATGGACGAACGGATGGCGACCATACAGAAGCGAGGAGTGCAGACGATGCGACAAAACTTCGTATGATGGGAGGTTCAAAGGCAGTTATGTTGGTCGGACATCAACAGATGATGGGTCAGGTCGTTGATCTTCCTCAACCGCTAGGTGTGCTTCGAAAGGAGGCAGCCTCATCGTCGGAACTTCAGATCATTGACGTTATTCGGCAAAAGATCGTCTTCTCATCTCGACCGGAGCCAAGACAGGAGAGTGGATGATGTGATTGTCGCTGAGTTAATAGCAGAACACATGGCGAATAAACTGTATCGAGTTGCTAGTCTAGAAGTATGGAAGTTTTAGCTCCTACATGCCTCCCCCGGAAGTTGTACAGCGAGTAGTTAACTAGCTGGGTTTAATCTCTTATTCTTCTCGTTGATGCGCACTGACTCATCATTGACCATTGGCCCGGGCCGTGGTCTTGGTTCGCGTCCTTTCTTCGAGCAATCGCTCTGTCTCTTTCAGCCGGGACTCCAGCGACTCCAATTCACTTGATTTGTCCTCAATGACCTGTTTCTGGACGTCAACAGCCTCTCTAAGTCGCTCAACCTGCGGCGTCGTGCCATTGGTGTCCACTGACGTTTCCACCGCATTCCCATCCCCTAGTCCACTCGAGCCGGCGGCATTGCCAGGCGTGACTCCCCTTGGCGGAAGTGCTGGAAGAGGCATGGTTGAGGATGGTAGGGATGTCGAGGGTTCAATTTATTTACGCCAATGAGTGATTTTCGGCCATCACGTGACTCTGACGGCGCATGAGTTGGGAGCAGTAGCGCAAGAGGAGGTGAGGATGCTGAGGAGACTGCATCGACCAGTCCGGACCCTCTCTCTGCAACAGGCTGCTTCGAGGCGCTGTATCTCTATGGAAGCTTACCAGCAGAGGGCGGATGAGACCATGGACGCGCTGCACGATGCGTTTGACGACCTGGCTGAGCAGCACTCGGACGTGGACGTGGAGTACAGCAGCGGCGTGATGACGCTGAGGCTGCCTGTGGGGACCTATGTGATCAATAAGCAGCCCCCCAACAAGCAGATCTGGCTGAGCTCGCCAGAGTCGGGGCCGAAGCGCTACGACTCCGAAGGGCAGGAGTGGGTGTATGCGCGGGACAAGTCGACGCTGAGGGGGCTCTTGGAACGCGAGGTATTTAGCAGATTCCATTGACTCTCTTTCTCTCTCATCGCTCTCTTCTGTCGTCGGCGTTCTGATTAAATTCCCCCATTCCCACAAACAAAAGCGGAAATTCACACACAACAAAAAGACCTCCTTCTTTCCACCGCCCCCCTTCCCCCAATCCCTACCCACCACCCACACCAACCCACCAAATCACAAGCACGACAATTACTCAGCCGCCAGCCATTGCAAAATCAACAGCACCCTCTCCGCTACGCCCCGCCAGTCAAGTCCGTGCCCAGCGCCGCCCCCCACTGCAGAAGGAAGGATCGCGCGCACAGCAGGGAGTGTGGTGGCTCCAATGGAAGAGCGCGAGAGAACCACGGATTCCGAGGCGGCTGCCTGCCGCAACAGAGGTGTCCTTTCTCCAAAACCACATGTCAAAAACGGCTTTGTGCGGAATAGTAGGGAGCTGATGGAGAGGCGCGGCGCAAAAAGCCCAGTGAAGAAATTTAATCCCGGCGCGGATGCATTCACGCCAGAGGGCGGGAAACGCAAACGGGATGGCGGCGGGACGTCGCCATGGATGGGACACGACAATGAGACCAACGAAACCGACCCCAGCTCCAGCCCCCCGCAGACGCCGCCTCCAGATGTGCTGCGTATGGAAGACCTTGAGCGCAAGTTCCGTGCATTGGGCGCAGGCGGCATGCAATCCCCTATGATTTGCAATTACGGCACGAACGGGTCGATTAGCCCCATCCTACAGGTGAACCCGGTTGGAGGGACATACAATATGGCTGCTGCTGCTGCGGCTGCGGCGGCGGCCGCGGCGTCGGCGGCTAGCTTGGGAATGAATGCGGGTGGGTATGACATGTGGACAAAGCATCTGGATTCACATACGAGAAATACCAACTACGTAGATGCCATACCCGCCGTGAGCAAAGATGCAAAGCAAAAAGTACGCGACGTGTCGCCCGCAAAGCAGGAAATACCTTTGCGGGAGACGCTGTGGCTGAAACTGGAGGAGCTCACCCAGGAAGTCTGTCCGAAAGCCGTACTCTGTCCCTTTGGCAGCGTTGTGAACTCCTTTGCGCTCGCAAACTCAGACATGGATGTTTTGCTGGTTGATGAGACAATCGACTCTGCTGATTTTGGCAACTCGGATATCCCGGACTCCTTGGGCCAAAAGTATCGGGAGAATGGGTATACAGTCATCGTACTGAAAAGAACGCGTGTGCCAGTGATAAAATTGTCGCTCGCGCCATGCGAAGGATTTCCCTCTGGCATTTCATGCGACATATCATTTGGCATCAACCGGCTGGCTCTCTACAACACCAAGCTGCTGGCCACCTATTCACGCATCGACCCGCGCGTTCGAGATATGGTGCTCTTGGTGAAGCATTGGGCCCGTCAGCGCAAGATAAACGACGCCTACTCCGGCAAGCTCTGCTCTTATGGGTTTGTTCTCCTCGTGCTCTTCTTCCTTATCAACAAGACCACCATCCCACTCCTCCCGAACCTGCAACTCCTCCGGCCTATTTTCACTGCTCCGCTTAATCGCGCAGAGATTGAGTGCGATGGCTATCTCGTGTGGTTCTTCAAAAATGTCGACGGCTTTGTGGGGCGATCGCCGAATGTGCAGTCGTTGGGCGAGCTCTTGCGAGATTTCTTTCGTTACTTTGCGACACTCCACGACTACTTTAGCGTATGCGTCTCGTTGCGCACTCCTGGTGGGATTTTGCTGAAGGAACAAAAGGGCTGGACACAGGCTATGGAGAGATTGGCTATGGGAAGCGTTGTGGTCCGCAACCGGTATGTCTTTGCCGTTGAGGATCCATTCGAAGTGACCCACAATGTTGGCCGGACGGTGACCAAGGACGGGCTGTATGAGATCCGCGGCGAGTTCAACCGTGCTGCACGGCTCTTCTCCTCCCTCGACCCTGCGACCGTGGTGCGGGAGCTGTGCGTGGAGCGCGAAGTCCCGCCGCAGACTAATCCCTCGTACTCCTGCGTGTCACCTGCTGCGCCACCCATGCAGCGAACCACATCGAGTGCGACGTCCTCTTCGCCGCTACACATCGAGGAGGAGGGGGTAGAGGAAGGCGGGCATGAGGAGGCTACGAAATAGGAATTAATGTATATATTGCATCAGTCATATCCGCCTATCGATACATTGCATATTCTTCGAGTCTCCACATGATGAGTCTCCAGCGATACGCTATCGAATTCCCATGTCGCGAATATCGATGCCCTCGACCAGTTCAATGATGTCGCTGTGGAAGGACCCACGCGCTGGGGGGATCTGGGAATCGCCCTCTTCCCAAATATTGTAGAAATGCAGGATCTCGTTGCTGCCCGCGACCACAACTTGACCGCCATGCGGATGCTGGACCGCATGCAACGACCTGTGCTCCATGCTCCACGCGACTTTCATAATCTGGTCCAAGCCCGGCCACGAGAAGATGGCCATGCGGATGGGATGCGGAGGATTGGCGAAACCGAATGTGGCCAGGATCTCCTTGCATGTGCGTGACCAGATCAAAGAGGTCACCTGGCTGCGCACCGGCAGCTCGGCAACTTTTTGGCCGGAGAAGGTGTGCCAGAAGCGGATGGTGCGGTCGAGGGATCCTCCGCCGGTGGCCAGCAGTCGCGGCTGCCAGGGACAAAAGGCCATTGCCTTGACGGCTGCGCCATGGCGCCATACATGGCGGGGTCGGGAGGGATCAATGGTGTCGAAGAGAGCGACGCTGTTGTCGTTGCTTCCAGAGACCCACTGCAGACCATCTGTAGACCATTCCAGCCCGCAGACCTGCTGCAGGTGCGGCTGCACTTTCCATACAATGCGCATGTCTGTCGAGCCATAGACCCAGTCGATCGCATAGCAATACACAATCCCGCTATTCTCCCCAACAAGCAGCTGTTCGCGCTCAGTTGTCCACTCGTCGACTTGTGGACGCCATGCAAGCGATCGTATCTGAT
>JAABUO010000955.1_pt1 | contig 42475 bp, 45 predicted proteins | sample 5559291 | NCBI WGS metagenome assembly JAABUO01 (sample SAMN10711878, study PRJNA513372) | rock metagenome | isolation source: Antarctica rocks | place: Antarctica: Victoria Land, Finger Mt sud
ATTCCACGCTCCTCGCTCCTCGATCCGACGAAAAATCCTTCGCGGCTTTACGACCCGGACTTCCGCCGCAGTACACTAGAAAAATGGCTGCCGGAGCGTTAGAGGCGCAGGTTCAACTGCACGAACGGTAGGATGCCGGCGTTGCGGTCGGGCAAGGTTGTACTACGGGCATAGCGGATCGTCTGATTGACGTAGCGCACGCCATAGCCGAGCGAGACGGGCCCGTGCGCGCGCGCGATATAGCGAATCTCGGCATCGATCTGCGTACCGGCTTCGGCATCGTAGCGATCGGGAGCACCGGGAATGCCGGGATAGACGTGCAGCGTTCCGTGCGCTTGCGGTAGTCCGCCGACCGTAACTTCGAGTCGCGCGCTGGGCGTCACGTCGAACGCGTCGTGTAGTTCGAGCCGTACTCCGCCGGCGAAGGATGTGAACGAGCCGGGCGGCGCAATGCGATCGGTCGTGGAAGCGATCGCCCCGTAACCGAGTCCGAAGGCGAGCTGGGGCGACGCGTATAGCCGGAGGGTGGCGTCGCCGGTTTCGATCGTGCTGCGCGAACGGTCGAACGGATCACCGTAGCGCCGAGTGCGAGCATAGGGCATGCCTTCAACGTGAAGTTCGATGCCGCGGGAGCGGGCATCGAAGTCAACGATGCCGACGGGTATGCCCCCGACATGCGTTTCCCCGACGACACCGGCATGCGTTCCCACAAACGGTGCGGCAGCGACGCTGAACGTCACCTGCGCAGCGGTCGGCAGCGCCGCGGCGGAAACGGCCCACAACACGGCCGCCGCCGCTACGCCCGAGCGTTGCGCTGTGCGCAACGCTCGGGTTCGGCCCTCGGCCGAATGGGCGGCTTGCGGCGCAGCCGCAAACGCGAAGGATTCGACGAAGTCGAATCCACTATGCCGGATCAGGTGCTTGCCCCGGTTCGATTTGGCGCAGGAAGAACGCCTTGCGATACTGTGCTTGGATCGTGGTGAACGGCGGCGGCGTCTGCGAGAAGTCGAAACAGTCTTGCAAATCATCGGAGGTTGCATCGCGCGTGCCGAGCGTCGGGAGTCCGAAAGTCTCCTCGGTAAAGTGCAAGATGCTGCCGAATTCGTGCTGCACGTGCGAGACGTAACCGTGCTTGGAGTAAGGCGAAATTACGAGCAGCGGCACCCGGAAGCCCAAGCCCATAGCATCGACGGGCGGCGGCGTCACGTGGTCGTACCAGCCGCCCCAGTCATCCCACACGACGAAGATCGCCGTCGAGGACCAGTACGGGCTCGCGCCCACGGCATTGACGACCGAAGCGACCCATGAAGGCCCTGTGTTGCTGCGAGCAATTGGATGATCTGAGTTCGGAAAGCTTGGAATCACCCAACTGACTGCAGGCAGCGCACTGTTCGTTAGGTCGTTAAATATTTGTGTCTCGGGATTAATCTCGTCGGTCGTCCAGTCGCTCCCGTAGCGAATGTGGCGCACTGCATCGAAGGCTGAAAACGTGTTGCCGGAAGGCGCCTTGATCGGTGGCGTGTAGTAGTGCCAACTCACGCCCGCCGCGTCCATGCGATCGGCAAGCGTCGTATAGTCGAAGCACGGTGCGACGCCGAGCGTGTCACTGCCGTCGGACGCGAGCAGCGGTACGACGGTTCCCGCCGGCGCGTCGCATCCCCACGGTGCAACGGTCGGCACTTCATCGGCGTCGGCAGATTGACCGGCGATCAAATACTGGTGGGCGGGATAGCTCGGACCGCTGTTGGATTCGAAGGTACGGTCACCGAGCGTGTAGGCGGCGGCAAGTTGCCGGTACGGCGCCGTCTCCGCACCAGGAACATACGCGTAGGGCAACGTCGGGTCGGCGCCTGGGACGACGCCGTACACGCCGTTCGTCATGCCGTAGCCTTGTTCGAGGTCGAAGCCGTCGAGCTTACCGCTGTCAAAAGCGGCTTCGAACGAGTAGTGGAAGTGACCGACATCGCGCCCGTCTTCGAGCGGCACGGGACGCAGCGCGATCGTCGTGCCGTCGTGAAGCGTTCCGGTCGTGGCCGTATCGGCTCCCGGATATCCCGCGAACAAGTTATCGAAGCTGCGGTTCTCTTGCACGATGATGATAACGTGCTTGATGCGCGCAGCACTGGGCCCGAGCGGCGGAGAGGCGGCCGGCCCGGAAGCCGAGGGTCCTTGTGCCGGCAGCGACGTGCCGGAGCCGCTGCAGCCGCTCGCGGCGAGGACGCAGCACGACAATGTCATGGCGTAGGCATGCTTGCCGAACTTCATCGCGCCGGGGTGCGGCCCCAAGCCGCGCGCTCCCTGCCGCGCGGCGCAAAACGTTAGTTCATATCCTCGGAACGACGAAACCGCCCAACGTCGGCTGTCAACGGCTCTTGAGAGAGCTTCAAAACTTTGGGCGCCGCAGGGTTCCGCATCAGTTTCGGTGACGCCTCATATACCAGACTCCGTCCATCGTTTGGGCCGACTTGACGTAGTCTCTCGAAAGAGTCGCCGAGATTCGCGGAGAGCGAGCGCTTGATATCTCATCGCTACGGTCGCGAAGCACGAAGATGAAGTTCGGTCGGGCAGCGGAGAGTTCGTTGTCGAGGCGCGCCCAGACGGAGGGCGGGTCAAGATAGGAAGCCCAATTCGTCATCGCGACCGCCTGCGCGCGGTTCGTGAGGACGTAGATGAGCGGATTGCCGAAAACATATATCGGTCCCGAATCGCTCCCGGCTCGTACCGGTAGCGCATCGATTGCGGCATCAGCGTACTCCGTACTCGTCGCGACGCGGTAGCGCTGCAACGCCGCGGTCGACGCGAACGGGCGTTCACGAGCGACACGAAGGATCGTGCCGATTGCGGCTTGCGGGAGCGGGACTGCGATATACGCGACCACGCCGGACACCGCGAGTGCGATGAGTCCTTCGCGGCGCCCGCGCGCTACGCGTTCTCCGAGAAATGCGGCGCCGAAGGTCGCCAGTATGCCGATCGGCGGGACCAGCAGGACGAACTGGTACTGCCACCAGGACTGCGCCTGCGCGAGAATGACCGCCAGGCCGGAAACGATCCACGCAAGACATGCGGCGCGCCACGGACGCATTGCCCGGTCTCGCATCGTCACCGCGCCGATCAGCGCAAGTACGATGATGCCGCGGAAGTAAAGGAGTAGACGAAACGCACTGTCGTTGAATCTGGCGAGCGGCGCGTGAGGTGCGAACGCCGCTATCTGAAAGGGCACCGCGAACGTCGTTTCGATCGCGATTTTCAAAGAGTCCGTACGTATGGCGTATGCACCGTAGACTGCGAGCGGAACGAGAATCCCGAGCAGCCATACGAACCAAAAGCGCCGCGGCGCGGCTGCCGAAGACCGGGCTCGCGCGTGGAATGCGATCGCGATCGTGACGGCCACGACGACGGGTCCCAACAGGAGTTTGAAAACGAGAACGATTCCGCCGGCAAACCCACAGACGAGTGCAAGTCCGGCGGACGCCGAACGCCGGCGCTCGGTGAGGGCCAGGCCGGCCGTCCACATGCAGGCGAAAATCGGAAAGCCGACGAGTTCTTCGACTTGCAGCAGGTGCCAGGGCGAGCTCCCCGCGTACGTTGCGCCGACGACGCCGAGCGGCGCGAACGCCGCCCAACGCGGGTCCCTAAGCGCGCCGCGCAATCCGAACACGAGCGCGACGGCGAATGCCGTTTCCCACAGTACGTCGAGAGCGTGTGCTCCGATCTGCGTGAATCCGAACAGCGTGCCGGCGGCCAAGAAGAAGGCAAAAATCCCGGGTTGTTTGATATCCCAGTAGTCGCGATAAAGGACGCCGCCGGCATGCAGCGTTTTGGCGCCGACGAGAAAGAGTGCTTGGTCTCCGGAAAAGGGATCGAAGAGCCGCGACGCTCCGACGGCTGCGACCAAAATAACAGCCGCGGCGGGCAACAATCGTGCCAAAACAACGTGGCTGCGCGGCGCTATCAAAGGAATTCTAGGGCCGTCTGGGGCCGGGCGGCGATTTTGTGCACGCCTAACGTCGACTTTCTCGACGTCCAGCGCGCAGGGTCATGCAAAGAGACGTAGGGTGCGATCGGTGCTGCGGATCTGGTCGAGCGTGCATAACCTCGGCGCTTTATCGGGGCGCCACCGCAGCGGTCGCGTTCCATGCCGGAAACGATCGCTCGTAACCTGATCGAAGGCGACTTCAAGTACGAGTTTCGGCTCGAGCGCTTGCCACACGCTCGACGCGCCGCGATTCCAGCGGCTGGGCCCCCCGGGCGCGCGCCCATCGAACGATACCTCGGCATGCAGTGGTCGCAACTGCTCGAGCAGCGCGCGCTTCTCGGCAACGGAAAAGCCTGAAGTAAACCCGACGTAGTCGAGCCGGCCGCCGCCATCGTAGAGCCCGAGCAGCAACGAGCCGATGCCGTCGCGCACGCTCGCGCGATATCCGCCGAGCACGCAGTCGGCGCTGCGGATCGCCTTTATCTTGACGGCCGCGTCGCGCTCGCCGGCTCGATACGGAGCCCCCACGCGTTTGGCGATGACCCCGTCGAGCGCTCCCCCGACGCGAGCGAACCAGTCGTCCACCGTAGCGCTCTCGCGCGTTGCCGGCGAAAGCCGTAGGCGCGCGTCGTCGCCGCCGAAGAAGCGCTCGGCGAAGCCCTCCAGCAGCGTGCGCCGCTGCTCGAGCGGACGGTCCAGATACGGCGTTGCGTTTCCGTCGGCAAGCAGATCGAAGATCAGATAGGTGGCCGGCGTTTCGCGCGCCAGCCGAGCGACGCGCGAAGCCGCCGGATGTATCCGTTGCAGCAAATCGTCGAACGAGAGCGTGTCGCCGCGCGGCACGACGAGTTCGCCGTCGATCACGAACCGGCTCGCCTCGAGCGCGCGTAATCGTTCAACGATCTCCGGAAAGTAACGCGCGAGTGGCGTTCCCGATTTTGATTGCAGCGCGATTTCCTCGCCGTCACGGAAAGCGAGACAGCGAAAGCCGTCCCACTTCGGTTCGTACTGCCAGCCGGCGTCGCGCGGGATAGCATCGACGAGCCGTGCTTCCATCGGCGACAGATCGAGCGGAACCGGCAACGTCACGACTGCGCCAGGTACGACGCGAGGTCGACGCGTTTGGCCCGGCTTGGAAGCAGCGGGCGCCATAAATCGCCCGTTCGCGCGAAGCGTTCCCGCACGTTATCGAGGCGGAAGTCGTCGATTGCGACGCCGCCCGCGATCTCTTCCCACGTTACCGGCGTCGAGACCGTCGCCCGTGGCGTCGGCCGTACCGAATATACCGACGCCAAGGTGCGTCCCCAAGCGTTTTGATTGTAATCCACGAGCACGCGACCTTTGGGTCGCTTCGCAATCTTGTATTCGGCCGTTAAAATGTCGGGGCGCTTGGCCGCGACGGCGAACGCGAAAGCTTTTGCAAATCGCCAGACGTCGTGTTGCACCGGCCCACGGACAATCGGAACATACAGGTGGATACCGTTTGAGCCGGATGTTTTCGCATATACCGGCATGCGGAGATCGTCGAGCGCCGCCTTGACGACAACTGCCGCTTCGCGCACGACGTCGAACGGGGTGCCGCCGCTGTTCGAGTCCTTCACGGGATCGAGATCGAAATGCAAGTAGTCGGGCCGCTGCACGTCGTCGCAGCGCGCGTACCACTGATTTAGGTCGATGCAACCGAGGTTCACGATCCACAGCAACGCCGCCGCGTCGTCGACGATCGGAAAGTCGATGATGTTGCCCGAATCGTGCTCGATGCGGCAGGTTTGCAGCCATGGCGGCGCGCCTGCCGGCGTCCGCTTCATGAAAAAGAACTCACCCGCAGCGCCGTGCGGGTAGCGCTTCATCACCATCGCGCGATGCGCCACGTGCGGAAGCAGTAGCGGGGCGACGTCGAGATAGTACTGTAACAGGTCGCGCTTGGTGAAACCCGTTTGGGCGAAAAATACCTTGTTCAGGTTCGTGACGCCGAAGGAACGGTCGCCGATGTGGAGCGTTGCTGCCTCGCCCTCGGGCGGCAGCGTCACCGTCAGTTTCGCCGGCATCGTCCTACCTATACCCGAGGCTCGGGTACCGAGCACATGAACGAAAGCAAGCCGACGCGCGCAGCGTTTCGCGTCGCGCGGTGGCGTGAGCGAGCTCGGGCCGCCTCGATATGGTTCAAGTCAGGCATAGCGAATGAAGTCTAACATGGCTATCGGCCCTGCGCCGAGTCGTCCGATGCGTGGCCGCCGTTGGCGCGATTGCAAGCATGGTCGTTCCCGTGGCTTCGCTAGCCACGGCCGCGTCGGATGCCGCGCCGCCCGCAGTCGCTGCGTCGGCCGCTCCGCAGGCGACCTCCAGTGCCCAATCTCAAGCGGCGCGGATCGTCAGCGGCCTGCGGATCATCGGGCGCGTGCGGGCTCGCACTTCGTTTTGCAGCGCTCTCGTGCAGGGAGGAGCGCCGGCGACGGCAGGTGCGCTCGGTTATGAAGCCGCGCTGGCTCAGACGATCGCGGACCTGCGGCATGTGTCGCTTTCAAACTCCCTGACGAAAGCGCAGTCGATGCGCCCGCTCGAGGACGACCTTCGCGCGCTCGCGCACTTCGCGCAGGCCGGACGCACGGAGCTTCACGATTTAGGGGCGGTTGCCGAGCGGAGCGAACCGAATCTTCGCCGCGCGGTCCTCGGGTATCGCGACGCCCTCGGCGGCGCGAAAGCACGGCAGTCCTTCTTGGCGAAGCAGATTACGAGTGCCGTCGGCAAACTGGAAGAGATCCCGGCGGACAGCTTCATCAGCGGGCCCGACGATCCCGATATGCTACTCAACGCGGTCTTACCGACGGTTCCCGGAACCAACGTCAACCGATTGTACGACGATCTGAGCGATCCCGACGTTACTCCGGCAACGGACCCGGCGTTCAACGAAGCCTTGGCCGTCGACGACCGCATCCGCAGCGACCTGCAGACGGCCGCGGATCACGTCGCCCAAGCGGTCTCGCTCGGAGACTGTTAACTCTCTCGAAGTCGCGACTCGAGCGAATGCACGACGTGTTGTCCGGCTACGTCGAACGTAGAATGATGCTGGTCGAGGGGGACTTACATAGAGCCGCGGGCGAATCGGCGGCGATGCTGCGCATCACGACCTTTAACGCTAACGGTATCCGAGCAGCGGCGCGCAAGGGTTTCTTTACGTGGCTGCGTCGTACGTCACCCGACGTGCTGTGTATGCAAGAAACGAAGGCGCAGGAACATCAATTGCCGCCCGAAGCGCTCGATCTCGATATGTACCGGCGGTACGCTTTCGTCGATGCCCAGAAGAAAGGCTATAGCGGGGTCGCGCTTTACGCGAAGGTCGAACCCGATGCCATCATGCGCGGGCTTGGCATGCCCGACATCGATGCGGAAGGACGGTATGTCCGGTTCGACTGGGGCGATCTCTCGATCTCGTCGCTGTACGTACCGTCGGGAACGAGCGGTGAAGCGCGCCAAGCGATCAAAGACGGCTTCCTCGAACGCTTTCTCGGAACGCTCGCCGAGATGCGACACGACGGGCGGCGTCACATCGTGTGCGGCGACTACAACGTCGCGCACAGGGAGATCGACACGTTCGACCCCGTGCGCAACGCGCACGTCACGGGACATCTGCCGCACGAGCGCGTCTGGATGGACTCGGTCATCGACGAAGTCGGCTGGGTGGACGCGTTCCGTGAAGCGGATCGCGAGCCGCGCCGCTACACCTGGTGGTCGAACTGGCCCGGCGCCTTCGAGCGTAACCTCGGCTGGCGCATCGACCTCCAACTGATCACGCCCAACTTATCGTCGTTCGTGCGCGGCGCTTCAATAGAGCGCAACGAACGCTTCTCCGACCATGCGCCGCTAACGATGACGTACGATCTCGCCTTGCGTTGAAGGGCCCTCGGAGGCCGTTATGTGCCGGCTCCGCTCCCGGCTCGGAAAATGTATTTCACGATGATGCGTTGCAGCGTCGCGGGCGCTGCCGGTGTGCCGTAGTTGATGAAGAGTTCGCTGTCGTTATGGAAACGGCGATGATAGCTGGCGGCGAGGTTGAGGCCCGGCAAGGCGAAGCCGCCCGTCCCGGAGATCGAACGCAGCGAGACCGAGAGGTTGGATTCGTCGCCAAGTGCTTCGCCGAGCGAAATGCGACGCAACTGCTGGCCGTCGTGCGCGCGCACGTTCGGATCCTGGGTCGGAAACGCTTCGAGCGTGCCGTCGTATTCCAAGCCGAGCGTAAACTTCTGTCCGAGCGGACGCGACGTCGTAAGCGAATACTGACGAAGGTACGTCGGCCGGAGCGTTCCGTCGGCATTGAAAGTCTCGAAGGGGCCCCACGAGGTCGAAAAGTCGTACGGTGTCGGCGTACCGTCCTTGTAACCGACGTTGACGAAGTGCGAGTTGAACGGCACGGTTACGCCGCCGGTATAGCCGAGATCGTACCCGACGAGCGACGTTCCGCTGCCGTAAAAACGCAGCGAGCTGAACGACGGGCCGCCGCTAAGGTGCAGCAGGTTCTTGAAGATAAGGTCACCGTTGATAAAGAAGTCGGCTTGGTGCGCGGCACCCGAACCGTCGGTCAGGCGGTCGCCGAAGAGGAAAATCTCGGCGCGCTTGAGCGGACTCTTCTTGGGTGGATTGCCGGTAAAATCGAAGAACGCGCCCGGCCCGCGAATATCAGCGACGTTCGTGAAGCCGTCGATCGGGTTCCACTTCGGTCCGATGTCGCGATACTCGGTAAAGACCTCGTAATTTTGTTTGTGCACGTCGAGGAAGTTTTCGCTTTTGTAGGCCAGACGCGGGGTCGTTCCGGGAATGCTCGTTCCGTTCTCGGCGGCGTATTCGGCGGTATAAACGAGACCATTGCGCAGGTTACGACCGCCGACCATCGCGTCGTACGTCACATCACTGGCGGCGAACGGGTACGCCGTCAAGTTGCCGTCCTGATGATGCGCTGAAACGGCATCGAGCGAATAACCGAAGGTGCGATCGGGCAACGAGTGCTTGAATGCGATGACCGAATCGTTGAAGCCGGCACCCGCTACGTTGAGCAGTCCGATCGACTGATTGCCGTACGTGCCCTCGATTTTGGCCCCGCGCGTGAACGGTCCGATGCCCGGCGAATAGAAGATCGCATTCGGCGCCGAATTGATGCTGTTCTGTGAGATCGGCGAAAAGAAGTTGGCGCCCTGAGCGAAGAATGGGCGATACTCGGTCAGACCACGCCGGAACTCTTGTGGCGAAATCGTTTGCTGGTCGACCTCGACGTTCGAGAAATCGGGCGCAAGGGCGCCGACGAACGCGAGCGTCCCGGTGATCGGAACGTTCACGTCGATACCGAAGTGACGCGTCCCCTGCGGGGCAAAGAGCTGCGTCGCCTGCTGGTAAACGTTACGGTCGCCGGCGGCGCTGGCGAGAGCGTACAGCTCGGCGCGAGGTTTGGGGCGGATCGTTCGACCGGTCACCTTGATGCCGTCGACGTATGGCCAAAAGCGGGCGTCGCCGAATTGCGGAAACCCGGCTTGGCCGCCGGCGTCGTTCATCAACGGATCATAGGCCCACGTCTCGTTCTCATTGAGGGCGGCGATGTGCCGCACGATGTTGACGCGCCAGCGCTGCTCGGAAGCCTTCTGCGTGCGCAGCACCGCGAATGGAACGACGAGCAGTGCGTCCCAGTCGCCGTTCTTGGTTTGGGCAAGCGCCGTCCAGAACGGATTGTAGCGGGATGATTCGGTGGCTTGCTGATAGCGCACACCGCGCGGCGTCACTTCGAAGTAGTAGGTCTGGCCGTTGCCGGTCGTATCGATGCCGACGCCGGCGAAATCGTCGAGGCCGAAGCCCACGTTGTTCGTCGTCTGGGTCGCTATGATTGGCGCGCCACGCTGCTCGCAGTGAATGGCGACGTAGACGTTGGAAGCGTCGAAAAGGATGCGAGCCGTCGTCACATAGCGCGCCTGCGTGCGCGTCGTCAGCGTTTCAAAACCTTCAATCGTTTTCGCGGTGGTCCACGGCGAAGTCGCAAAGTTCAGTGCAAGCGCGGGCGGTGACGAGACGACGAGCGCCGGGTACGTGTCGTTTGCTGTCGCAATCGCGCTCGCCGGTCCGGGCACGGCGCACGCCGCAACGGCGCATGCCATGATGATGCGCGTGGTGCGCGTACGCAAGAACTGGCGGCCAAGAGGTCGTCGCACTCGGCAAGCTACTGGTACGCGTCGAGATTGTTTCGTCCGCGGGTCGGCTGCCGCCCTATGACCGAGTGGTGCCCGACGCTGTGGCGGCGGCTTCTGATAGCGTTGCGTAAGCACTGAGCTCCGCGCGCGAAGAGATGCCAAGCTTTCTAAACGCGGTTCCAAGGTGTTTCTCGACGGTCTTGTGACTTATCGAAAGGGTTTGCCCGATCTCGAGGTTTGATTGCCCGCGTGCCACCAAGGCCGCGATCGCGTGCTCGCGCGTCGAGAGCTGGTCGGATGCCGCCGGCGCCGGCACCGTTCTGGACGAATCCACCGTGTGCGCCGTCTCGGGTTCCAGGCGTCTCACATCGTATGTCGCGCCGCATCGCCGATAGATTTCAAGGGCTGCCGCCGGTTCACCGGCGAGTTCGAGCGCGGCCGCTTCGAGCAGCGGAAAGCCGAGCCGTTGCAGACCGGCCGCCGCGTGCTAGGCATGGAGGACGGTATCGTCGCTGCGCCCCTCCCGCTGTGCGACGAGCGCATCGAAGAGTGGAAGGGCATAGCGCTCGACGAGTTCGGTCGGCGCGTCGGCCGCGCGTTCGAGGATCGACCGCGCACGCTTGAGGTCTTCCTGCGCCCCGTACCGTGCGACGGCTACGATTGTGAGCACGTGGCCGCGAGGTCGCTCACCGATTTGCAAGGCGTCGTGGAGCAGCGCTCGTGCTTCCGCGGAGCGTCCACGCCGCATCAATATCTCTGCGAACCCCGCGCCGCACATATAGGCGGTAAACGGCGTCGGCGTGCCTTCAAGCCGGTCGAACCAATACGCCCCGAGCGCGGAGTCGTCGAGATGGGCGGCAGCAACGGTACCCCACGCGGCCGCATGAGCGATGGTCACCTGATTGTCGGTTGGAAGCGCGCGCATGGCGTCGATGTCGGCCTTTACGCCGGCGAGATCGCCGCGCAGGAGGTGACAGAAGGCCGACACCCCATGAGCTGCACATTCGCCGTGAGGCGTACGTTCCGCACGCGCGCTCTCCAGAGCCAAGTCGACGTCACGCCGCGCATCGTCATGCAGCCCCAGCAGCGCATAGCAAAACGCGCCGTTGTAATAGACCGACGCTACGAGGCCCGCACCGCCGGTTCTCCGTGCCGCTTCGAGCCACAGCGCATGTTCCACGCGATAACGATTCGCGTCGCCCATCACCATCGCGAGCCACGCTTGAACGTTATGAAAGCGAAGGTCGATCTCCGGTATTTTCTCTATCGCGCGGCGATCGACGTGCTTCAAGTGATGCATCGTCTCGACCGGTTGATAGAACGTGATCGTGAGCCATGCGATGCCGAGATGTACTCGGCTGCGCGCGACGTAATCGGAGGGATCGAGGCGAGCGAGCATCGCTTCGAGTGCGGCCGTCGGATGAGCGTCCTTACCGCTGTAGCGTTGGACGGCTTCGCGCACCAAACACGTCGCTTCGCGTTCCGAATCGCCGACTGCTCGAAAGACGGTCGCTGCCTCGGTGTAGGCACTCAGCGCCGCATCGTGAAATGAGGTGGCACGCCGCCGGTCGGCTATCTTTTCCAGCAGTCTGCCGCGCGCTATGGATATGGCGTCGACGGTTTCGAGCGCGCGTTCGAAGTATCCGATCGCGTCATCGTGAGCATGCAAGGCTCCGGCAGCATCGCCGGCAAGCTCGTTGTAGTGTGCGGAGCGGCCGGCGTCGCGAGCCGCCCACCAGTGGTACGCCAAGCTCTCGAGCGAACGCCGCTCCGCGGCTGCACTTTCAAGCACGATCGCAATGGTGCGATGCAGTGGCCGAACCTGGGCCGCCAGAAAATTTCCGTAGATCGCCTCTCGCGTCAACGCGTGGCGAAACCGAAAGAGCGTGGGCGATACTTCTTTGATGAGCTGGAAATCGCGGGGCCCGCTGCAGCGCGGGCAAGAGCGCTGCGGTATCGCTCCCGAGTGTCTGCGCCAGCAGATCGAGATCGAAGCTGCGCCCGATGACGGCCGCCTGGGCCAATACCTTCTGTTCGTGCTCGTCGAGTGGCCGCAGCCGTTCGAGCAGCGTGGCGCGAACCGTGGTCGGGAGAGCGCTCGCGTCCGACGCACGAGTGAGCGCGCCTCGTTCGACGGCGCTCTTGAGCAGCTCTTCGGTGAAGAACGGATTTCCTTCGCCGGCGCGTGCCACGGCGCGACGCATGTCGTCGGCTAAGTCGAACCCTTCCAACGCCGTGTCGATGAACACGCGCAAGTTCGGTCCCGCGAGCGCCCCAAGCTCGACGCGCTCGGCGCGCGCCCCACTGACAAGCGTCGCGAGTCCTGCGTAAGCCCCGTGTCCAGAATGGAACTCCTCCGGCCGCAACGACGCGATAAGCAGCATCCGCATCGACGCGAGTTTTGGGCTGAGGTACGCGAGCAATTCGACGGTGGCTGCGTCAGCCCAATGCAGGTCCTCGATAACGGCGATGATCGAACTCTTGTGCGCGGCACGCGCGAGCGTCTCAGTGATCGTTTTGAACTGCTCTTGCTGCGACGCGGCCGGCGTGAAGTCGCCGGCAGCCGGGTCGAATCGGGAGACGATATCGAGGATCGGCCCATACGGCCGTTGTGCGAACTGTAAACATGCGCCCTTTGCAATGCGCCAACGCGAACTCATGAGCGACGCGCAAAACTCCGAGATGAGTCGTGATTTGCCGACACCGGCCTCGCCGCTGACGAGCACGATACTTCCGTGAGAGACGCCTGCTTCTCGTCGTCGCTCGTGGAGGAAAGCGAGCTCCTCCTGGCGTCCGATGAACGCTCGGCAGACGACGGGACGAACGATCACGAGCGCCTCGAAAGCCGCACCGCAAGTGGTTCTCCGCCAAGCACGCCCGCTCCGGCCGCCGCGCGCTCTCGCCGTCGCGATCTTGTACTCGTGTATTTTATTCGGCGTGGCAGCGGAACAATTACGTCGATCGGAGCTAAAAGATGGGCGCCCCTTTCAAGCTGGGAACGGTCGGACACTTCGGGCTCGCGGTGCGCGATCCGCGCGTGAGCGCAGGGTGGTACGAGCGAGTGCTCGGGATGCGCGAGGAGTTCACGTACGACGAAGGCGTCGCGGTCGGCAGCGACGGCGTTACGATCGCGCTCTTCGTGGGCGACCCGTCACCCCAGATGATCGATCACGTGTCGTTTCATTTGCCCGACGCCGCCGCGCTGCGTAGCGCGCTCGCGCATCTCAAAGCGAGCGGCGTCCGGATCGAAGATCCCGGCGATGAGATCGGCCCCGAAGCTCCGGGTTCGCAAAACATCGGTGTGTGGTTTTACGATCCCGACGGTTATCGGCTCGAGTTCTCAGTGCTCGGCGGCGCCAAGGATCTCTGAACCATCGCGTCGCGGTACGCATCCCATCGCCGGGCTTCGATCGCCTCCCGAATCCCGGCCATCAGTTTTGCAAACAGGGCAAGGTTGTGATACGAAAGCAGCCGGGGACCAAGCATTTCGTCGGCGCGAAAGAGATGCGAGAGGTACGCGCGGGTATACGTCGCGCAGACGACGCACCCGCACGTCGCATCGAGCGGACGTACATCACGCGCGAAGAGGGCGTTACGAATGTTGAGATCGCCGTCGAACGTGAGCGCCCGGCCGTTGCGGCCGCAACGGGTCGGATAAACGCAATCGAAGAGATCGACGCCGCCGTCGACGCCCCGTAGAAGATCGCAGACCGTTCCGACGCCCATCAGATAGCGTGGCTTCTCGGGCGGCAAGAGCGCTGCGGTAAGGCGGCCGGTGCGATGCAGCTCATCGCGCGATTCGCCGACGGACAACCCACCGATCGCATAACCGGCCAGGTCGAGCGCGACGAGTTCTCGCGCGCTGCGCTCGCGAGCGCGCTCGTCAAGACCGCCTTGAACGATGCCGAACAACTGCGTCTGCGGGCGCCGGCGCGCTTGCGCGCAGCGCCGCGCCCACGCGCTCGTCAAGCGCACGCTTTCATCGATCGTTTCGCGTGCTGCCGGCAATTTGACGCAGACGTCGAGCGCCATCGCGACGTCGACTCCGAGTGCTTCCTGAAACGCAACGACGTTCTCGGGTGTAAACTCATGCTCGCTCCCGTCGAGATGCGACCGAAACCGCACGCCTTCTTCGGATACTTGCCGCCGCGACTCGAGCGAGAACACTTGGAAGCCGCCGCTGTCGGTCAGCACGTTGCGATCCCAACTCATGAACGCGTGCAGCCCTCCGAGCGCTTCGATCGTCTCGCGGCCGGGCCGAAGCCAGAGGTGATAGACGTTCGCGAGTATGATGCGCGTATCGATGGTTCGTAGATCGTCGGGCGTCAGCGCTTTGACCGTCGCCGCCGTCCCGACGGGCATGAACGCAGGCGTCTCGACGTCGCCGTGCGCAAGCGTAAGCGTGCCTCGTCGCGCCGCGCCGTCGCTTGCACGTAGACGGAAGCTCGTCGGCGGCGCGCTCACCCCGACCGCAACGCTTGACGCGCCGCACGATAATCCGGCGGCGGTTCGGCTTCAAAAACGAGCGCTGCGCCGCTTTCGGGATGCCGGAAGGCGAGGCGACGCGCGTGTAATGCTTGACCGGGGAGATCGACCCGGGTATCGACGGCGCCGTACACCGGGTCGTTGACGAGCGGATGCCCGAAGGCGCTCATGTGTACGCGAATCTGGTGCGTTCGCCCCGTCTCGAGCGTGAAATCGAGTTCGCTTGAATCGCCGAACGCTTCGCGCAAGGCGTAATGCGTAACGGCCGGTTTCCCGTCGGGCCGAAGTGCGTGCTGCAGCCGGTTGTGCGGATCGCGTCCGAGCGCACCTTCGATCGTACCGCGCGGATGTTCGGGGACGCCGACGACGAGGCCGACGTAGGTTCGTTCTATCGCGCGGTGCATCATCTGCTTTCCGAGCGCGGTCAGCGCGGCGTCCGTTTTAGCAACGACGAGAAGTCCCGACGTATCGCGGTCGAGCCGGTGCACCAAGCCTGCGCGCAGCCGAACTCCGGGCAGCGAGCCCGCGTGCGCGAGCAACGCATTGACGAGCGTGCCGTCGCGCGCGCCGTGCGCAGGATGCGTCACCATGCCGGCAGGCTTGTCGACGACAAGGAGCGCGTCATCTTCATAGACCACGGCAAGCGCGATTGCTTCGGGCTGCGCGTCAAGTGGTGGACGCTCGGCAATCGTGAACTCGAGAACGTCGCCCTCGGCGACCGGCATCGCCGCTTTGGGAAGCGCGCCGTTGAGCCGGACCGCTCCCGCACGAATCGCCTGGGCAACCCGTCCGCGCGATGCGCCGGAAACACGCGCGATCGCAAGGTCGCAGCGCGCGCCGGCTTCGGCGTCGGCGATGACGTGCCGGACCACCGGCGACGGATGCTCCGGCGGCGTATCGCTCAGCGGGGCGACTGCACCTGGGCCGTCGCGCGGTCGCGTTGAAGCGACGTGAGCAGCAGCAAGATGACGCCGACCGTGATGCACGAGTCGGCGACGTTGAACACCGGCCACCAACGCAGGTCGATGAAGTCGGCGACAAAGCCGTAGTGAAAACGGTCCAGGATGTTGCCCACCGCGCCGCCGACGATGCCTCCGAACGCGACGCGTATCAGTGCCGAGCGCGCCGCCTGTTCGCGAAACGCAAACCAGAAGATGGCCAGGACCGCGAGCGCCATACCGACCAGGAACCACGGCTGGGTTCCGAAGAGCCCGAAAGCGCCCGCGTGATTCTGCACATACGTCCAGTACAGCACGTGCGGGATTGCGATGCGGCTTTCACCGGGCGCGAAGTCGGCGACGACGACGTGCTTGGTGTACTGGTCGAGCGCGAGCGCGAGCGCCGCTGCGAACCAAAAAATCACAGGCTCGGGACTTTGACGTACTGGTAGAAGAGGCCCGCGATGCGCGTGAACTGGTCGGTGGCAACTACAAGTCCGGTAGCGACCAAGATCGCGCCCGAGGTCGCTTCGATGGCAGGCAAAAGACGTTTCATGCGACCGAGCGCGCCGAGGGACTGGGTGATGAAGGCGGCCACGATCAGAAACGGGATGGCCAGACCCATCGAATAGATCAACAACAGGAAAGTCGCCTGCAGCAGTTTCTCTTGCGCGGCCTGCAAGATGATAAGCGAGAGGATCGGCCCGATGCAGGGCGACCAGCCGGCGGCAAAGCCGAGCCCGACGAGAAACGAGATCCACAGCGACTGCTTGCGTGGCACCGCGTGCACGCGCGTGTCGCGCGCGAGGAGACCAAGCCGCAGAACGCCCATCATCTGCAAGCCCAGCACGATGATGATGATGCCGCCGACAATTTCGAGAGTCCGTTTATTGTTCGTGAAGAGTCCGCCGATCGCGCTCGCCGAGAGGCCGATCGCCACGAAAATGACTGTGAACCCCGCGATGAAGGCCCCGGCGTGCGCGATGACCCGCGCTTTCGCACCGCCGCTTGTTTCAGCCTTGAGGTCTTCCAAGCTCGTTCCGGTCAAAAACGACAGGTACGACGGCACGAGCGGCAAGACGCAGGGCGACGCAAAGGATACGAGCCCCGCCAAAAACGCCGTCACGACGTTGAGTTGCACGCTTTATTCTACGACGAACAGGCGATGCAGCCTGGAAGCATCTTCGCTGCAGGGCGCTTACCGTGCATCCTGCAAGGTGAAGCCGTCGTGCAGCACTGGTTCACTTATCCGAACATCGATCCGGTCGCGGTTCATCTGGGACCGCTCGCGATCCATTGGTACGGGCTCTCGTACTTGGCCGGGTTCATCGCCGTCGGAGCGTGGATGGGGCGCCCGGCCGGGCGGCGCCGGCTCGGCTTGACGTTCGAAGGCGTGCAAGATTTCCTGGTCTATGCGCTGATCGGCGTGCTCGTCGGGGGCCGGACGTTCTTCGTGATCGCCGACATCGTGACCAAGGGGGACGCGACCCTTTACTTCGGCGACATGCCGCGCAGCCTCATCAACGTTATCGCGGTCTGGAACGGCGGAATGGGCTTCTTCGGCGGTCTCATCGGCGTGATCGTCGCCATCGCGCTCTTCATCCGCAAGCATCCGTGGCTCAGCTTCGGCGTGCTCGGCGATGAAGTCGTCGTCCTACTGCCGATCGGTATCGCGCTGACCCGCATCGTCAATTTCATCAACGATGAACTCGTCGGCAACGTCTGCGCCCCCGATCATCCGTGGTGCATCAAATTTCCCAGCGCCGCCGGTTACCGCTATCCTTCACAAGTCTTCGAGGCGATCCTCGACATCGCCGTGCTGCCGATCGTCTACGTCGTATATCGACGCCGGCCGCCCGATGGCGTCGTCGCTTGGACGTGGTTCACGTGTTACGGAATTACGCGGTCGCTGGCCGAGATATGGCGGCAAACCGATCTCGCCCTCGGACCGCTGACCGGCGGACAACTGCTCGCGTTGCCGATGATCGCGATCGGTCTCGGCATGCTGGTATTTGCGCTGCGCCGCAACCGCCGTGCCGACGCAGGGCGCGCCGCTGCAGACTTCGCTTGCGCCAAGGACAGCCTCGCGGTTTGACGGAAAGCCTCACATCGATATGCCGAATTCGGTCGCGAGCCGGATCGCGTCGATGCGGGCGTCGATCGATGCCGTTGCACGACGCGCCGGCCGTGATCCGGCCACCATCGTTCTCGTGGGCGTCACCAAAAAACAGCCGCGCGAGAGCATCGTCGCGGCCCTCGCAGGCGGACTCACGGACCTGGGCGAGAACTACGTCCAAGAAGCGCGCGAAAAATACGCCGGGTTGGCGGGCGTGCGCAAACATTTCATCGGTCACGTTCAGACCAATAAAGCGAAGGCGATCGTGGAGACTTTCGATGTGGTGCAGTCGATCGATCGGTACGATGCGGGGCGCGCAATCGCGCGCGCGGCGCGCGGCGCCGGAAAGCCCGTCCGAGCGCTCGTGCAAGTCAACGTCTCGCCGACCGAACGGTTCGGCGTCGCCCCGGGCGACGCGCCCGCACTCGCCGCCCGTTTACGCGACGAGGAGGGCCTCGACGTCGACGGCGTGATGGCAATCGGGCCTATTACTGAAGATCGCGCGGAGATCGCTCGCGCGTTCGCCTTAGCGGCGAAAACTCTCGGCGTCGTCGGCGGATCGATACTCTCGATCGGGATGTCCGGCGATTGGCAAGAAGCGATCGGCTGCGGGACCACGATGCTGCGCATCGGGACCGCCATCTTTGGAGCGCGTGCATGAACGAAGAAGTCGAAGACCCACGCCAAGGCCAGAAAAACTTCCTTCACAAGCTCGGGTCGATCTTCGCAATCCATGAAGATGAAGGCGAGGAGTTCTATGACGACGAGCCGCCGCTACCCAAGCGTAACGTCGTCGCCTTCTCGGCGCGAGAGAACCGCCGCAGCACCGCAGGCGAGGTCAGCTTGTTCGCGCCTCGCACTTTCGGCGACGTTACCGAAATTGCCGACGCTTTGCGCATGCGGGCGGTCGTGATCGTCAATTTGCAAGGCGTCGATCGCGGGCTCTTGCAGCGCGTCGTCGACTTTACGAGCGGCGTTGCATACACGCTCGACGGCAAGATCCAGAAGCTTGCCGACGCGATGTATTTGGTCGTGCCGCCGGGGACGCCGGTCAATTCGGCCGGCATCCGGGAGACGCTTGCCGCCGACCCGTCCTTCGACTTCATGACGCGAGGATGAGGTGGCCAAAATCACGATCGTCGACATTCAGCACAAGCAGTTCAAGAAGAAGCTGAACGGTTACGACCCGACCGATGTCGATCAATTCCTCGACGAGCTGATCGAAACGCTCGAAGACGAAGCGCAACAACGCGCCGCCTTCGAAGCCGAAGTGGTCGATTTGCGGGAACGGATCAGTCACTTCAAAGCGATGGAAGAATCGTTGCAGAACACGCTGCTGCTTGCGCAACGCACCGCCGATGAAGTCAAGGCCAGCGCGCATAAGGAGGCTGATCTGATCCGTCAGGAAGCGCGCGTGCACGTCGACAAGGAGATCGCGACCTACGGCGACCGCACGACCGAGGCGCGCCGGGAACATCAGCGTGCGCTCGAGACGGCGGAGAAGGCGCGCAGCGAACTGCGCAGCCTGCTGATGACGCATCTTGCACTGCTCGATCGCCCCGAGGCTGCCTCCCACGTAACGAACAGTCGCCCCGCAAACGGGGCACCCCCCGAACGCGTCGAGGCATAATGAGATTCAGCCACGCTGAATCCGAAAGTCGGGCAAAGCCCGGCCTTCAAGTATAATGCCTGCCACCTCGGCCGCGCCGAACCTTCACCCCGCGGGACGGGCCGTGACGTTGCTTGCGGCGTGCGGGCCCGAATTAGCCGGTCGGCGCCTCGTCATCGAAGGGCGTCGCGTCTTCTCGGTGCGCTTCGGCCGCTTGGCGTTGCTGCTCTCGTACGTCGACCCTGCGCAGTATGGACCAAGTGAACTCGAACGCCGCCGCAGCGATGCGGCGTGGCAAGCGCAGGAAGCGCGCATCCACGAGCGTGCCGTCGAACGCGCTAGCGCGCACGGCCACGTGTTGCCGCTGCGTCCCCTCACGGTGGTTGCCGGCACCGACGTCTTGGAGAGCTACGTGCGGGAGCATGCGCCCCGCTGGACGCGTGGATTGGCGCGGCTCGGCGACAAACGGGAATGCGCGGTGCACCTCTACGTCGGACCGCATGCGATGCCGCTCGGCGAACCGTACCTGTTGCGCGTTACGGGCCGAGCGACCCGTTCGAACCGCGCACCCGCCATCTCCGCGCGCGCCGAGATCGCGCAACACGCGCAACGGGTCTGGAAAACGTGTAGCGCACGGGCGCAGGGTGTACGCCGTATCCCGGGACCCGAGCGCCGGGGCGACCTCTGGGCTGCGGCGCTGCTCGTTGCGCCGAGCGACGTCGGGCCGCTGGCCGAAGCGGTCGAGGGTTGTGCCGCCGTCGGTGCAACGCTCGGGATTACTGCGTATTTTGAGGGTCCGCGAGCGCCTTACAGCTTCGCTTAGCGCCTCAGCGGTTCGCCTCCACTTCGCTACGGCGCGGAGGTGGTCTTAAGAGACGTTTATGGTTTGCGGGCGCCGTAGATGACGCTTGCGATTAGGATGGCGGCGAGGCCGCCGAAAAGTGCGAGGCCGCGGGCGAGTGGTGAGCTGCTCAACAACGTCGGTGTCAGGATCGCGATGAATGCAAGCCATAGCGCGACGGCCAGCGCGAAGAAACGGTCTTCGATGAAGAGGCCGACGATTTCGGCGCCCAGTGTTCGCAGTGCGTTCATGTCGACAGGCGCGTGCGGCGCACGCGAATCGCGGCAAGATACGCGACGCACGTGGCCGCTGCAAAGCCGCCGACCAGCCATAACAGCGAAAGTTCGGCGCCGGGCCACGTTATGCGCAGGCCCTCTCCCGTCCAGAACGTGCCGAAGCCCGAAAGCAGAATGCCCACGCACAGTTTGAGCGCATTCTCGGGAATGCGCGAGAGGGGTGCGCGTAGCGCAACCCCCGCTGCGACGACGACGAAGCCCGCCAGCACCGCGCCGGCGCTTGCCGCCAAGTACGCGCGCGCGCCGGCGCCGACCGCGATCACGATAAAGACGACTTCGAGCCCCTCGAGGGCGACCGCCTGAAACGCGGTTGCGAAGCCTAAGCTATCGATGCCGACCGCCGGGTGTGCTGCGCTTTCGAGCGAGCGGCGCCGGCGTTCGTAGATCGCGGCCTCGTCGTGCAAGGCGATCGTCCCGGCATAACGCAGCAGCGCTTTGCGTAACCAGCGCAGACCGAAGAAGAGCAGCAGAATCCCGATCGCGAGCTGCAGTCCGGCAAGCGGCACGTGCGCAAGCGCCGGGCCGAAGATCGCGACCAACGCCGCGAGCGCGGCTGCCGCGGCGGCGCTTCCCCACAGTGCGCACGGCCAACCGCGCGTCACGCCGACGGCAAGTACGATCGTGAGCGCTTCGACGAACTCGACGAGCGAAGCGAGGAACGCAGGCAACGCGGCCGCGAACGCATACGACATGACGTGCACGAGTGTACCCGCTGTTCCACGGGAATTCCGCTTGGACAACGGGCTCGATATCGTAATTGTGCCGTATGCCGCCGCACCGGTCGCGACTTTAATGGTGCTCTATCACGTCGGTGCGCGCAATGAGGCCGTCGGGTACACGGGCTCGTCGCATCTGCTCGAGCACATGCTTTTCAAGGGTACGCGGGCGAACAATCGCAAGGTCGGGCGAGCCTTCGCGGACATCATGAACGAAATCGGCGCGAGCAAAAATGCGACGACGTGGCTCGACCGAACGAACTATTTCGAGACCGTGCCGCTCGAGTTCTTGCCGCTTGCGATCGAACTCGAAGCCGACCGAATGCGTAATGCACTCATATCCGACGACGACCGGCGCTCGGAAATGACGGTCGTGCGCAACGAACTCGAACGCAACGACAATAACGCCGCACGCGTGCTCTCCGCGGCGCTGGTGGGCACCGCCTTTCGCGAACATCCGTATCACCATCCCACGATCGGCTGGCGGGACGACGTGGAAGGCGTGTCGACCGCGCGGCTGCGTGAGCTCTATGACACCTATTATCATCCCGACAACGCGACCGTTTTCGTCGTCGGCGACGTCGAAGTCGAGCGCACGCTCGAGCTGGTCGAGCGGAGCTTCGGGGTGCTGGGACGCGCAGCATCGGCGGTCCCGGACGTGCATACGAGTGAACCGCCGCAACTCGGAGAACGCTCTGTAACGATCAAACGCCCCGGCGACGAAACGCTCGTCGCCTACGCGTATCATACGCCGGCAGCATTCGGTCAAACGACCGCGCTTGCGGGAAATGAACTAGCGCGTCGCATCGAAGCGAGCGCAGACCGTCGCATGACGTACGCGTTGGAAGTCCTCGGCCGCATTCTCGGCGGGGGGCGCACGAGCCGGCTCTCGCGAGCGCTCGTCGACGAACGACTGGCACTCGATGCGTCGGCTTGGAACTGGGCATCGCGCGATCCGGGACTTTTCCAGATCGTCGTTACCGTCAGTCCCGGCGAGTCGCCGGAGAACGTACGCCGCACTCTTGACGCGACGCTCGAAGCGCTCGCGGCGGACGGACCCGACCCGGCGGAGCTCGCCCGGGCCAAGAGTCAGATTGCGGTCCAAAGTGCGTTTGCGCGAGACGGTACCTTCGCGCTCGCGCAGCGGCTCGGCGAATTCGAAGCCGTGGGAAGCTGGCACCTGGAGGACGATTACGTCGAGCGCGTCGCTCTGGTCTGTGTCGACGACGTGCGCAATGCCGTGCGAACGTATCTGCACGAAGACAACCGCACCATCGGGTCGTTTCTTCCCGGAACACCTCGGACGCTCGATCGCGTGCCCTTTGAAGCGGTCACCGTCCGTCCCGAAGCGAGCCCAACGGTTCCATCGGCGCCGTTACCGTTGCCCGAAGCAATTGGCGGCGGCCGCTTCGCGGAGCGGATCGTGCGGATGCGCTTCGGAGGCGGTCTCGATGCCGTCTACACGTCCAACCTTGAAAGCGCGACCGTCGTGCTGCGCGGCCTTTTCGACGCGGGTCCGGCGTTCGCGGCAGGCCGGCCGTATCTGCCCGCGATCGTCGCCGAGATGCTCGAACGGGGTACGCGTTCGCACGACCGCATTGCAATCGAAGAGCGGCTCGAACGGGCAGGCATTCGGCGCGGATATTTCGTCGACGATGATCCGACGCAGAATTACAACGCTCTGGCTTTTCGTTTCGCCGCATCGTGCGCGGCGAACGACCTGCCTACGCTCTTGGAAACGCTCGCCGAAGAGCTGCGTGAACCGGCCTTCGACGAGGATGAATTCGAGCTCGTGAAGTCGGAATCGCTCGGCGGGCTGCGGCTTCTGCGCACGCACACGAACTGGCGCGCGACGCAACGCTTCTTGCAGCTCGCGTACGAAGCAAACGACGTCAACGCCGAGCCGGACCTCGACACGCTGCTCGCCGGCATCGAAGCGCTGACGTTGGACGACGTACGGCGCTATCACACGTCGACGATTCTGGGCGCGCCGGCGCTTCTGTGTGGCGCGGGTGCGGTCCAGGCCGCGACCTTCGAGGCCCTAGCGGCGACCGCGTTCGGCGCGTTGGACGCCCGGCCGGTCGAAGCGGCGCGTCCCCCACCCGCGGTCCGCGCGTGCCCACCGCGAGAGTTGCGCGAGGATGTCGAAATGGAACGTAAGACAAGCGTCGATGTCGTGATCGGGCGCGCCACGTCGCTCGTGCGCCGCGATGACTCCTACCTCGCGGCCGCAATCGCCAACGGCATCCTCGGGCAGTCGACGCTCAGTTCGCGCTTAGGCTTACAACTGCGCGATCGCGAAGGGCTGACCTACGGCGTTACGAGCGGTTTTCTTGCGGCCGGACGGCTACCGGGGCCGTGGCGGATCGGCGTGACGGTTAATCCCGCCAACGTCGACCGCGCGATCGACTCGGCGCGCGACGTGCTACGCGGGTACGCGAGCGACGGCCCGACGGAGCGCGAACTCGATCAGCAGCGTAATTCAATGTCCGGTGCTCATCGCGTCGCGCTGGGCACGAATGGCGGCCTTGCGGCGCAGTTGGAACGGATGACCTACTACACGCTCGGCGACGATCACGTCGATACCTATCGCGAGCGGCTTGCCGCCGTTTCGCGCAGCGACGTGCGTGCCGCGATCGCTGCGCACCTCGGCGAAGGCAACCTGATCGTTGTTGCTGCGGGGACGCTCAAGTCGCAATGAGTTCTGGGTGGTAGGACGTGACGCGCGGCCGCAGGCAGACGCCGCTCTCGTGGCGCAGCCACGGCCGTTCGCAGGGGTCCAACAGCTCGCCCTGCGGCACTTCCAACTCCAAGGTGACGCAGACGCGTTTGCCCATGCCGGCGAGCGGTACGACCGAAACGCGGCGTGCAAGTTCGGAAATGATATACAAGCCGCGCCCGCTTTCGGCGTACTCATCGGTCGGCCGGCTCACGTCCAGTGCGAAAGCTGGAGTCGTATCGTGGACGGAGAGCTGAACGCCGCCCTCCACGCGACTCAGTTCGAGGCACGCGTGGCCCTTGGAATGACGTGCGGCGTTCGAAAGCAACTCGCCCACGATGAGTTCGGCGGCGCTCAGCGTCTCTTCTGAGTCCGTGTATGCGCGCAACGCCGCCGCCGCCGCTTTGCGCGCGCCGCGCGCGGCATGTACGTCTCGCGCATCTAACGTCCAGCACATCGTTGTAGGCCTACCCTGCAAGCCGGCGTTCCTCACCGATGCGTCGCGGCGGCAGCGCAGGCATCTGCGGCCATGGGCGGCGCGTTTTTATAACGGCCGGAACGCTACTGCGGATGATCCCTGGCGCCGTACCCGTATTTCAAGGCGTCGTTACTAAGCGGCGGCGAACCCGGGAAGGTGTGACGTTCCCGAAGGAGCGGAACGGGCTCTAGGTATTAAGGCACCTCTTTCGGCGACTTCCGGGCACAAATGCTCAGGCAACGCAGGGCGCCAGCCTCAAGGTGCGCCCCGCCGGGAGCCGCAAGGCATGGAGAATCGCATGGACGTTTTGGAATCAGTGCCCCAGCCAGCTGCGGTCGAGCCGCGTCGACTACGGTTTCCGCTGCCCTCCGTGCGATCGATGCGCCGCAGGCTCGGCGACGCGCCCGAATGGTATCGCGGGGTCGCCCTTTTTGTCGCGCTTCTGCTGTTCGTCATTGCCTATGTCGCCTTTTTGGAATTTGCGGGCGGTATCACGAAGGCGTCGGTTATTGCGCGAACCGCGGCCCAGGGGACGGCGGTGTACCGGTCGGTCGATGATGCGCGGTCCGCTGCCGATGGCACCAAATTCCAGTTCATCGGCGGTTGGGAACGCGTGGTCGGGCAGCGCGACGGCCGCTTGGGCGGTACCAGTACGCGCAGTTTCCGAATCGGCGCGACGGCCACGCTGATTTTCATGGGTCGATCCGTCCGCGTGTTCGGCATAGGCGGCCCGAACGGCGGAACCGCCGCAATAACGCTCGATGGCCGTTCGTACGGCACGGCGAATTTCACGAGCGCAAAAAAGAACACGCGCTTGCTCGTGTTCGATAGTCCGGCGCTCACGCCGGGTACCCATCGGCTTTCGCTTATCGTCGCGCCGCCGCCGGCGGGGGGCGCCGGCCGCGGCTACGTCAACATCGACGGAGCAGCGTACCAGCCCTAGGCGAACGAAGTTCGCCGAGTGACTTGGATTTACGGGATACCGGTATGGGTCTTTTCGCTCTGCACGGTGGTTGCACTGTGTACGATCACGTGCGTCGGTCATTGGCTCGTCCTGCGGGTCCGTGCCGACGCGTGACTTCGTAAAGCACAATGGCGTTGCAGGTTCCATCCTCGGCATCATCGGTACGGCATACGCGGTGCTTCTCTCGTTCGTCGTCGTCGTCGTTTGGCAGCAGTACAACAACTCGGACAACGTCGTGTCGACGGAAGCGAGCGCCGTCTCGGATCTACACCGCCTGAGCGATGCGCTTCCGTCCCCACTCAATGTGACGCTGAAAACGGAGTTGGACCGTTACGTGAGTCTGATGATCTACGACGAGTGGCCGCAGATGCAACATGGCGGATGGAGCAGGGAGGCGCAGCATCTGGCGCGCGTCATCACGCGCCAAGTCGCTGACGTCGTTCCGCGAAACGCTTCCCAGCAAAACGTGCAGTCACAAGCCCTGGGCCTGGTGATGACGTTTCTGGACGCACGGGGGCGACTGCACGACAACGAGACGGGCATCCCGTGGATTTTGTGGTCAACGTTATGGTGCGTCGCGGTAGTGACGCTCGCTTTTAGCTATATGTTCGGCGTCGAGAACGTGCGCATCCAGTTGACCATGACGGGGGCCTTGACGCTCACGATCGCCTTGATGTTTATCCTGATCGCCGAACTCGATTATCCCTTCCGCGGTGATACCGGCATCTCGCCGCACAGTTGGTATCAAATTCAGCGCCAGCTTCACAGCGACCGGTGAGTTCGTGCGGAGTGCTATGCGCTCGCCGTCATCGGAGCGAGCGTAGGGCTCGGCTTACGGGCGAGTAAGGGCAACAGTGCGGCAAACGCTACGAGCATCGCTACGGGTCCGATGGCGCCCGTTAAGGAGCCGGTGATATCCTCGAGTAGGCTGAAGAGCACGGGCCCCGTCAGTCCGGCGACACTGACCGCGCTGATGATGTATCCGTAGTCTTCGCCCATGAAGCGCGTGCCGTAAAAATCGGCCATGATTGCCGGTGCAATTGCCAGCACGCCGCCGAAACACAAAAGCACGACGGCGAAGGCGCGGCCTGCCGCGATTGGCTGATGTGCGTAGGCGAGCGTCGCAATGCCCGCGGCTTCGAGCAAAAACGCGACCGTAAAAGAGCGGGCGCGTCCCAGAGTATCGGAAAGCGATGCTCACAAGAGGCGACCGATCCCATTGAAGATCGAGAGCCAACCGTAGATGACGGTAGCCTTGAGCGCACCGACGCCGGTCAGTTCGGAGTAAATCGGTACGGCGTTAGCGAGCAGCGCGAGGCCGGCAAAACAGTCGATGAAAACGATTGCCCAAATCGCGTAAAAAGCGCGAGTGCGCAACATCTTGCGCGGCGAATAGTCGCGTTCGCCGTCCGGTTGTATTGCGGTCGCGACCGTGCGTGGCGCTTCGATTCCAAGTGCGGAGAGGCCGCCGATCGCAATCATGACGACTCCCGACCAAAACAAAATTGCCATCACTGCATGGATATCGGCGGCGTGTGCATGTGGCGATAGAATCAACGAAGTCCCCGCGCGAGCCGCATCGTGGCGTGCCATAATCACCGGGGTGGCTACGTCTGCGGCTCGAGCGAACTGTGGGATTGCGGCGACGATCGCGTTGTAAACGAGCGACCCCGCACCGAACCCGAACAGGGTCACGCCGTTGGCGAGACCGCGGTGACGCGGAAACCACTTGGTGACCACGGCGCCTGGGACGAGATACGCCATTCCGCCGCCGATCCCGCCGACGATCCCGTACGTGAGATATAGCCAGAGCAGCCCGAAATGCGCGGTCCCGAGACCGGCGAGCAAGTAGCCCAGTCCCCACATGAGCGCGCCGGTCAGAGCCACCGGCCGCGGTCCGAAGCGATCGTGCAGGAAGCCGCCCCCAAACGCCCCGATTCCGATTCCGAAGACCATGATTGCGAAGTCAAGCCGACCTGTAAGCTCGTCCATCCGAAAAACGCCATCAGCGGCCGCGAAAACAAGCTCCATGAATACGCGGTGCCGATGCACATCATCATGCCGATGCAGCATAATAAGATGCGCCAGCGCCGAGAATCCGACGTCTGTTCAGGAATCACGATGTTCCCCTGCGGTCATGGTGAAGAATTCCTCGTATGCGGCTGAACGTCATACCAGGACTTTTGTTCGCCGCGGTTCTCGCCGCGGCTGCGACATATCTGGCACGATTCGCCCCGATCCTGGGCTCTCCGGTCATCGCGATTTTGCTCGGCGTTCTGTTTCGAACGATTGCCCCGGTGCCGGCCCGGTGTCGGGCGGGCGTCGCATATTCGGCGAGGACGGTGCTTCAAGGTGCGATTATCGTTTCGGGATTTGGCCTGTCGCTCGTAAGCGTCGTTCGAACTGGGCTCGGCACATTGCCGGTGACCCTTGGAACGATCGCCGTCGCTCTTGCACTGGCGCCGTTCATCGGCCGCCTCTTTCGCCTCGACGTGACACTGCGTGAACTCGTTAGCGTCGGCACGGCGATCTGTGGCGCTTCAGCTATCGCAGCCGTATCGTCGGTTATCGAAGCAAGTGAAGTGGACGTCGCCCTCGCGATCGCAACCGTGTTCTTTTACAACATCGTGGCCGTACTCTCGTTTCCGCCACTCGGCCATCTGATGGGCCTCAGCCAAAATCAGTTCGGTGTATGGGCCGGCACGGCCATCAACGACACGTCCTCAGTGGTGGCTGCCGGATTTGCGTACGGCCATCAAGCCGGCAATCACGCAACGATCGTCAAGCTGACCCGCGCGATGCTGATTCTGCCGATCGTCGGTATCATGGCACTTTTTAGAGCGCACGCACGCCGCGGCGCCGGGAAGCCGGTCCCCTGGACAAAGATCGTCCCCTGGTTCATCCTTTGGTTTCTCGCGGCGGCGCTGATCAACAGCCTTGGTGTTATCCCGACCGCATGGCATGGAGCAATCGCCGATGCAGCGACGTTCCTCATCAGTCTCGCTCTAGCAGCGATCGGCCTCCAAACCGCGCTGCTAAATCTTCTGCGCACGGGAGTGAGGCCTCTCATGCTCGGCCTCGTGCTTTGGATCTCGGTCGCGATTTCGTCGCTCGCGATCCAACATGCTAGCGGGCTTTAGAAGCTCTTTAGCCAGGTTGCCGGCCTTGCGGCACACGCGATTGCGGATTTCACGGATGCGTTCCGGAGACTGGTCCTTCGGATCGGGCAGCCCCCAATCGTCGTCGAAGCGCGGCACGCCTTCGACGTCGCATCCCATCGTGATGATGCGGTCCGCCCGCGCCACAATCGCAGGATCGAGCAACGTGGGTCGTGCAGCCGAGATATCCATATCCATTTCCGCCATGGCGGCAACGACGCCGGGATCGCAGCGATCAGCTGCGATCGTACCGGCCGAAGCAACTTGAACGTCGTCGCCCATGAAGCGTCGTAGAAACGCTTCGGCCATCTGACTACGGCCGGCGTTGTGTTTGCACAGACCGGTCTACGTTGAGATGCGTGTCCAGGTGGCGCCGCTGTTGCGCGAGCGCCAAAGAACGCCGTGGTTCTTCGGATAGCCGGCGGCGTATAGCGATCCATCCGCGGACGGCGCAACCACATCGGCGGTTGCCGGAAGCGCGCGGGTCGCCCATGTGTTACCGGCGTTACTCGAAACGTAGAGTGTGCCCATACCGGATAGGTAGACGACGCGGTTCCGTCGTGGATCGTCGTTCAACGACATTCCGCCGACGTTGCGATCCACCAGCAGCCAATGCTTGCCGTCGTCGGTCGAGCGCAAGATTCCGATCATATTCATGTCCGGCATCATCGCGGGAACCATTATCGTGCGACGATTGACCGTCGCCGTACCCATCGGTTCGTTCGGCGGTTGGTTCAGCTTCGTCCACGTTGCTCCACCGTTAGGCGTCTCGAACACGCCCGTTCGCGCAATGTATGCAACGATCCGATTGGGATCGGATGCGTCGATTCCGAGCCCATGCGTGTCGTTGCCGGGAAGATGAGCGGAGAGACTCTGCCACGACTTTCCCGCATCGTGGCTGATGAGCGCGCCGTTGTGGCCGGCGACGGCGATGACTCGCCCGGATTTTCCCGCCGCGACTTCCATTCCATCGAGCCCCGCCAATTGTGGGATCGCGATGAAGGAACGGCCGCCATCGCGGCTGATCGCCGTCGCGCCGTGCGTTGCGAAGATGATCGTCGAGCCGCCTCCGAGCACGGCGAGCGCATGCAGGTGCATGCCGAGGTGGAGTTTGCTGAGCGGCGTGCCGCTCTTCGAGTCGTGCTCTACTTTTGAACGCGCAGTATTAGGCGACGCTGCGGCTAACGTGCCTAGCAGTAGCGCGCAAACGAATGTGAACCGGGACAGCATGCGGTGTACTCCTTCAAATGTGGAACGTGTGCTCGATAAACGGGACGCTACTAAGAATAGCGATTGCGGCAAGCCATGCCGAGAGGAGCACCCGTCGCGCACGGAGCTCAGCAGTTGGGGCAGCGTATTGCGGCGGCTCGATGAGCACGCGCAGTCGAGCCTGCAAACACTGACTGGACGACAACGCCGCAAAGGCGTGCGAATCCCGCGTTCCGGCGGCGAGCGCAAGAATCGCTCCGGCCAGGTCCCGCGGATCGACAAGCGCGGCGGCATCGCTATCTGCGACGGATTCCCGGGCCGTCCGATACGTCTTCACGAGGTCGCCGGCCGGCAACGGTACACAATCAACGCAAAACGTGAGGACCGCGGCTAGCAATTGATCGAAGCGGCGGATGTGCGAGCGTTCGTGTAATAACGCCGCATCCAATTCATCATCGGACAGGCGAGCCAGCGCTCCGCGAGAAACGAGCACCACCGGTCGCACGATCCCGGCTACGCCACAAAAAGGCACCTCGTCGTCCAGTTCACGTATGCGCACACCATATCGCGACGCCGAGTCTTGTACGTGAGCCGATGGCGGCAGCGAACGAGCGATGATCCGGTGCGATTCTCGGCAATGATGTGCGGTACACACTGCCGCCCGCGCAACGCCTGCCATTATCGCGATTTCAATTACGATCATGCTAACGCGGCAGACGAGCATGGTCGAGGACGGCAGATGCGCTACCGTGCTCAGGATCATGCCTGCGATTGAAAGGAATAGGAGCGAAGGCAGCGCTGCAGAGATGGCGGCGAGCGGAGCTTGCCAGTGGCCGTCGTTCGACATGGAGCGGATCTGTGGAGCGACCGCACGTACTGCGAGCCACACAAAAATCGGAACGGCCAGCAGTGCGCAAAACGCGCCCATCAGGCCGCACATCGCCATGCATTGTAGAAGCGCGTCGAACTGGTTCACTCGCTACGACCTTTGCGCTTTTCGCGGAGCAGCCGCTCGAGCTCCGCAAGGCTTTCCTCATCGTCGCCGACTTCATCGACGATGTGGGCCAGAAGCGGATTACCGCGCGCGAGCAGGGGCCGTACCACACGACGAACTGCATCGCGCTCAGCCTCGTCGCGCGACCGGGCTGCCGCGTACTCGTATGCCCGTCCGGCAGCGCGGCGTCGTGCGAATCCCTTGTCGGTGAGGTTCGTCAGTATCGTCTTGATCGTTGAATACGCGAGGCCACGTTTTGCACCGGCATTGACGGCACCCAACACCTCCGAGACGGTCAGCCGTGAGGTGGTCGACCAGAGCGTCGCCATAACCCGCGCCTCGAGAGGCCCGAGTCCAAGATAATCTCCGGTCCGCAACGGTTCCATCTGCTAAGATACTTAGCAGGCGCCGGCCGCATTGTCAAGGGTCGGAGAGCGCAAATCCTCTCGCCGCCGCTTAATCGGCACCTTTAGACTGGTGCTAGTTGGCGGACGATGTAGCGATTGCGCAATCGTTGGTGTATACTGACGCTATGTCTCCGGCTGTCCCTGGGCTCGCAGATGTCTGCGCCGTCCGCAGCGTTCCGTCTCCCGCGACGGCCGACGCCGCGCGTTCCCTCGCCGCGCCGGCCACCTACCGCGCGGTGGCCGAACTCTTTGGTGCCCTCGCAGATCCAACGCGTTTCGCCCTCGTTCACGTCCTCGTTCACCACGAGCTTTGTACCTGCGACCTGGCGGCGATCGTCGGCGTAAGCGAGTCCGGCGTCTCCCAGCATTTACGCATTTTGCGAGCTTTACGGCTCGTCAAAGCTAGGCGCGCGGGTAAATTCGTCTACTACTCGCTCGACGACGCCCACGTTGCCGCGATCCTACAAATGGGTCTCGCGCATCAAGGCCATGATGATGGCGAGCCCAGGGTCGCTTCGGCATGAGTGCCGGTCACAATCACAAGCCGGCGTCGGACGCGCAACTGCGCACGGCGTTTTTCCTGTCGTTCGCCATCCTCGCAGTTGAATTAGCCGGTGGTCTCGTCTCGCATTCGTTGGCGTTGCTCTCCGACGCGGGGCACGTTCTCACTGACCTCTTCGCCTTGGGACTCGCCTGGTTTGCCACCGTTCAGGCCCAACGGCCGGCCGACGCAAGCAAGACCTATGGTTACCATCGTACCGGCATCCTCACGGCGCTCGTCAATGCCCTGACGTTGATCCTCATCGTGGGTGTGATCGGTTATGAAGCAATTCGACGCCTACAAGAACCGACGACTGTCACACCGACGCTCATGTTCGTGTCCGCGGTGGTCGGCATTGCAATCAATCTCTACATCGGCCTCGGCCTGCGGAGCGGCAGCGATGGAAATGTCAACGTCCGGGCTGCGATGCTTCACGTCTTTGGCGATGTCGCCGCCTCGGTCGGCGTCGTCATCGCCGGCGTCGTCATCCTTCTAACGCGTTGGTATCCGGCCGACGCCGTGATCTCACTTGCGATCGCCGTCTTGATCGCGAAGGGCGCGTGGGACCTGATGCGCGAGACGATCGATATCCTCATGGAGTCGACACCAAAAAACCTCAACGTCGCGCAGCTCGTACGTGACGTCGTTTGTGTGGCAGGCGCAAGCGACGTACATGATCTGCACGTCTGGTCGATCGCCGGCGGCGTGAACGCCCTTTCGGCGCATCTGCAGATTGAGGGGGATCGTCAGCTAAGTGATTGCGACACGCTCCTTGAACGAATCAACCGCGTGCTCGCGGAGCGATATCGCATCACGCACTCGACCATTCAGTTCGAATGCGCGAATTGCGACCCACAGCATAGCGACTTGTATTGCTCGATCAGAGGCAGCGAGAAACCCAAGCACGACCCCGCACATGAGCATGAGCTGACCGTCGACGGGCTCGATGTAACGCGGTCGGCTTGATGGCGTCAACTGCCTCGCACGAGCCGCGAGCCGCATTGATTCGGCGCGCATTCGCGCTAGAGTGGATAACGGTTGCATGGATGACGATCGAAGCCTCCGTCGCGATCGGGTCCGGAATCCTTTCACATAGCTGACGCTCGTCGCTTTTGGAATCGACAGTGTTATCGAGCTGTCGTCGGCTGGATTTTGATGTGGCGTTTGACGGTTGGGATTAAGCAGGGCCGCGAGTTTTCGGAAGCGGCCGAAGAGCGGGCGAGCAAGATCGCCGGTGCTCTGTTGCTCGCGCTAGCGCTCTACGTCGTCGGCAGCGCACTTTGGAGTTTCTGGCACCGCCAAGGTGCTGAGTTTTCTGTCCCCGGGTTGCTCGTCGCGCTCGTCGCCATCCCGACGATGTATATGCTTTCGAAGGCGAAGATCCGCGTTGCTGACGGCCTTGGGAGCCGAGCGCTTCGTGCCGATGCCGTCGAGGCGATCACGTGCGGGTATCTTTCGATCGTCGTTGTTGTCGGGCTCGTCACGCAGGCACTCTTTCATGCATGGTGGGTCGACGGCGTGACGTCGTTAGCGATCGTATACGTTCTTGTGAAAGAGGGTCGCGAGGCGTGGCAAGGCGACGAGTGCTGCGACGGGTCCACGTACCCCGGCCTGCCCGGGGCGTGATCCGGTTTACCGCACGGGTGTCGAAACGCCGCGACCGAGCGAGGCCTTGCGCGTCGATGCTAGCGACACCGAATTGCCAGTCGCCCTTGGAGTATGGCAGCGTCACCGTGGTCATTTCAGCGAGCTCACGCAGGTGCTCTACGCGGACGTCTTGATGCTGGTGCGCGAAGGTTTCTACCGGCTCCGTGAAGCGGATGCCCGCATATCGCGCGGAGTTGAACGATTCGTGATCATCCCCTACGTAACGGAGCAGTTGCCGATGGCACGCCTCTCGCGGGCGACCTTCGCGCTATATATGTCCATCCTACCGGCGACGGCGACGGCGATTGGGTTCTTCGTCTTGCGGCAGGTCCCGACAATCCTCGACCTCCTGGGGATCGGATTGGTAATCGTTGGGATTGCGCTTCATCGGGCGGAGTGACGCGCAATGGGCGGTCCCGCTTCACCAATTTGTAAGCCCTCTTTCGTTTAACGACACTAAATGTCACCGCCCCCGCAGGGCAAATCGATTGCCGGTCGACTCGTTTGAGCCGCGCAAGCCTGAAGATCCAAAGCGGTGTCCTTTACGCGGAGCCTTACCGTCGCGCTACGCTCGTGTCGAGCGTACAACCGCAAAGCTAACCATCGAAATACCGGCAGACGACGAGCGAGAATGAGAGCCGGTCGGGCCGTCATGCGGTCGCTTCGCGTGCGGTGAAAGCGTCAGCAACGGCTAATCCTGCGCTCAGCAAGTACATGCAGCCGGCCAACACCGCGACGGCGGCCAGGCCCAGCCTGTCGGCGGAGACGCCTGCGACGAGCGGGCCGCTGAGTTGGCCGAATCCGACCGCGACAGTGACGGCTGCGATGGCAACGGGAGCGCCGGCGGTGCCGCTACGGGCGCGGGCATATGCGGTTGCCGCCGCAGGCGCGGCCGCGAGCCCGAGGCCGACGAGAATCGCGCCGAACGCAGCGACGTGTGGCAGCTCGAACGTGATGAAACAACCCGCGGCTCCCGTGAAGCCCGCGATCGCCATCGCCATGCGTCGGAACTTGCTCTGCAACAGCCATGCGGTGGCGAGTGCTCCGGTAAAGCTCGCCGCGCCGTACATTCCCCAGAGCAAAGCGATGTTTGCCGTCGTATGCGGCGACGCGCGCCGCGCTTCGAGCGATGCGACGATGAAAGTCGCGCCGCGGCGACGTGGCGCGCCGTTGACCGAAGCGGGACGGATGGTTCTCGCGCGCGCAGAATCGTTGCTCAAAGATGCAGCGTGCTTGCGAGAGGCGGCGCGCGTCGCAGCCGGCCACGCGACGGTGCGGCTCGCCGCCGTCGAACCCGTTGCATCGCGCCGGCTTCCGCCGCTGATGGCCGCTTTTTCACGGCAACGGCCCGAGATACACATCGAGCTGCGCATCGCCGGCCAGTGCGCAGCCTCAGCGCTGGTCGAGTCGGGCGCGGTTGCCTACGCGCTTACCGGCAAACCGGCAACATCGCGGCGCGCCGGAACGCCTTCATCATTTACGCATCTTTACGATGATCCGATGATCGTGCTGCTGCCCGAACGTCTCGGCTGGCCAGGGCGAAGCACGTCGATCTCACCGACCTCGGCGGTGAATCGCTTTTGGTCGGCACCGATGCCTGCGTGTATCGCGCGCTCGTCGTCGGCGCGTTGCAAGAGAGCGACGTCGACGTCGCGTTACGCGCACGTTTTGGCGATACCGCGACGCTCGCCTACGGCGTCGCCGCCGGGCTCGGCATCGCCGTTCTTCCCGCCGGTTTCTTCACCGGCGATACGCTCCCCAAGGGTGCCGTCGCGCGACCGCTGCGCCGGCCGCGCATTGCCATCGGAATCGGCCTTTTGCAACCGCGACGGCGCGACAGAGAAACGGAACCCGAGCGCGCCCTCCGGCGCGTTCTGCTCGAAGCCCTTCGCGCCAACGGCTCACCCGCGATTTGAGTTTGGCTTACAAAAACTGAGAGGCTCGCAGTCGTTCTAAGTCTTATGCAAGATCAACGTTACTTGTCAACGTCCTTGCGGATGAAGGCGTGTGCTATCGTCGCGCGGCACCGAACCGACCGGGATGAGATAGCAAGAATCAAAGCGCTGCTTTCCGGCGTTCTTGCTACAGCTTTCGACAGCAGATTGGCCGTGCGCGCGGCCCCGATATCGTTCAGGAAGGGACAACGAACGCGGGAGCCCGGACACGATGGAGCTTGACTAAGATCACATCGCGATCGTTCCTTTGGTTCGGCGAATCCTCGACAGACGGAGGTGCCTCGTCGCAGCTGCATGCGGAGGTTCACGCGCGCCGCAGTTAGCTGCCACCCTGGTGCGACGCGGCGTCGAGAGGCGGTTCCATAACGTAGTAGGAGATGTACAACGAATAGGCGGTTGCCGTCAGCAGCGTCGCTCTATCTATCTCGTCCCGCAAGGGGTCGACGTTGACCGTCTTTGTCAACTCTTAGGCCGCGATCGCCACGTTCGTGTTCTCGATCCGAGTTTGGCAAAGGCGTAAACGATAGTAGACGATGGTCGCTAACGTGCGCTTAAGCGCCCGCAGTGCAGTGCGTCCAGTCTTGCCTTCAGAACGCTTCCGATCGTAATAGATGCGGCCAGGATGAGCCGCTGCACGAAGTTGCACGGTGGCGATCACGTGCAACAATCTATTGAGTTGCCGGTTCCCGCCGACGTTGAGCCGGACGGCTTGGCTTTTGCCGCTGGACCAGGAGATCGGCGCGGTCGCGCTGCGCATGGCGAAGGCGTCGGCGTTGCGTAAGTTACGCATATCGCCGCAGTGTCCGATGAGACCGGCGGCCACGATTACCGAGACGCCTCGCAGTTCCAGCAGCTCAGGTGCGAGGCGCTTCACGAAAGGGCTCTCATGAGGCGTTCCAGGCGCAGGATCTGTTCGTTGAGGCGTTCGATCGTCGCCAGACTGAAACGCATTTCGTCAACCAAGGCGTCTTCAACGAAGCTAGGATTCACAATCGCGTCCAGGGCTGTTCGAATGGCTCGTAAAGAGATGAGCGTCTGCAAGTCCTTCGGAGCATCGATGCTGAGGCGCAAAGCGTTGCTACGTATGCGATTGATGAGCATCGTACGTTCTCGAACGAGCCGATCGCGTTGGTCGTATCGCAACCGCAACGCTTCCTGTTCTTCAAACTCGCGGAATCGCGGTAGGCGCTCAGAGTCGCGCAGGACAGCCTCGGCGATTGCGCGAGCGTCCTTGCGATCGGACTTTCCGTGCTGGGTTGCATGCTTACGGTGACGTTTCGTGACGATACCCGGCACTTCAAAAACGGTCATGTCAGCCGCAAGCAGTGCTTTTGCGAAGCAACGGCCGTAAACGCCGGTGCCTTCTAGGCCCCATACGACTTCCCCGAGCATTCGCGCAGCTGCAATTGCGTCGGCATAGCCGGCCGGATTCGCGGGAATCTCGAGATCGTGAACTACCTTGCCCACGCTATCGAGAAAAGCTATCGCGTGGGTCGCTTTGTGACAATCCACGCCAGCGATGATTTTCATAGGCACCTTTCACCGAAGACGTAACCGGCGAAACTTTATGTGGCGATCAGCGCACGTCTTTCAAGCCAAAGTTAGCGTCTCAAAGTGGACATCCGCCGGCGGGTCAACGTAGGGCCACGAAGGCAGTTGAAGAACGAGCCAAAACGGAAGTCCGTAACCACAGTATACATAAAGTTGAAGAAAGCGGATTCGGGGTTTGAAGGCTTGCAGGGCAACATAGATCGTGTACCCGCTACGCGAGCCGCTGGGAGCTAGGAAGGGGATCAATCGTCGAACGTTTTGCGCCGTGGCTGCCATCAACGTCTGTTCAGCCACGTTCCAAAGTCTTCGTAAGCGGAACCGGCGCAACTTGATCACGTTTTTGAGTTCAGCGAAGAGCACTTCGACTTTCTTACGCTCCCGCCATGATCGCCAGTACGCTTCGGTGTCGCGCAATTGCTGCTCGCTTGCGGGCGGGCTCGTCAAAGTTCACAACGAGGCGTCGACCGCGGCCAGCCGTACATCGTGCTTTAAGTGGGCACGCCGCGCAGTCTTTCGGCGATGCGTTATATGTATACACTCGCGATGTTCGGCCGATGCCGCGGTACGCCAAGAGCTTGCCGGCGGGGCAACGGTAAGCGTTGATCTCAGACTCGAAGACGAAGTCGTCGCACGTGAAGTATTGCGCATTTTGCCGCGTTCGATCGATAACCCGAATGTGCGGCGCAATATCTCGTTCCAATAGCCATGCAAGAAATTCGCCGCTGCCGTAGGCTTTGTCGGCGCCTAAGCTTTGCGGCTCGATGGAGAACGTCGTTTGCGCTCGCTCAATCATCGTGCGTGCCGCGGCGGTCTCTTGCGAAAAACGCGCCGGCGTCGCTTCAACGCCAAGAATGACGTTGCTTTCGTTGTCGATGAGATAGTTATCGTAGTAGCTGAGTTGCGCCGGGACGCCGCCCTTTGTTGCCCATGTCGCATCGGGATCGCTTGCCGATATTTTGCCGCTCTCTACTGGCGGACTTTGGGTTTCCGACGATGGCGTGGGGTTCGCCGTCTCCACCTCCGCCAGATACTCGCGAAGGGTACGCGAGACTCTGGCGGCTTCGGGAAGCTGATCGCGCGACACGCGGCTCTTACTGCTAGCGTTGGCGGCGATGACCGTGCCATCGACCGAAAGCCGTTCACCTTGCACGAGTCCGACGTTGACGCAGTGCTGCACGATTGTCTCGAAGAGGTCGCGGAAAACCGACGAGTCGCGAAAGCGGCCGTGCCGGTTCTTGGAAAGCGTTGAGTGATCCGGGATTGATTGATCGAAGCCCAGACCCGTGAACCACCGGTAGGCAAGGTTCAACCCGATTTCGTCAAGCAATCGCCGTTCGCTCGTGATGCCGTAGAGATATCCGATCAGTAGAATGCGCAGTAAGACTTCCGGATCTATCGACGGTCGTCCGATCTCGCTGTAAAGCGGCCGCAGCTGCTCGCGGATTGGTCGAAGATCGATGTGGCGATCGATGGCGCGTAGCAGATGATCCGCTGGAACCCAATCGTCCAAGCAGAAATACTGGAACATCGCGGTCGTCTGCATTCGACTGCCCATCATCGGCGTTGCGTCGGCCTCCGCAGCGTCACTTATTGCGACGATTGTACCTTATGCCGTAGCACAGAGCAAACGAGTTTCTTTGAAACGGGTTACGGCAGCATCGCTTGTCGCGTTTAAGCGGAATCGCCGTTTTGGTCACAGTATTCGTCGGCAGAGCGCGACGATTTTAAGGTAGAGACACAGAGAAGTGAGAATGTATCGTGTGCCGACTGAACTGGAACAAGCGTTTCTGCGCGTGGTAACGCGTGGGTATGCCGATCTGGAAAGCCAGATAGGAACGTGCGAGATTGCGGAATACGATCCGCTAGGTTGGTGCGACATTCACGTCCTTGGCGGACCGCCTTCGCAAATTCGCCACAATGCCGAGGGCCCAAGCATGCAAACGGGTCGTTCCGACGTGCCTTTAATTGGAACGATTATGTGGACTGATGTCGCCGGGATGCTTGAGTCGATCGAGATTATAGAGTACGGCGTTGGCCGACTCTTCGGGGACGATGAGCCTCCATACCGTCTCTTCGTTGACGCGGCAGCTGCCTCGCCTTCGCCGTTGCAATACCACGCAAACCAGGCGTAGTGTCGCCCGTCTTCGGGCGGCCGATGCCTAGAGCCGCCTCGTCAGGCGCTCCATGCGAAAACGTCCTACGGTGCGTTTAGGGTCGATTTCCAGGCCCGTTTTTCAACACCGTCGATCGTTTGCGAGACGGTGCCGGGTTTCTCAAGCGGGCTCTGAAAACGCAGCCGACGATGCTCGCGCGGATCATTGCGTTTGTTATACCGCTCGGCTTTGACACGCTCGCGGTCGCGATCGCGCTTGGCCTTCGCGAGATTGAGCCGCTTCGACCCGCACTGGTCTTTGCTGCTTTCGAAACCATCATGCCCATCGTCGGAATCGTTGTCGGCCGGTTCGCCGGCGATCGATTTGCTGGACCGGCCGAGATTGTGGGTGGAATTGTTCTAATTGGAGTTGGTATCCATGCGTTTCGGGAAGCGTTCGAAGACAAAAACGAGACCGAAGGTCTTTCATTCGGTTCGTTGCGCACCGCAACGGCAGCCGGAATAGCAATTTCGATGGATGAATTGGTGGTCGGCTTTCCCCTAGGAACTGCTCACTTACCCGTCGCGGCTCTCCTTATTGCGATCGGACTGCAAGCGTTCATCGTGACCGCTGGGGGCATTCTTATCGGCGGCCGCATTGGGGCAGCGCTTGGCAGGCGCGCATCGCGGTACGCCGGCGTTGCGGCCGGCAGCGCTTTCTCAGCAGTCGGACTCTGGCTAATTGTTGAGGCGCTCGTGCATAGGTAAACAGCTCTAACCGAGAATCTGACCTGCAGGCTGACGGCCCCGACCAAACCAACGATGACGTATGGCTCTTTGGCCTCGGTGGAGGCTCCCCGGGCTCGGCTGGCTCTTTGCCGGACTGTGCGCCGCCTTCGCATTTAGCGGCCAACTTCTCATGGAATTTCACGGCGGCGCAGGCGAGCGTGACACTAGCTTCGACCCGCGGCACGCGGGGCTTCTGACCGTGACGATCGCGATCGCGCTGCTAGGGTGGTGCGGTTTGCGTGCCTTGCGAAGGCAAGCCGAAGGCGATCGTGACTTCCACCGGCTCTTGAAACAAAGCCTAAGCGAGCTTCCGTTTAGGGGCCGCGGCGCCGGCTTCTTCTTAACGATCGCCGTGGCAACGTTCGGGATGGGATTGCTCGCCCATATTGGCGAGCGTGGTCCTTCCACGATTCACGACGCGATCGGGTGGCTTGTCGTAGCGCTGTGCGTTGCGGTTGTCGCAGCGATCGCAGCACGCTTCATCGTGCGCGTCTTACCGGATATCGTCGCAGCCATTTTGGCGTTCTTCGTCGCGATCGATCCGCGTCGGCCCGCGACGCTTGTGCACGAGTACGTGCCGATCCTCACGGAGCGAGAATGTTGGTCCCCGCCGCTCTTTAGCCGACCGCCTCCACTCCAAGCCTAAGCCTCGACAGTCGCCTTCTTCGCTACGTGCGTCAGTGTAACTGACGCTGCTTTGGGTTTGGAGTTTTCTGCTATGTCGACCGTATCGCGGGTCGCGGATCGCTCCGCGTCCTCACTCGAACGCCTCTATCGCAAGCATTCACTTGCGACACGCGTCCTGCACTGGGCGAATTTCATCGTCATCGCCGTGCTTCTTTGGACCGCGTTTCTCTTGCTTTCCGGCACGCCCGAACTGCCGTACAGCCATTGGCTATCCCCGAGCTTCTACGCCACGCTCCACCTCGACAATCGCAACGACGAGGGCCGCGTCTGGCACGTGCTCTTTTCGTTTTTCATGATCGCAATCGGCGTGATTTACGTGGCCTATCTCGCGGCCTCAGACCGTTGGAAGACGTTCGTTCCGAACGCCGCCTCGTGGAAAGACGCGTATCTCGTCGTCCTCAATGACTTGGGCGTGCGTCGTCACACGCCGTCGCAGATGAAGTACAACGGCGCGCAGCGCACTGCGTACACCGCCATCGTGCTGCTCGGCCTCGGTGAGGTCGTGACCGGCCTGCCGATCTATTTCAAAAACTGGACCGGCTTTGCGAATTTCTTAGGCGGCCAAGATGCCATCCGCGCCGAGCACTTCGCGTTCATGCTTGGCATCATCGCGTTCATCGTCGTGCATCTCATTCAAGTCGCACGCGCCGGCTGGAATAACTTCCGGTCGATGGTCAGCGGCATCGAGGTTGTCTCCGGTGAACGCGATCGCGACCGCAGCGATCGTGTCACCGTCGAGCAAGCTGTGCCGGAGCCGGGCCTACTTTCCAAGCCGCTACCGGCGCCGGCCGTGGAGGCGGCGGTGCGTGTGAAGTCACGCGGCGGCGCGCTGACGGCCGCTGCCGTCGCCATCGCTACGGCGGCGTTTATCGGTTTCGCTCACCACCAGAGCGCGGCGCGTGCCGGTGTCCCCGCCTGGCTCGACTGGGCTCGGGATACGCAAGAACCCGCAGCTGATGGCGATCGCGCGAAATCCACTGCCCCCGATCGCGGAAGCGCTCCGGCCGATCCTGACGCGACCGGAGCACCGAAATGATAGCGGCCCGGTTCATCGCGATCATCGCCGTCGGATTGCTTTGTTTCACCCCGCTCAAAGGACTTGCAGATTCAGCGGGCGGCGGCTCGCCGCGCGCGACGCCGGCGCCGTCCGAGCCGTTCGGGCTCACAGCGAAGACGTTGATCTACAATCGCACGTCGCTCATCGGAGATTTGAGCAACGGACTCAGCGACAAGATCAACATCGACTATGGCTTTGCGCACGGGCAAGGCTTCGACTTCCGCGCCGAACTCTACAAGGACGGAAGCTTCAACGAGGACCCGCCCTTTCAGATACCGCCGAACTCGAATATCTACGAACCGAAGCTCGAGTATCAGCTCACCTACGGCCTACCGGTGGCGCCACGCCTCGCAGCTGCCGTCGCGATGCTGCACCACCACAATTTCCTGTTCGAGGACGCGTACTACTGGGCCATAGGCTCTCTAACGTATACGCAGCCGATTTCACGCGCGATGCAGCTTACTGTCACGGGATCGGCCGAGAAGCGCTTAGAGCCTGGCGGGTTTTTCTACGATGGCGTTGCTACGCTCGATCAGCAGCTCGGGCCGACGCTGAAATTCGAGACGACCGTGCATCGCTACGAGAATTGGGGCGAGCTCGATCCGGCGCCGACACAGAAGATCGAGATTGAAACCGGATTCATTAAGAATCTCACCGACCACCAGTCGCTGTGGGTGTCGTTCTTCCGGCACTATCAGAACGGTGCGCCCAACGACGCATTCTCCGTCCTGCAAGTGAAATATGGGATCGCATTTGGCCGCGGCGCAAGCTCTCCGTGACCCCCTCATCCTCTCGTTAAAAGCGACCCCCCGCGTGAAGTCAGTGGTCTGGAATCCCGAAAACGGTCGACGCTGACCGTCTTTGTCAACCCTTAGGCGGCGATTGGCACGTTCGTGTGCTCCATTCGAGTTTGACACAGGCGTAAACGATAGTACACGATGGTTGCTAATGTACGTTTGAGTTCCCGAAGTGCAGACCGGCCGGTCTTTCCCTCAGAACGCTTGCGGTCGTAATAAATGCGTCCAGGGTGGTTCGTCGCACGAAGTTGTACTGTGGCAATGACGTGCAACAATCGATTCAGTT
>JAABUO010000956.1_pt1 | contig 42473 bp, 56 predicted proteins | sample 5559291 | NCBI WGS metagenome assembly JAABUO01 (sample SAMN10711878, study PRJNA513372) | rock metagenome | isolation source: Antarctica rocks | place: Antarctica: Victoria Land, Finger Mt sud
GTACCCTAGACAGCATCTTCCGCAGCATCAGAAAGCTGCGCCTGCTTGGCAGCGGTGAGAGGGGCAGAGAGCAGCTGTCAAAATCTCACATGAGCTTGCTGACCCACCTGTTGCCACTGGTTCAGCTGCGTGTCCTCTCCAGGTACACTATTAAAGTCATGCCCCATGGCAATGTGGTCAAGTTCTTCAGAGACACGGTGGAGGTTTTTGGGCAGAGGAGCCACGAGACCAAGTGGCTAGCATGGCGTGATGAGACGCCAACATCCTACAAGCTCTGCGAGGCTGCTGCTGATCTGTATGGGCAGCTGGGGGATTGTGGGATGCTGCCGGAGGGGGCAGTGCCTACCATGACTCCCCAGCTGTTGCCTTTCGAGCTGCAAGTCCCCTATGTGCTCTGCCTTGGTGGTTACACCGGCAGCATGCCCCTGGCAGACTTTGCCATGGATCTCCTGCAAGCTCTGCTATCTCAAGTTGTGTTGATGCTACATCAGTTTCGCTCCACTGCTGATGATCGCAAGACTGCCCAGGCAAACCTGGAGCTTGCTGGTGGCTCGTTGAGCAAGGTAATGTCCTCAGTGGCAGCAGCACCACGAAGATCACCTTCACATGACAGCCAGGCGCAGCAGGCACAGCATGCCCCCAAGACATTGGTCAACCACCCCGCCATAACCCCAGCCAATGGCATACCCTTGAGCATCCGGCATGTTGCTAGTGCAGTGTTTGATGGCCTGGTGCGCATCAACCACCTCAAGAACAAGAATTTTGACAAGCTCAGCTACAATTTCCTGCAGAAGCAGCCCCCTTTATGGCAGCTGCGCATCATGTCTCAGTTTGCTCAGTTCTACAGTGGCGGCGCCAAGCCCTCGGCCCTCTTGACCAGCATTTGCAAGCAGAACCGAGACATGTTGTATCGTGAGGACTACACATGGCTGACTCAGCATCGGAAGAGGGCTGCAGGCAAAAGCCCTGAGCTGGTGTCCAGCGCACAAGCTCTCCTTGATGAAGCCTGCAAGGCTGATGTGCTCCTCAAGGGCTGCATTGACCCTGCCGTTCTTGCTGTCCTGCCTTCTGAGTTGCACTGTATAGCAGTGTGCTATGCCATTAGCACAGCAGGCACAGACACTAGCATACACAGCAACGACTCTGCAGAGACATTTGTTGCGTACGCCTGGGACCTCATCCATGAGTGTGACCCCAAGGCTGATCTCAGAGATGGGTCCAAGCCATCCAGCAGACCACGCTCTCAGTCAGTTGCCAGAGCAGCTTCTCAGCCTCCAAGGAATAGATCTTTGGACAGAGAGGCAACCCGAGGTACAAGTGAAGTCCCAGCAGCAGCAGATCAGCCAAGCGATGCAATTCCGGATCCCCTGGGACCATCCGACCCCCATAGACACCACCCCTCCATCCCATCCCCGCCTACCCATCAAGGCAGCCACATCCGGCCCTCCAGGTCGCCTCATCAGGCTCAGTCACATGGCCCTCACTTTGCCAGTCCTCCCCGCCACTGCCGCTACTTTTTCTGTGCTGAGGGCTGCAGAACCAAGACTTGTCTTTTCTACCATGGCACGCATCAGGAGTATGTTGCTTACATGGCCAAGACAGGTTTGGTGCCATATGGGCTGAAATTTGTGAGCGATGTGGGCAGAGACAAATGCATCATCGACAAAGCTGTGGATGCCCTCAACAAGCTGATGCTGACTAGGCAGTTTTCTCGGGGCAGCTTCAATGAACATGATCTGAGGCCATTGGCATTCCTTGAGGATCCCATTGGGGACCATTCCAAGCTACAATTGCAGGTTGGCTTGTACGATTGCTGCAGCAACCGAGACTGTTGCCCTGCATGCAATCACAGCCGCTAACAGAACTGCTAAAGCACATTTCTGAAGTGTCATAGTTTTTTTGGAGTCGCGTGACAACAAGAAGGCACAAGGTCATAAGGACAGGAAGTGCTTGATGATCTCAGTTGTCATGCAGTGCATGCTGATCACCAAGAAAGCCCATGTGCAAGCATTTGTCCAAACACTACGGCTGCACATTGTTTTCCTGCAAATGTTGCCTGTTCCGTCGAAATTGCTTCATTGGCCTCACACTCTGTAATGTCTGCAGACAGTGCAAGCCATGGCTGAGCATGGTCACAGCAACTACCCAGCTCAGTTGTTGGAAAGCGTGTGTCGTGAAGTACAGTGTGAGCAGGGGGGATACCCACTCATGCAGCAAGGGGTCCACCCTGGGGCCGCAGAGCCATACGCCAGTAGGGATGTGACATCTGCACCAGAGCTGCCCTTTTCAAGGGCAATGGATGAAGCGCCCTTTGCTAACCCACCCATGTTCAGAGGTGTGTACCCCTTGACCCCAGTCTTGTGGCTAACCAACTTCTGCAGCATTCTTTGCATTTGTGCTGTATGCACCCGCAAACAATGCTGAAGTCTCGGCATTTTCCATGCCTGTCAGGGTATTGCGCTCCACATCATCAAGCAGTCATGACCCTCGATACAGATTGCAGCCAGCAGTCAAATGCACAATGGCAAAAAAATGTGATCAAGTCTCTGACATGTGTGTTCCTGCTCTGCAGCGCCACCTGCATTCACCCCTTCACCTCCAGGCCCAGGCCCCTTACCCCTGCCTTTCAGTCAAGAGCCAGTGCCCTCTGAAGGTCCTGGTGATAGGGACATCCCTTTCCCATTGCTTCACTATGAGGAGGAGCTGCTGGCAGGCTTGCTGCAACTGCAGCGTCAGCGTGGTCCCGTTGAGTCAGTGGACCAGCTACTACTCATGCAGCCAAACTGTGCCATGCCTGCTGACATTGCAGCATACTTTCCAGGTGATTTCCCAGCTGGCTGAGGTGTCATACAGAAGCTGTCCTGTGTTTCACACACCATGCAAAGGTGTGCCAAGCCCATTTGCGCTCAAATTGCTGTCTCAGTGATGCAGCACAGGCTGCCTGTCTGTTCTGCCATAAGAGACTCTGCTGCATGCAGTACTTCATGCAATTTGCAGCACTGTGCCTGTGGGTTTTGCAAATGCAGACATGTTGCTGTGGCTGTGGCATGTTTTTAAACCCGGGTTCACCATGTGTGTCTGTAACAAATATATTATGCTGCCGGCAGACCCCCACCTCTGTGAAGCCCCAATCTTAGCCTGATTCTGCTGCTATGTCTATCATCTCAGCATCCAGAGTGGGTCAGATTTCCATTGATACCCTTTCATCAGTTTGGCAGACCAGTTACCTGAGTACTGGCTGTGTTGTCGTGTGCGCATGCTGTGTGTCTTTACTCGCCAGCCATGTGCCTTGACTGCAATCTCCTACAAAGCACCCATGGCAATGCAGCTGATGGTTACTAGGCATGCAACAGCTTGTCAGCAGTTGTGCACTGCCTGAGCTTCATGCATTGATTACAGCTGTGCGCGCTTGAGAGCAAGAAGTGCAAGTGTGTCGCAAGTCGAGCATGCTGTCAGGCCACTGTAAACCATTGGACGTTTGGTCTTCAGGGAGGGACATGAGGAGTAGGATGTTGGAGTTGCTGCAAAGCCGGCCTTGGCTGTTCACCGTCACCACTCATGGAGAGATCTCTGTCACCAGACTGGCTCGCGAGGGCCTTGTGTACAAGCGTGACGTGATCACATACATGTACACCGCTCTTCAAGACGGGGTGCCCCTTGTCACAGTGGCAGAGCTAGCTGAGCGGGTGCAGCAACCTCCCGGCATCACACAGTTCATGCTGGTAAGCTGCTCTCTGTTTGCAACACCAAGCGCAGAAGCTTGCACTCTGTCATGCAGCACCGTGTTGGTATGATTGGTGATTGCAGCCACTCAGCTGTTCCTGCGGAAATCTCGTTGCAGTTTTCTTGCGCCCTTTTGCATGCTATCGGGGTGTCATTGAAGGGTTTCTTGAGCCTGTTACAAAAGGGAGACGTTCGGGTCCTTTTGCTGCTTCTGGGATTGCAGCTGTCTTGTGACACTAGTGCATCGTTTCAATAGGTATCATGATGCATTGTTGCCTGTCAGTGGTGCACACTGCAAGACCAGATGTGTGCACCAGTGAAATGCAAATTCAAGCTGCCGTTTGCAGGAGTGCAGTGGATTGGCAGAGCTGTTGGGGTCCCCTCTGTTTGGAGAAGATGTTATAGTAAACCACAATGGGCCATATGGTCCATATGTTGTGCTGCAGAGATCTGGCATGTGATTGGAGACAGATGCTGTATAGAAACAGTGGCTGAAGGCTCACAGACTTGATTCTGGCCTGCCAGTAGCAGCGGAGCAACGTCCTGATGTGTAAGATAACAGATGTGTGTGCAACACTGTACTAGGAGTATGCTGCATAGCATACATGTCAGTAATGCTGTGCTGACAACAAACTCTCCAGGGTACCTTTTTCTGGGAATTCATCATTCAGATCACTGACTGCATATGCAGAAGGCGCAGCGGATTGTTGCACTGAGATTCTGGGAGTCTTGCCTGCAGAAAAGTAGCATTGCCTACTGTCAGTAGATAGACAAGCGTTTCTGTTGCAAGCACAGTCAGTGAACATGATCAGCAGCAAGCATGTGCAGTGACTGAGTCAGCAGCATCTGCAATTGCAACTCCATGTCAGCGCTCCAGCTTTTATGGCGCCTGTTGTGTTTTGCAGTTGTTTTGTCGTCCTAGTAATTTTGACCCTCATAGCTACACCTTGAATTTTTACATTTGGGCAAACTCGCTTGGGTACATTTATACAGTATTGCGCTGTCGGTTCCCATTCTTCTTGGCTGACCTGTTTTGCCAGTGAAGCATTAATCAGTAGTCAGTGAGGTAAATGTATATGTACGTGAACGGCAAAGCTGCTGCCTCCCATTGCGTTGAGCTGCAGACCATGATACTTGCTCACGGAGCTCAAATGTGTACCACATACCTTAGTATAGCAACAACACACAGCAAAAGAAGTCTTGCTGATCATCGGATTCATACCACTAAGGAAAAAGGAAGTCTTCGCTTTGGCATCATACACGAAACAGTGAGTGCTGAAAGTACCAACATTTCAGCGTTTGAATCAAAGTCGCAAACTGCGTAACTTAGCAGAAGCACAGTGTCCAAAGATGCTGCTTGCGAAAACATGTTGACTGTCGTTAGCTAGACTTTTGGCATCTTAGCCTATGGCTAGGAGGGTTCTTCTTCCTCTTTGTCATAGCTCAAATCTTATCGCAAACCTGAGGACAGTCGCAGCAAGCCGGGTTCGCACCTTGATTCTTGGCCAATACAGAAAGGTTGTTTCGAACTTGCACCTATTCAGCATCATGGCTTGCGCTCAGACTCTAGTCGGTACCAGCCTGACCGTCCGACAAACCCCTCAATCACAGATCGCTCGTCGGCAATTCAGGCGCCCTTTCACCACCTTGGCCACAATCGAGCGAGGGCATGCAGCATACAAGCTGAATGCTGGGGCTCTAAGTCAAGTATTGACAGCTGGTGCAGCTGCAGCCATGCTTCTGGTGCGGTGACCTTGCCGCGTAGTCGAGCAGACTAGTCTTGCAGCAGCGCTACAAGCTGTATTTGCTTTTGTCCAGGCACAGCCTGCTTTTGCTGACACCAATTTAGTTGGCGACCTGAGTGAGAGCTCTGGTCCTGTAGAGCAGCTCAAGTCCAAGTTCTTGGGCCCTCAGGTACTAGCATCGGTCTTTGTTCCAACGGGTTGTCAGGGCAGCATTTTGTAAGACAACCTCGTATTCACAAACAAAAGTTCAAAAGTTCACATGCCCTCCAAACGACCGTGCCTTCAGGATGCTACTGCTCAGAGAGAAGCTCTAGGTAGCTTCACTGGCCCAAACACAACTGGTGGGTTTGATGACAAGGGCATTGGACGTCAGGAGGACGCCACTATTGACAACCCCACTGATTCACCTAGGCCAAAGGACCGCAGCAGGCAGGGCACAGCTCAAGCTCAAAGTAAGCAGTCTGCATTGCATGTCTGCTTCTGACTGACAACTTCACATTGAGGACTGAGCACTAGCCTGGCAGGAGGCTTGTTGACATGCTGAATTTGTTCAATATCTTATGTCGTCATTTTGCTGTGCAGGTGAGAATGTTGACAAGTTTGCCCAGACCCAAGCAAAGACCAGTGATGTAGAGACACAGAACAACAATTGATCACAGGATCTCACTACATTGTTGTGCACGTTATGAGCTGTCAGTGATTTCATGAGTAGACAAAAAAATTGGAATTTTTACTTGTCATTGTGTGTCTCAAGGTGTTTTGTAATATGCTTGAAAGGGTCGGTTGGATATCTGCGCACTGTTCTCTGGCGAGCACTGTCAGGTCTGGCTGTGGCTCTGAGGCACTGGTTACAATGCATGTGCCCTTCCTGAAGCACTCTGTGCAGACACTAGTAGTGTGAAGCACAGATTATGGCATGCATTGTGTTTTGCAGCTTCCGATGCATATGTCTCTTTCGTAAACGTTGGTTGCAGTCAGTGTCTGTGCCCGACAATCTTAACATGTGTCATGAATGCATAGTAGCTTGCTGCACAGGACAGTTTTACTGGACACCATCTTGTGAATGATGCACCAGTTCACGCTGGTTGCCTCATGAGCATTTTGACCTGTCAGACACAGGCTGCCTCGTCGAGGGCTGTTGTGGCCAACAGCAACTCCTGCAAAAGGCTGTTCAGTCAACAGCTGTCTGTGATAGTATGCCATGTGTATGCAGCGCTCCAGCTGTTGCATGACCATGGCCATGTCCATGTTGTTGTGTCTAAAAATGGGCCAAATTAGATCTATCCCTCATCTTTGAATTTGATTGTGCAGCTTTCCAGACATCTCTGTGCAGCTGCAACTTGTTTCTGCAGATCTGTGACAGCTTCTTGCCTGTGGCGCATCTCAGACTGCAGAGTCTGTGCAAGAGTTGCCCAAGCCTGTATGACATCAGAAGGGTGCATTATGGAGTCAACCAAAAGTGTTCATAAGCTTCCAAGCCTCACCTGATGCGGTCTGAGCATGTTTAGCAGGTGATGCATCTGTCTGAGGAGGGCACCAATATCAGCAATGCGATTTGGACTGCTGCTAGGTTGATCAATCAGCACACTCAAGAGCTCTTGAAAGCTGAACAGAAGCTCTTTGTTCATGTGCAGCAGCTCTTGCTTGATGTCTGAACAAACTGACGTGCAATGTAATTCCATAAAAAGGCCAGGAGGCGTGACTCTTCTCAGGCAATACACTGATCTGCAAGGGTATATTCTCGCATGGGGTGAATGAGGAACGTGGCAAAGATCGCATAATATCACATACCTATGCTTCCATTTGCCATAGTGTGGAGGAATTATTGAGCTTGCAGTGCCGGTATGCCAGGCTCAACCTGCACATTGCGAACCTCGACAGTCTACGTCGCCACGTATCAGAGCAACAACGGCAGCGACCAAAATGTGCCTGACCGTGTGCATTTCTCCGAACATCTGATACGTCTCGTCGACAGGCTGCGGAGGGAGGGGGGGCAGAGGTCTTTCTGTGGTGCCGTCGGCATCCTCTCTGTACAGTCGATAGAAGTCTGGCGTGGGCGGGTACAGCGATTGTTGACCGGTAGCGGAAGTTCCTGCGTTCTCGGCCATGGCCGCTTAGGTCGCCAACCACTCGCGGCTGTGAACTTCAACAAAAGCTCCAACAGAGACATCACGCAGGATCAATCGATCAATTTACATTTCCTATCTTTAGGACTCATCAGAGGAGTCAACAGACAATGACTGAGAAGTCTCGGTATGAATGAAACAAATCATTCAATGCTGTTTTGGGCCACAACAAACTTTAAAGTTTGTAGACAAAATCTTCATACATCCAACCGTAGAAGAAGTCCAAGCACACCATGTCAAACAAGTTGCACAAATTTGTTTGTGTGTGTACATGTCTCATGAGTCTTGATCAACGAGCTTTATGTGCTTTACATCTCCTGTTCAAGTCTGTTAGAAAAGGTAGGTCAGGTGCAAATTACTTGCAGAAAGCACTGTTCAGATAACAAAAGATCGACAAGGTTTCTGTGAATGCAATCAAGATGACGGTCGGTGTCCTATGCAGCAGTTGGGACAGTGTCTGCTTTGTCCTTCGGGCAAATACATGCCTTGTCATTGCGGCGGTACACTAGTACTGAGCCGCTGAAAAAGGGCTTGTAGCCCTTTCCTTTCAGAGTTTGGAAGTCAGGCACCTCTCCTTCTGTTGCATTTCTGTCAACCAGTCAAGCGTAAGACCCGTTTGACGCAGCTGTTTGGACATTTTCAGAAGCTTTTGCTTACCCTCTAACGAGGGGAACTCAAGCAGCACAGGTCTTGGCTTCCTGGCATTTGGTGACAGCCTGCCCATCTTCACGATAGGCACATTGGAGTGCATGCATATGCATGCAGAGATCAATGATGCAAATTACACCTAGCGCTATTCCCTGAATTCAGTACTGACCTGTTACCAAAGACACTCCCCAGGGCTTGAAGACCAGCCTCGTTGGCAGTGAGTGAACTATGTCTGGCTAGCAAAAGTGTTGGAACACATAATCTTCCACTAGCACACATGTATACATGCAAAACCTTGCTGTCATATGACTGGCATGCATGCACCACATAGTATCCAGAAATGTGTTCTTAACTGCCACAGGCTGCAAGCATGCAAGGCACAGCGCGTATCAATGCTTCACGTGACACAATGGCAGGGGACTGTAATATTGTCTTTGCATGTCAACATCATTGAGAAATCACCACGGAAGCCCGGCCATGCTGCTTTTTGACAATATGCACACAAGCAGCATGCTGAGTCACAAAAGAGTCTGCCTGTCCAACTACCAACACTGAGGACTTGGGCATCTCCTTCAACACCTTGACCACCCGTGCTTTACCTTCTCCATCCAATTGCTGCAAAATCTGCATCAGACACAACTGTTGTCAACACGATGCAATCCAAGCAAATCGCCCCAGATGCACAAGTGCCAACATCGCAATATTTCCATTCACATGTGCAGCAATGGGCCGTTTGGGCAGTCTGCAGGGTCTAAAGCAGATGCAGGACAGACAACAAAATTCAAACATAAAGCCAGAGTAATTCACATCTGTACCGTGTTGTGACAACCCATCACATGGATAGGAAACTTGAACGTAGTCACTTGCCTCGTCAAAGACTGCCACATTGCAGCTCAGTTGACCCCGAGTAGCAATCAGCTCTGCAAAGCCCAGCACTAAGGCAATGGCAACACGCCTCTTCTCCCCACCGCTCAGTGATTGTGTAGATCTTTCCATCATCGACCCTCCACTTTGGACGTGTATGGTCTGCACTCAGCACCACGCTAGATGTACGATGCTGTCCTACAGTTGGCCATGTCTCTCAACTCTAACGATGTCTTTGCAGCCTTGCCAACCTACACCAGATGCTCTTGCATGCTGTGGTGCTCCATGCTAAAATCAAGCAACCAATGATGTGCTGAACTCAGTGTCTAATATTAGGTACCACTGTAGATGTTGGCGCACAGAACCAGGTTTAGACCGACACACCTAGCGGGTACCCAGCAGAAACCAGACCCGGCTGGCATACCTGGTTTGCCTATTATGTTGAGTGATATGCTGAACTGGCCATGACTTGCGCAAAGTTGTGCTGTGGACAGGACAGCCAACAGCAGTCTTGTAGACTGCAATCCTGTTTTGGATTCAAATGTGACAAGACTAGGAAGTAAAACCACCTTTGTAATTTGCTCCACGGCCATTGTCCCAGTCTTGCTGGCTCGATTCGGTGCAGACAACAGAGATGTCTAACTGATACATGCCATTCGCAATGCACAGCATATGCATCTTAGATAATGCACCTGGCTGGGGGAGGTCATTATACAACTGTGTTTCTAACGCAGCCTGTTGTTAGAAACAAATGCATAAAAGAACAATGCACATGGCCATGCATAACAAGATGCAGCGCTTGCTTTGAAAGCGTTCCAAAACAAGCATGTGAGCAGCAAGCATGTGATCACCTTGTCAATCAGATCTGTGAGACGGTTCCTAACAGACTTGTGCATCCTGTCCAGGTCTGAAGTGCGGTGGGTTCTATCTGGGCCCTCAGTCTTGACGCGCCTGATGATGCCCATCAAGAAAGCACCTTTGTTGTTGACACGGCGAAAGTCACTTTTGCCAAAGCTGTCTACAGCAGACTCTGCATCTGTATCAGATAGCTCTGCAGTACAAGCAGCGGTCAGCATGGAGCAGCGTATCCCTTTATCACATCTATAACACAGCAGATGCTTGCAATGTTGCAATCCAGCATGTTTCTGCCTACCTTCAAGTGCCTGCATGATGTGGTCTGTGATGTCACTTCTATGCACATACCCCTTGTCCACCAGGTCATCCAGTTTTCTCTGCAATGATAAAAATGAAGAGTAATTAAGCGCTGAAGCATAGAAGACATGTTCGAAATTCCCGATGTGATTAAACCCAAGCAGTGCATTCACCTTCCAGTCTCCAGCCCTGACTCTGCTGCGGGATCTGCTGCGGGACCTTGATCTTGATCTTGACCGTGAGGCAGCAGCAGGCCTCTCACGGCTGAGGCTTCTTTCCCGTGTGCGCCTGACAGATCAAATTAGGCGTCTGGTTAGCACAAAGCAGGGTTCTGAGCAGTGATTAGCTGTTGCATCTGATCAGCATTAGGACTGTGCATCTGAGGTCTGTGCATTGGTGAGAGGGACAGTCTCATGCCAGTGCTTAGCTGCTGCAGATACTGGGCTGTGATGGTCTGCAGGCAGCACATGTGGCTTCAGACTGCTGTTTCCTTTTGTCTGCCATTGGTCAAATAACAAAGAATGGCATGGATAAAAGGTAATTTTGACTCAAGGACAGCACTCTGCTCTATCCAGCAGCAGCACCTGGAACATGTATGACCCTTGGCTCAGGTCTGCAGCATGCAATTGAGCTGATGTCGCCAAGCAGGTTGTTGTGTATCTCCAAGGCTGAGTCATACCTCTAGCTGGCCAAGCACGCCCTCTAGTGCAAAACTTTGGATTCCGTCTCGCTTGAAAGCTTTGTGCACTTCCTGCCACAGAACTTCTGCAGCTGCAAGCTGCTGCATTTCCTTTCTAAGCTTGTCCCATCCATCCTGTGCATCTTTCAGAAGCCGGCTCAACACGGTCTGCTCTGAGACATGAGGATTGGTGCTGTGCCTGATGTTTTCCAGCCTTGCTTGAAGCTGCATCACGTTCTGATGTTGAGATTCTGCTGTCTGTCTGCTCAGACCAAGCTGCTGAGACACCTGTCACAGCACCATTTGTGCCTTATCAGCAATCATGTAGCTGCTGATGCACACAGCCATTGCAGCACCGGCAGTGATACGCGGGGGCCCATGCCCATAAGGGCTGACCACAAATCATTTTCTGGCACACTGCTTTGTAACACACAGGGATGGAGGCAACACAATGTGCTGGTACAATAGAGACATGCAATGCAGCCTTCACCCAAGGCAGCATCATGAGTCAGATAGCTTGATGACAGCAGGTAGCAGTATCTACTTGTGAAATGTCGATGTTGTCTGTTCGTGGCAGCTTTGGTGGCCTTGCATTTTCTTCAAAGTTTGCCCTTAATGGAGAAGTCTGCAGTTGAGCCAGCGTCTGCTGGACAACGTTGCGCAGCCCAGCGTCAACCTGCTTTGACCTGAAAGCAGTTGCTGCGTCTGATGTTTGTAGATATGTATGGCCCAGTATGCTGACATGAGGCAGTATTGCATAATGTCATGCATCAAACCTGCCGTGGCAAGCTTGTCCATGTGCAATGCACATCGGCTGCTGTAGTTGGTTTGTGAGTTCTCAGCGCTGCAATTGACTGCAGTGTGCAATCAAGTGACACATTTGCACGACTGAGAGCCAGACACACTCAACAGAGTACAGTGTGGACTGATGAAGGCCAGCCTGCTTTACAAGTCTTGGAGCTCTTAGAGCTGCCTTTGAGCCTCAAGTTAAGATCCAGTCAGGAAGGTACAGTCAAGCTGGTTCAAGCAAGCCATAACATTTGTGTGATGCAAGGACTCACTTGTCAAGTCTGCTCTGACATTCGTGGCAAGTACCCTGAGCGTGGGCCACCTCAGCACGAGCTTTAGTCAGAGCATCCCACGCTGCAGTTTGCTTCTTCCTAGCAATGTCTGTTGCCATTTCCGCTGCTTTCCGCTGTGCTTTCTCATGCTGACGGGCTGCTTGCTGAGCCAACTGCATCAACAGAACATGGTGGCAGATTTACACCCAAGATTGGGTGGATATATGCTCATCAAGGCAAAGCTCATTGTGAATGCACAGCCATGTACAGTCAGGTGTTCAGGTCAACCTTAAAGCTTCTCATCAGAAGTTTGCTACTTTGCATATGCTAGAGTCCTGTACCGGCGGGCCAGCAGCCGTTGTAAAAACACCACTTACAGCAGAAGAAGCAGCAGTTTTGAGCAACAAGACTGGTCATTGCTGCTCTCAGCACTGACAGGGATTGCGGCAGCAGCAATAGTAGCTACTCGGTCAGCTCAGCAGCAGCACAAGCAACAATGAAAGCCTGCATACCCGCTCCTCCTGCTGGATGCGACCCATCTCAAATATGCTTCTGTTAATGCGCTTGGTTGTCTGCTTGACTTTCTGGTCAGACTCCTGGCGCTGCTGAGAAGCCTTCAGGCTCTTAGCCTACACATAGCACAGCTCAACTCCTAAATGATGGGCTTATCATGCAATTCTTGAGGTTGCTGCAACACCTTGCACATTTGCCATGATTTTGCCGCCACAGGGCAAGCAAATTCTGTGCTGGAGAAGCTTGCAAGCTGGCATGCTCCAAAAGGAACCCTTGTTATGCATGAAGTTATCCTGTGCAGTGGAAAGCAGCCCGTTGGGCGGTGGTCAGACCTGGGAAAAGGCACACCCGGTACCTACTTTCTGTGGTAAGCAAACCCGCATCATTCCAAAACAATAAGATTTCACCTTCAAGACGACCATATTCTCTTCAATGATGCGTGCATTGATAGGCTGCATGCAACGATCACAAAGTGTCTCCTCGTCCTTGCTGCAGCTGTGCTGGAGGGTCATGTATTGTTGACAGTCCTCCTGTGCCGCCTGCAGCACCTTACTTTCCTCATGACCAGACATCTTGTCCAGACATTCAAAGTGTCCAACAGTGCTGCAGATAGCCCAGATAGCTTGTATGAGGGGGTGCATGACAAAATGCAAGATCGAGCTAGATGCAGTTTCAGCCAGAATGCCCAGTGTGCATATCTGACCTTCTCCAGAGCCATGTGTTGACCCCTACTGCTCTGGTGCTCTGCCAGCTCTAGTCTCAGGTTTGCCAGAAGCAACTCCAAGGTTTCTCTTGTTTCAGGACTGCTCGACCTAAAAAGATTGACTTGTGACTCATCACCTTTGCAAAGAAGGGTACATTCAGCAGTCGAAATAGTTGGATTCTGGTCTGCATCGGTACTGCGCAGTCATGTCATGACATCAGCTGCAATATCAGGACAGCATAGCATGACAGATGTTTGACAAGGTCACTGGCACACGTGCCTTGCAGTCATGTGAGCTCCATTGAGTGATGCTCATGACTGCACAATATGCCGCAGTTCATTGCAATTGTTGAACTCACCTGTCTTGATTGCTGGTCAAATCAATGACATCTGAGTGGTCGAGTGGTTCAACGCCAACTGGAGGATCATGTATGCCATCATCAGCAGTGCCAGGCACATCAGCAGGCTCAGTCTTGATTTCAGAGGTTTCAGTCAACTTATTCACTCTCATCTGACAGTGGATGGCTGCTGCTTCCGCCTGTTGCAGCTGTGCTTGAGCTGCTTGTAGCTGCATGAGATCTTTCTCTGGCTCTTTCCATGGCTCCTTGAGCCACATACGCAGTGAGTGGGCATTCTTGTTGCAGTCTGAGATGGATGACTGAAGCAGTCTGTCCCAATGAGTAACCTCCTGATGCACCAGTCTCTGCCGGTGCTCCATTTGCTGCTGCCACACATCAACCTTCTGCTTGGACTCTTCAACCTGCAACACCATGCCTGTCTTGTTCCAACTTGGAAGCATTTGGCTGCTTCTACACTCATGCAATAACAGCCTCAAAGGAAGCTACAAGCATTTCTATACACAGAAGAAATGTCATTGAAGAGACTGTTCACATTTTCAAAGCAGTGTGACTTCATGCTGATAGCAAGCTGTGGCAAAGAACACAGAGTGTTCAGATTCGTTAGACACAGCAACTGGCACGCACGTTGAGGTGTTCAGAAGAGATTTTTGACCCCAGTGGGGCAGGTACTGCATTCTGGCTTCTTCCACGCTGCAGGACTTCTTTGACAATCATAAGTGTAGCAGTTGCAGGCCACAGGCAGTTTCATGGTCCCAGAAACTCTTACATCATAAGCTGAAAACGCCTTCACACACACGAATGCAGCAGAATCACACCTACATCAAGGGGTCATACCTCTTTCACAAGGCTTTTGTGGTTCTTCTGCAGCTCCTTTGCCCGTCCACGTGCCGACTCTTGCCTCTTTTCAGCCTCTTTGTACCGCAGCTTGGCTTGTTTCTGAGCTTCATCCCACATCTTGACATCCACAAACTTAGCCAGTGCCGCCTTGAAGCCAGCATCAGTCATCTGCAACATCAAGCCTCTAAGCAACCTCTAAGTAGACAACACCCTGTGGAGGAGCATTGACATGGCACTGGTACGTCAAGTAACATTAAATAACAGTGCAAGCAGCGGACACTCACTGGTGAATATGGTACTCTTTGCTACCAGCAAAAGGTGTCAGTGACAGCTCTACAGGTTGTACCTCAAGCAGGCTTGTAATGTCTGCTTGACTATGGAATGCAGCCGACACCAGCAGGTCTGATTTCAGCTTCTGGTCCAGCTGATGCTGAGTGGCCCTCTGGTCTAGGCAGGTCAGGTCTTGCCCATTGTGTTGAAAGCTGAGCTTGGATGATGCAGTGCCAGGCCTATGTTGCAACACAAAATGCTGACTTACTGTCCCATAACCAAAGCATGGTCCTAACAGCATACTTTCTTACTGCCTTTTCTTGTCCAGTCAGTCACCAGAGACTCGAATGAGCAGGGAAGCAGGCAGGCAACAAGCAAGCTTGTCAGTGTACAAGCAGGCAGGCAGCCAAGCAGGCAAGCAGGCAGGCAGGTAGGCAAGCACAGGCAGGCAAGCAGGCAAGCAGGCAAGCAGGCAGGTACAGAAGCATGCAAAGCAAGAGCTTGAGGTCACCCAGTTCTGATGACTTTGCGCTCAACACAGAATGACTTCTGGTTGACAGTGCCCTCAAGCCTCACACAGCCAGAGTCAGAGGAGTCATTCAGCACCTCGTCATTGCGCAAACGCCGACCACCACCTCCCTGTGCAAGTTAACAAAGTGATTTCAAGCCTCCTGGGTAGCTTGTGTATATGGCCATGCACTCAGAAGCAGACAAGCCCTAGCACATAGTTACCCACAGTCACTCCCAGCTGCTCATTTAGAGGCACGGATTAGGCACCACCGCATACTTTGCTCGGACACAAGTCTTGATCGTCAACCTCAAAAAGCCACAATGCTGTGTTTGAAAGAGGACAACAAAATCTCAACAAAAAATAAAAAACAGAGGGGATGATGCAGGTGCACTTGTTTGAGTTGCGGAGGCACTGAACTGCAGCTGGCCTTTGATGACCATCGTGTCTGTGTCTGTGTGACACTGCAGCACCTGCCCTGCCAAACCATATCGACAGACAGTGGCAAGCAGAACAAACCAGCGCACTGGTGCAACTACCTCGTTTTTGGCGCCTGAATGACCTGTCAGAGCCCAAACAGCACTCATAGCCAGTGCACTCTTGCCTGCCCCATTGCTTTCTGCTGCTTGGTCCTCCATGTTGCAACCTGTGATTGCGCAAAATCCCAAAGCGGCCAAATCATAGCTGCACTCTTCTCTGCATAGCATATAGAGCAGAACGCGTGTTTGTGAGCAGCATTGTCAGATGTGCGGCAGCACAAAATTTAGCAAGGCAGCACTTACTGTCTGCCCCTGGCAGCTGCAGCTTGCAAACAGCGTCACAAACAAGGAGTGATTGTTCACATCAGGTGGGCTTGTTGGTCTCAAACTTCAACAGGGCATGATGTACAAGGAGCACAGGCAGAAACAGCAGCAGTCAGCTTCTGTACCTCTGAAATGGCACATGAGCATAGCTCATGGCAATCAGTGCACACCTACTTGCTGGTGTCTTTTCACAGCATGGAAGCAGTACATCTTGGGTGTGTTGTACATGGTTACGCTGCAAAGCTGCTGAGACTGCCAGAAGCATACCTGAAAGGACCATAGCCTGCTATTTTCAGCCTGTGAAGCACAACATCTGCTCGTTCATGCTGAGCTGTTGCATGGCTGCCCGCAACCTCCTGCACATTCCATGTCAATTAAAAGTCGGCCAGCAGTTCGTGGGTAGATACATCGCTATGGTTGTTGTCACATACAAGACCACACATCTGAGTGAAAGAGTGCTCAATGAACAACCACTTGGTGCAAGATTTCTGCCCAGGCCTAGGCTTCTGCATACACAAGCTTCAGCTGAAGCACAAGACACAACATGCTCTATTCCACTGACTAATAAGTCAGCCACAGCCGTGGGTGCTTCTAAGTCAGAGTTGCCACGTCATAGCAAGCTCCCATTGGCTAAGAGCAAAGCTTTGCCAGCACAATAGTTGCAATAACTAGGAAGGCTTGGAGCACTTGCTCCTACAGACACACCTTCAACAGGCTATGAGCTGATTGCAGAGCAACATTGCTCATGTTAATGGTCTTGGCATAGCTGTCCAGCAAAGCCTGGGGACTCAGGTTGTCACAGCCTGAGATGCGGGGCGCACTTTGAGCAGCTGCAACGATCACCTCAATTTCAATGCCTGCATTGCATGTGATTGTCTCAATGCCAAGATCAGAACAGAAAGCAGATGCCAAATGAGCTTCATGTCAACTACACTTGAGCGTGACAATGCAGGCGTGCTCAGCCACTCACAACGCTCAGCTCACCTCGACCTCGGTATGCTTCAGCAACGCTTTTTGTGCCAGCAAACTCTGAGTGTGGGACAGTCCATTTTAGCCTGCGTTGCATTAGTCACACTGACATAGGAGCACAAGTTTGCTTTCAGCGCATACATGTGCAGTGCCTCCTGAATGCAAGCTAACTCCTGGGTAACCCTTATGACTCAAAGCCTTGCTGTGCCAAGATTGCTTTGTGATGCATGTTGGCAAAGATGCGTGGCAGCTATGTGCATCTGTGGTTGCACTCAACTAGCAATGTCGTTTTGAGCCCTGAGGTACAAGAGACCAGCACAAAAGTGACAGTGCTATGCGATACCATATTTTAACTGCAGAGTAAAGGAGTTCCAGACACAGCAGTTCTGCCACTGCATGATCACATGTTCCCACTCAAACCTTGTACACAACTATGCGTGACAAACCTGTCGCCTGCACGCAAATCCTGTGGCATGGCCTGCTGTGCACCCTCAATATAGAAATGCCGGGGGCCAATATCAAGATGGATCTCCTCTATTTGCTGATAGTCATGATCTAGCACAATCAGCCGCTTACTCTGCCCTGCCTCACTCATTGACACTGCAGTGCATTGCAATCAGCTGATCATGTTCAGCACCAGGTGAAGGCTGCTGTGCAAATTTGCACTTCACAGCACGTCTGCAGTGCAGTCACCAGGCAGTGACAAGGCAGTGTCCTTCTTGGATCAGATAACTTGCTTTACTCCGTCGCGGATTTAGACTGGCCCCATGCGGAGCAAAATGCAAATTTGTTGATTTGCTTACAATGATCTGATGCACCCGTGAAACCTGTCTTCATACATGCGTGTGTCATGCAGACACTCATTGCCCATTGTGTGCAGTGCCTATAGCCTTGCAGTCACTGTCTGGGCCAGGAGGGGCCCTACCTTGATAGGGAGAGCCAACATAGTGAATGTTGGTCTTGGGAACCTGATGTGGAATATGATAGTGTCCTGTGTAGATGGGAATGCCAGCAGGAAAAGCAGCAGGTGGCAAACCCTCCTGTGCCTGGTTGCGCTGGGTCCACTGTGCACCAACCTGTGTTTACCTCATCTTGTAAACCAAAGACTTGAAATGTGCAAAGCCACCTCGTCCAAGTGACGTGCAACACATCTATGGTGTCTGCTGGACTGTGCACTCTCATGCCAGCCCAGCAGCTGCATAGACACAGGTATTTGCAAATTAGCATGGTGCATCTAAAGAGATACAACAAAAGGCACGGAGGTTGATGTCTAGAGCCTACCACATCTGCATGGGCAAAAACTGCTGTGACTGATCCTGCTTGCTGCAGTGCTGCTTGCAGCTCAACCACATTTCTTCTGTATGGCAGCCACAGTGCGTCCATGAAGATGCAAGGCTGATCAATCATGATCATGCTGCGGCATGCTGCTGCCAAGGGAGGCAGAGCATGATCTAGTCCACTCAGCAACACTTGGTCATGGTTTCCCACCAGCATGACTGTAGGCTGTGTCCAGGTCTGAAGCTCAGCTATAACGGCATTCAATGGCCTGACTGCCAAAGGTCCTTTCACATGCCAGAAATCACCTGCATGCCAGACGGCAACATAGACGGCAGGTCGAATCATGCCAGCGTCCTTGCGAGTCAGCTCATGAGTCAGCTCTTGATCAAGATGTTTGACGGCCAGGCTCATACCCAAAAAGAATATACCAGCTCCGCGTAATCTCGCAGCGTTTCTGACCTCTCGTAAAACGTTCAGGCAAACGTCCAGCGTCTTAGGGCTAACGTGCAGATCGGAGAACACCACCCATTTGCAAACGCTTGGCCACTCTGGCGGGCACTCCTTTGTGGGCACAGATTTCCTCCGAACTTCCAAGAGGGCATCGCCGCCTGTGTAAGGTATGTCGCGAGTGAGAGCAAGATACAACAACAACGCCCTCGGATCGTGAGGTCGCGTGAGCAGAACTGCTAGCACTGCACTTTACAGCGCTTTGACAGTAAGCCTCACAGTCATAGACAAGAGCAGGAAAGTTTGTTCGCGGTGTCGGGGACAACAGTCATGACCTGTGTCAGGTGCCGTTTTCTGCCCAGAGTCCTGCGGGTATGAAAGCGCAACCCGCGCCTGTTCACTGCAGTCGATCTGATTACTGACCTGCACAGCCGCTTGTTCGGTCCATGAATGCGGCAAGCGTCTCATTCTTTGCCAGTGTGACTCGACAGAGATTTGCCGCAACAGGCTTCAGCTAGGAATGTCATATCAGCGACACTGGAGGCGATTTGGCAAGCATGCTGCGCTCTGTGCTGCGCAGCAGAGTTGATGACTAATGGTGGTGATCGACATCCCATGATTTGTGAAAGGCATAGCGGGTATGTCACCTGTAATTGACAAAACATTGTGCACTTAATCAAGTGGTCTTTGAGTCAGCTAGCCACTACCACCATTTGCATGTCGCATGCAACAGTCACTCACAGCATTGAAATCAACTTCGAAGCGTGGTCCTGCGGAACCTTGAATGAGCAAGAGCTCGGGAGCCAGAAGATCAGGTTAGATGTCTCATGAAGACAGTCTGTGTGTGCAATAGATGTCTATGTCTGTAGTTAGCTGACTGTGCTTCTGGCTCAGCTGCAATTGAGAAGCTTTCAGCTGACAGGTTCCCCAGCCATGAGCAGTAAGCCGCAGGAGACAGATTCCAAAGGAGACTTGAATGGCTTGATAACAGTTCTTAAGAATAGCCAACTGTGAGTATCGTCTTGTGCAATTTTTTGAGACCATTCGAAGCATGGAGCAGACACATTGTGTCAACGCTTGCTTAGCAAGGAAATGCACAAGCTCCAGGCACAAAGCATACTGGTACATACTGGTTGTGACCAGCAAATTCTTTGGAGGCGTTTGAGTCTTCAATATATTCAATATACATTGCATTTGTGATTGCGCTACGCCTGCGCACAAGCACTAGGAGGGCGTCTTAGAGTCAACCTTCAGCAATATCATAGCATAATGGCATACACAATAGCATACCATAATGGCACAAACGTAGTGCAGGCCCGAGAACATGCCAGTTGGAGTTTGAGACGGCTGGTCTGTTGCAGCCTGATGTGTAGCTAAGGTGCTTAAGCTGCACGAGGATGTAAGTCATAGTTTAAAAATGTGATGTGCACATATGCATGAAGTATATGGTCTGCTTGGCCATAAAGCATGACTGGACACGTGACAAACAACAGTGCCTTGCAAGCCAATCTGTGCTGTGCAACCAGCTGTATCAGAATGCATTTACCGGTTAGGACTCTCAGGCTGTGACGCCATACTGCCTTGTCCCACAGCAGATGCTTGGCAGCTTGAGAGGTGCTGACACCCTAAATGTTTGTTGCAGTGCTGGCTTGCGAAAACGCAAGGCTTTGCCTGCCTTCTTGTCTGGAGGCTGGGCAGCAGCACAGCAAATTGGCAGTTGCTGACACATTGGCTAGGCATTTGGCAAGACCTGGATAACGGCGGTATTGCTGTACTGGCCATACGGTTCCCGAGTCCTGCGTTTGTCGGCCGCACGCTGGCTTGGAAATGCAGCGACATAGCCACTGGTGGCAGGCTGACCCCTGGCGCAGAGCAACTGGTGTGGCAGAAGGCTAGTGCTAAAGGTGAGTGTTAACAAACGTACAGCTGTGTATTGATCGCCACAGACGAGTGATATCACAGCAGGTGCTGCCACTCTTTTCTATTTGGTTAGCGGAGCAGACCGAGCTGTTCAGTGCCGGTACCGACAGGAAGCAAGAACAGCTTGAGATCAACGGCAAGCCTCGAGTTGAACTATGTCCGCAGGCTGTATTGAGAACTTGAGGCTACGTGCGGCATGCCCTACACGAGCGGATGTTACTCTGCACCCAATTGTGAGCAGTGCCGCGTATGAGCATCAGGAAAGCTCTGCCGAAACTTTTGTACGGGGCTCCGAAACCATGCACATATGTGAATGCTTTGACCGTACTGGCATGGCCGGACACATGTGCAGACTTCTTGGCTTGCACATATGACTGTCTGCAGACTGCGTTCGGGTGTTCCTTCAGTGTCATCTGCAAGATGACTTGGAGTTGACCATGCCTGGTGGATACTGTACAACGTAAATTGACTACATGTTGATATAAGATCAACATTGGAACGTTGAACTCACTGGTTACACAACAAGGCAGGGCTGAAAGGCACTTCCAGCAGGCAACCCACTGCACATCATGATCTCAGAAGCCTCTCACTTGCAAGACCGTGGTTTCCAGATACAACGATATGATGACCCGAATTTCTGCCACTGGCAATTCCGAAGTTCGTGGAATCTGTTTGATGCTCACGATCGTGGCCGGCAGCAGCCAGCTTTTTGCAACAAATTTGTAGCAACCATGTATACTGCACTGCACGATCTGCTCACACACGATTTCTCGCGATCCGCGCTTCAAATCTGAGTTTGTTACGAACTTTGCTCTCAACCACCAGGAGAGATGCTGATAATCGGATCATTGTAGGCTTCAAATGAGTCTGGTTGCTCAGGAGGAGCTTTAGTCATATCATGCCTCGAATATTCTCTGCAAGCTTCACCTATGACTTTACACTCGGTCACGCTGATGTTTCTATCAGTCTCAGTCTGAAACAGCAGCCGTCATAGTACAGGCAAACAAGAGCCCCTGATAAACTTGGGATGGTGTCGCCGGTGTTCTTGGCATTGCTGGTGTCCGTTGTCATCTTGGGCTGCGCCTGTTCAGGTGCGCTTGACACTGATCAGTGCTGCACAAGTGTTTACTGATTGCAGACTCACGGAACTGTCTGCGTCGTCACATATGTATGTTTTGTCTCTTTGCTTGCAGTTCATTTTGTCTTGCCTATACAAATCGAATGCAGAGTGACAAAACCATATCAGCTAGCGCTAGTGCAATACTAACAGATATGCTTGACCGTGTCAAATTTGGATCTGCTCCTCTGCTTTTCTGCTTGCTCACACTGCGGGTTGGCCAAAATTGTGTTCAGCAATTTCGACATTTCTTTTCGTGACCGTGCGGTGCATGTGAACATCTGCTCCTTGAATCCGCTTCCTGATCTCCGCCTCTCGCGAGATGGACTTCGAAGCTTGGCAACTTGCAGCGGTCATCGGCGCCTGTGTTGAACTTTGACCTACGGCATCACAAGATAGATTCGCAAAACTGCTTCATCTTGTTGTACAGTGTGCTTTGGCTGCTGACGCTGCAGGCACCGACACCAACAGGCTGATCATGATCTGCACGCAGGTGTTGGCCGCCAATCACTTAACGCCCGCCTTGGCACGCAATTTGACCTCAAACTAATTGCAACTGTCTCACTGCGCCTGTCTACGTTCAGATGCGCCCAAGCTACCGCAATATCTTAGCCAAACATATTGAGCCGGCCTCTCAAACCACACCACACTGGGTCACGTGCACTGACAGCAGCTTTCCTGACATGAGTATGCATTCCGCAGGCGCTGTCGCGAGACCCTCAGCAGACATCGTTACACCTGCTGCTGGCCGCCACCTAACGCAGGCTTCGGGGAATCAAGGCACAATTTCAGAAAACCCCGCAGGTCCTTCTCAAACCGCCTGTACCGCTCAAGGACTGGCTTGCTGCTATAGTCCGACCTGGTAATCAGCTTCTCTGGCATCAAACATGCAGTACCTCTGCTTGGTGTTAGCTGGCAAGACATTCGATTAGGTCTGTACTGTTCATCCAAATAATCCTGTTGATCTGTTTGCAAATTGGCGCCTGACTGTGGCACCAGGTTTTCTTGCGCACAGTACTTTGTACAGACCTGCCAAGGCTGACTTACAAGATCTGTACAAAGCATGTCTGTGCACACACCTTGTGTGAAAGGTGCGTGGTTTGGTCCCACATCTGCTTCTGCCCTGTTCTGATTATCAGCTGTGGGTATCAACACTTTGGACTGTATGCCAAAGCTGCAAAAGTGCCTTGGACTTGCCTTGCAGGTGGTTGGACCAACAGCTGGCTCCAAGTGTATCCTGCACTGACGGCACGCTGACCAGTGACAACACTGTTGACGTTCTGCTGCAAGCCTGTGAAGACGGCTATATTGGAATTCCGTGCTACTCAGACCTCTGCCCTGCTGATGATGTAAGCTCCTGGAAATTCATGCAAAGCTTTTCATGTTTTGAGGATGTTCATTCAAGCTGTTTAGCATCATGCACGTTTGTTGTACATTCATAGTCCCTGTTGCAAGGTCAAGACCACAAGATACCCAATGATTCCTCATATCCATGAAATGGAATCCACCTACACAGTTCAGAGGTGTCAAAGCATGTTGTGACTGTGTGTGCCGTATCATGTGTGTAAAGCAACTCGATTCATTCTGTCTCTAGCCCAATGCCTCTAAGCTCAGCAGCTGTTCATGATGCTATCATACTGCACATTGTATGCTCAGCATAGCAGCCCTGCATAGCAACCTCACATACATAGGAACACACATTTTGACACCAGCACAGCACAGTGAGAAAGACCTGTTGTCTTGTGGACACAGCATGCTGTGTGTAAGCATATGGCTTGACCTATGTGCATTGTGACCTGCAGTCATACGAGGTGACTTGTGAGTACTTTGAGAGTACAGGTACATGTGCATTGAACCTCCTGAGCACACATCTTCTCCTGCCAGAGTGCTTCCATGGCTTTCTTTGCATGTGTATTGCGTAGTGTTAGCAACAATTTGCTGAGTGTCAGTAGCAGTCTGCTTAGTTTCAGTAAGAGTCTGCTTACTTTCCATGAAGTTTCAACAAATGCAAGTGCTTGTCAGCTTGTGCATAAGTTGTTGCTTGCTGATGTTCTGTATGGACTTTGGCGTATACTCACCGTACCTTGATCACACCTTTGCTGATCAGTCATTCTTGCCTGCATTCAGGAGACTACACCGGACAGCCACCTTGCACAACTCAAGAATACCAGGGCAGCAGCATCACAGTGTATGACCCAGCCCAGTGGCAGTTTGCTGGCAATGATGAGGTTGTCTGGTAAGGCTCTGTCCGTCCTCAAAAGCCTCTTTAATGCTTGCTCTGCGTGCTTTCTTCTCATGATGCCTTCTCACGCTTGTCGGAAGAGTTCTGGTATGCTGCATTGCACATAGAGCAAATCGACTTGCTCTATCTCATTAGCAATGATGCATCTGACCATCATCACTGCAGCTTGCATTGCTGGAGACTTGTGTAAAAAGCAGACACAAAGATGCATTTGCCACCGAGTAATATGACTCAATCAGATAAAATGACATCACCACAGCTTGCCACATGCAAGGCATAAGGCAATTTTAGATCCCAAACCAGCCAGCGCATCATTCATCATTCAGCAGCTGAGCTCATGATCATCACGCCACTTGTGCTTCTGCTGAGAGATGCATAGAACGGATCTTGTCAGATGGTCAAACTCTCAGGCCAGGACGTGCCTATGTACATGTGTGCATTGGCACATTCACTTCTCTGCAGTAGATGCATTTTTGCGATGTATTTTCATTTTTTTACAGTTGCGCTTGGCCTATTGTACATGGCATACCCTGATGGTTGCCGGCATAAATCTACATTCCTGCCAAGGCTAAAGCCCTACCCCATGAGGGGCATTCAATCATGTGTTCTCTTGCATGGCTTGATTGACTAATGTTCTGGTCTGTACCATCGAACGCTGCATTTCCCACACACATACCTGATCCATATATACACACACAGATGTGCCTGCATGGCATCTCTGAAGCTGAGTTTGATTGACAGGGGGGATGTTGCACCACCAACTGGCTCTGGAATAGGAGAGAAGACTTGCTATGGTCCTGGTGGTACTATTGGCGTAAGTCACTGCCACAGTCACTGCCAGTCTTCAGTACTGTCATGCAAACTGTTTATGTGTCTACTCTTCTTCAATCTGGCACTTTTGTCTGGCTCGAGCTTCAGCCAACTTCAGTACCAGAATCTATTTGCGTTTAGCATTTCTGCAGATCAAGGAGGATGATTTGCTCAATGTGCTCAATGTGCTGGATACTAAATTTGCAAATGATATGCTGTGCAGATGACAGGCAGCTATTCCAAAACATCATCTTGGAATGTTGGAATCCAGCTAGGAACAAGTGAGTGCGTGATAGCCTCCCATCATCGCCATCTGCTAGGCTGTCTTGTGTCTGCAACTGCTTCATTTGCCCACAACTGCTGCATGATTCTGACATGCAGCAACAGTGCTGCAAAACTGCATTACAACGACTGATTCAGCGTGTCCAGTGCATGAGCATTGCCATAAATGCAATTTGCGTTGCGCAACAACTTGTGATGCTCTGTCTGTCACATGTGTTGATGTGATGGTCCTGGTTTGTGATGCACCATCTCTTTGTTTCCTGTCATCTGAGCTCGTTCATGCAATACCGCTTGTGATAACATTATCACGCTGTCAATACAATGTCTCTGGCGTCCACATCAGAACCCCAGTGGTTGTGAATTTGACCATAGGACCGCTTATCATGCTGGGGGTTTGATTTTGCTAAACCAAGAAGACTGCAGGATTCCAAAGCTATTTATTCGTAGACACTGTTGACAACTTGCATTTCACTGCATAACATCTTTGCAGAGCTTTTCCAGAACATTGAGGCCAAGCTGACGGCAGGATTTTCACAAAGCTACACTGAAGGCACCAGTGCAACTGTTTCTGTTGACGTTCCGACCAACAACCATGGTACTCTCACCAAAGGTACAGCTCACCACCTTCTGCCTCATCTTGCAACCCTTATCCAATCCCATCCCCATTCTTTGGGGGCAGGAGGGGTTGGGGGCCCTTTCTTCCTTTTCTGCCACCTGTATTTGTGCGCATGTCTGTTTGCATTTCTGAATCATTGTCATGGCTGAGCTGACCCTGAAAGTGACATGTATTAGTATGACTCCTTTCAGGTCTGGCACATCTGTACATGCTTGACCCCATGGGTTAATGTCAGGTGAATCTTGCATGCAGTCCACCGGATTTCAGCTGCCGAGGTCAGGCATGTCTTGATCGCATCACATGTCTCACAACTGGGTCAGTCAGCATCTTTCTTGGTGGTCTCTCTGACTTGTGCTGATATGCTCCAGGCACTCTGGTTCATCATTCCATTGGATGGTGGCAAGTCAGTGTCTATGATGGACCCTACGAAGGTTGCAACACCTTCCGCATTGGTAAGCACATGCAAATGCATCTCATACCATAAACATTCTAACTGTTGTCACTCTTGTAGAATGCCTCTGCAAGCATTGTGACCTGTCTGTATGAAAGCCCTGCCATGCAGCTGCACAAAAGCTTGCACCATACACACACGCGCAGCAGCATTGCTTTCCACTCAGCTCCAGCAAGGGCATGACTTTACGGGCTGGGTGTGGGTGTTTAGCGTCAATGTGCTGAGCGCAAGGCATGCATCATATCAGAGTTGCTGTTCTGCCTGCTGTCATGCTGATTATGTCCACTTTTGCTGATGCATGGTGCATGACATCCACAGTTGCATGGTAGCTTGAAGGCTAGGTATTCTGCCTCTTTACATGCTGTAAAGCGCAGTATTCCTGACAGGCTTCTGAAAGTTTGTGTTTGTGCAGATAATGTGGCTTCCGACCTGATTATGCCACAGAGCGATTACAGATTCCCAATTGGTTTTGGGACAGAGGTGCGGCCCTGCGGATACCCGTTGTTGAACGGCCATATCAATTAGTCAATGCGATGCCTGGCTTGTCCAATGAGGATGGCTGTTTTGACAGAAGCGCTCGTGGGATTTGATCCAGGCTCTGAACTCCAAGGAGCATTAGTGTGTAGTTTGCCAGATACACAATTGTCATTCTGCAGATTAACCGTCTGAGTAAAGTCAAACTGCTGGTCAAGCGTCTAGTCTTGAGCAGATGTGGCTGACTTAACTGGCAGGTGCTGTAGTACTGCAGAGATGCTTGCTGACATGAGTGTAGCATGAAACACAGTAGACTGTACTGGATACTGTAGTCGACGACGTGCACAAACTTTTAGATGTAGTCTGTAGTAATGCAGCTTTTGGAGTCTGAGGTCAAGGTTTCGACAGTAGTGACACACTGATCAGCAGTGCTGTTTGCAATGTAATGAGTGTAGTGTTGTTTGTGCTGAATTTCACTGTCATATATGACATACATACTGCATGGCCTGCTCAGCATAGCAAAGGTGGAAAGGTGTGTATGCACACGCCTGTGCGCTAGACAAACCCAAGCTTTGTCAGGCTGTAGCCACGAAACAAAGCAGACCACAGGATTGCAGTCCAAAACATAGTGAAAACACCCTGTGATGAGTGGTCATCAGGGTCCATACATCCCTAAACACATACATATCTCTGGCCTGAGCGTGCATGCTGAGGGACAACCAAGATGTCTTTATGATCACGCAAACACTCCTATCAAGTCACACACATAATATACATTGCAAAAAGGCAGAGGTACATTCAGCTTGCCAAACAAAGCAAAACGTGCCGCTTATAAAATAGCACCAAACATGCCAACAGCTTGCAGTATATGTCTGCTGCATCACCCTGACACACCGTGGCACTGCAATGCTGCACAGTCTGGATCCACACCAATGGCAACACAATGAGCCACAGCATGTACATAAATCGACAGCACAATTCTGAGAAAGCTCATTGAGCTACCATCTGCATGATGGTAGGCTGATGATGATGCTCCAAACCAGTCACAAAGGAATCACCAAGTCCTGTGCCTGCACATCAAGCCACAACTAGACAAAAATTGTGCTTGACATTGTCCAGACGCTCTATGACACTGGACTGTCAAGCCTTTTGCAGCTTATGCTTCCAGTCTTGCACGCCTCAAACAAGCAGCAAACATGTTTGAGGCTGCATGTTGCGCACACAATGCAAGTCAGCACAGTCAGCGCTGGAAGCATAGTCTCATTTGATTGCACATTGTGTCATGCAGGTGCATGCACAGGGCCAAGACAATCCATACCTGGAACTGGCTGACCCATCTGGTGTGGGTTATGGGGAATGCTGTGCATGTGGGCATGTGCACCATGGTATGGAATGGTCAGCTGATCATCATCTTTGATGTCGTCATCTCCCAAGTCATCATCTGGATCCATGCTGCCTTCCTCCTGCAGCCCTTGACCCTGCACAGGCATGCCCACAAAGGTCATGGCACTATGTTTTGGGCTTAGCACATGCATGCTGGGCACAGCTGCTGCGCAAGCATACCCACACATTTGTGCGATTGCATTTGCAGGCTGGACCCAGTTCTCAGACATGGCACCTAGGCTGTATTGATATCATGAGCACTGCTAGTTCTGTGCTTCAAGATCTGCCCTATGTTTAGCCTGAGCCTCACTTATGCAGGGACAAGACTGCTGTGAATAAGAATTTCAAGCACATGCAGTGCCAAGGGTTTGCAGCAACACAGCCTGCACTGAACACTAAATGCTGATGCATGTGCAGGTTGCAGACAGTATGTTTGTTTCTAGCTGCAGATTTGCATGCCTTGCTACATGCATGCTCACACTCACACATACGCAGGTACACACACACACACACACACACTCTGACCTGGAGCAGGCCGCCAGCCATGGTATAGGAGGACTCATCACGCTTCCTCTTGCGCCGCTCTTGGCGTTTCCAGATATCACATGCCTTGCACCAGTTGTACAGGCCGTCCCGGCGCATGCGGTAGCGCGTGAAATCACTGGCAGGCTTCTCCTCACCACATGACTTGCACACCTGCACTTACGGACATACAATTTGTGCTTGAAACAATGTCTGCAGCCGCAGGTGCTGTTAGGATACGCAATTCCTGCAACAATGATAACCATGGGTTTAGCGATACTTGTCAATCTGTACAGATAGCAGGCAATGCATGTTGCAGTATGCACATGAATGTGTTGCAATCACAACAGGATGACACATTGTTCAGCTGGGAGTCTGTCTACAAACTAACACTGCCACAACCGTGTGCAACAGTTGAGCAGCTCCACGCTCATGCTTGCCATCATCATGCAAGGCTCTGGCTGCAGTATGCACATCAGTCTCCATGCTGCCACCTCAAGAAACTCCCGTCATGATTGCCAACAGGCATAAACTTCTCTTTGCTTCTCTTCTTGTCTACTGCTTCCTATGCACATTGCTGAATTGCGCCATCTGCACAAGCTGGTTACCTTTCTGTTTAGCAAAGAAAAGGAAAGACTGCGCCTTTCAGCATCAATTTCATGTCAAGCCAAGTATTATACCTTGCTGTCTACAGTGACCTCAGTGAGAGCCCGCTCCTTCTTGGTGCCTTCACTGCACAGCTTGCACTTGCCAAACAGCCCATCCTTGTTGGTGCGGTTCTTGTAGAAGTGGGAGGCAGGCTTGTGCTGCCCACACTCGCTGCACTGCTTCTCCCCGACTGTAGGCTCTGTCACCTGCACAACCACACCTCACCTTGAACATCATCATCATCAGCATCACATGCTTGTTAGTTGGGTGGCAGGGCCTGCTCAGGTGTGTACAGACAAGGTTCACTATATCCAGCTGAAACAAGCATCTACGCCAAAAACATACAGTACAATGCCTCAAATGTTTGTTGGTATAACAAAAGTTGCTAACGGCGACAACAGCAGCGGTGCAAATGCTCAATTGCAATTGACATTATGCTGTCTGGCAGTGCATGGAGGAACCTCAGCACACATGACTATGCAGGTGTATCCTGACAGACAGGCTTGGGGATGTTCAGGATCCCCTGCCTTGTCTGCAGACACACGCTATGAAAGACAATTGGTTGAAAGCTCTCAAGAGCATGCATGCACACATGAGGCTTGGGAACTCACCTTGCGCTGATTGCTCTGGGCCATACATCTTTTGCACTTGCTGACCAGGCCATCCCTGTTGGTCACGCTGCGATAGTACTCAGCCAGTGGCTTCACCTCATGGCAAGCCTTGCACTCCTGCATGATATTCAAGGGTCATGTATGCACATGCGCCTGCCATTCAACTATCCATTCCTTCACTCACACACTGAGCAAGCTAAAACTGTTCCTTGCCCAAGGGCCCGCTTTACATTGGCCAAAAGAGCTGAGCAACAGAATTGTAATCATGCTGCTGGTGTCAGCAATCTTGTGCTGCATCTTGCCCCAGATGTCACCATCACCAGCCTTGAACCTCTGAGAATGAGGTATGAGCAATTTACAATAGTGAACAGGAAAAGTGCAACATGCCTGAGGACAGTGACAGAGACAAGGTGTACCTTGTGGGTGGTGAAGGCTTCCTCAGGCAATGTGACATCAACAGGGGCTTCTGCAACAGGCCTGCCCTCCTGCTTGGCCGCCAGGCTGTTGCGCTGGTACTGCGCACATTTGGCATTCTGGCAGGGCTTGCAATAGCTGTGCAGGCCGTCCTTGTTCATCCTATTGCGAGGGAAGTCCTCAAATGGCTTGATCTGGCCACACGCCCGGCAGTGCTGCAGGACATTGAACAGCAATCAAGGCAGATGATGCTCTTTGGGAGCGCCCACTATGGTGTGTGTCCTCCTGACTCACAGTTTTGCAGTGGTGTTTGCTCGAAATGACCTCATGCTATGCCCACGGCTAGACAGAAAAGCTGGACAAGCCATTGTCAGCAGTTGTATGCAAAAAGGAAAGCAACAGCACCACGCCAAGGACCAATGCAGAAAAGCAAAGCTTTATGCTGTAAGGGTTGGCATTCTGCAGTGGACTTAGGGGCTCACTGCAGGCAACCTCAGGGCAAATTGCTGTACCTTATCCACAACACTGACTTCATAGTTGCCAGACGCCCTGCTGCGGCACTTGTCACCATGACATGTCTTGCACAGGCTATGCAGCATGTCTGCAGCCGTCTTGTTGGTGTAGAACTCCGTTGACGGCTTGGTCAGCCGGCAGGAGCTGCACACCTGCACAGGCACAGCAGCATGCAATTGAAGTGATGCCCTGAAGAGGTGCGAGCTGCCAAATCAAACACAGAATGACTGTGTTTGTTAAACTTGACTTCAGCCAAGTGATGTAAAACTGTGTGCAGGGAAAATGACATAGTAACATACAGATTGGTCACGTACATAGATCCAGCCATTGCAAGCAACTGAAACACTGTGGGTGTTTGAGACTTATTATCAAGTCAAATGGCTGCCTGTGTAAACCATGCAACAAATAGCATGTATGGCAGCATAGACAATGCAGGCTGACCTTCTCAGGAGGAGGGCACATGCCAGCCTTGGCCTCCTGCCGTGCCTTGGCTTGATCAGCATGGCACAGTTTAGATATGTTATACAAGCCGTCCTGACTCAAGCTGTAGCGGTAGAAGCCTTCTGCAGGCTTCACCTTCTTGCAATGGGGGCACTCCTTCTCAGTCAAAGTTGGCTCATGCACTCGCTGCCGCCGCCGCCGCTTCTCCTTGTCATACTCAGCAGCACACGTTTTGCACATGCTGTTGTGCCCATCTGCATTCACCTTGTTGCGGTGGTAGTCTGCTAGTGACTTGACCTCATGGCAGATGCGGCAGACTTTGCGTGCAACAAGCTCCTGAACTGAGGCAGGCGTCTGGTCATGCCTAGAGTAGCCAGCAGGCGACTGAGTCTGTGAGTCTGCTGGCAGTGGCTGCTGTGCCATGCCTGGCTGCGGCATCTCAGAAGAGCCAGAGTTGAGTGGCGCCTGCTGATGTTGCAACAACTGCATAGCAGCTGGAGGGGCAGGCATGGTACTGTCCATGCCTGATGATATCAGCGGCTGCTGATGCAGTTGCTGGTGCAGCAGCAGTGTGTCCTCTGGATGCAGGAAGTGCTGCTGAGACAATAGTGACTGCTCTGGCTGCAGCTGGTGCTGCAGAGCTTGGGTATCAGGGCCGCCTGTGCCTTGTCCCAAGCTGGGCATTGCATGGTGGACATTCAAGCTGGCTGGGGACAAAGGAGTACCTGTGCATGAGTTCAATTGATAGTAATTTGGATGCGAGGAGCAGTGTTACAAGAACACAAGTCAGGTCATCACAAGTGTGGGCTAGGACTGGTGTGAATACCTTGCCCTCCCAGCAGGCTGAAACGCAATTCCCTTAACCTTTCTCGCTCCAGATGCTTTTCCCAGGTCTGACCTAGACCTGCAGCTCCAACGTGCATGCTCAGATTCAAAGTTCATCGACAGTTGCATCAAAGTTTATGCTGACCACCGAACCGAAGCTTTTGTGTCTGGCACCTCTTAGTAAGCGCTCGGACTCTATCTCCGGCTCCATCGCTGCATCAAGCTGCTCTTTCCTTGCCTGCCAAGCAGACCGTTCACCCATGTCGTCGGCTGGAAAAGGGCCAAGCTCGCCGTGCCTTCTCTGTCTGAGCTGAAGAATCCACACTCTGAATTCGTCTACAGCTGCTTGCTCTCCGGGCAACAACTCGCACTGCAATAGCTGCTCATCTAGATGTTGCAGCTGGTCAGCCATCGACGACTGCATTGACTTGCGGTCTTTCTGAGTCTTGCTGTTCTTGATTAAACAACGCTCACTTCGGTTTCTTTCTAAGAGGGAGACAAAGCAAAACGTCACTCAGCAATCATTACCCGCTCGCCAGCATTGGCATCGTCAACGCAACCTCACAAGCGAAATGCACTTGCGACTTTGCAAACTGTCCCACCTCGCGCAAAAAGGAGGTAAGTGCAGAGGCAAGAGGTGCTGCCTCGCTGAAGAAGATGAGAATGCCGCTGTAAAATTGAACTCCCGAAATAATTTTGCCCAATCCCGATGGGATCGATAACACTGGAGCAACAACAGTGAAGTGTTGGTCAAAGTTCGCGTCAGCGGAGTGCAGCAACCATGTCTTTGTTGCTGGGTCGACGGGACCCGATGCAGTTGCCTGCGCCTTCCTTTAACACCATCGGACACCAGTAAGTGTTATAGCTTGATAGTCAGGGTTCGGTCGTATTGTCATCGAAGTAACTTGTGTGCTTGTAGCGTACCCTTCGGCCCCTTTGACGACCCGTCCAAGCTGGGGAATTGCGAAATATCCAAGATGAAGCATGCTGTGAGTTTAGCTTCTTGCCGTCGTGAACACTACTGGCCTGTTGCAAGCTTGCCAGTGACGCTCCACTACTTGTTTCCCACAGGTCAATGTGAAGCATAGCGCCCTGATGGAGGCCAAGCGGATCCTTGAAGCAAGTCAAGGAGATGTTGCTGCCCTGGAGGCCACTGCCAAGGTTGGTGAAAAGCATTATATGCCAACTTTAGTTTGACAATCGCACACAGAGAGTTTTGTTATCCTCACTATTTTGGCCAAGTCTGTATATAGTCAAGACTGCCTTCCCTTGCTCTTCTCACGTGCTGCAACTAATATTTTTGCTGCATTCTCTTCACCTAAACATCTATGACTCAGACTTACACACTCAAGGCTGCTATCGCATCCACCCTATCTGCAGCAAGGGATTTCCCAACAGGGTTATGCCCTTTGCACAGGCCAGATACAAAGACTGGTGCGAGATACAGCAAAAGGTGATTCAGCTGCAGAAGGAGCATGAGGAGGAGGAAGAGCAGCTCCACCAACAGCTTGATGAATCTGCAAAGGAAAGGTCAGTGACGTGAATGCCATGCACAAAATGGTACAGCTGCTTTGCATGGACATACTTCACATACACAGAAGCTTCCCTTTGCTCACAATATATATCCTGCATGCCATGTCCTCTGCAGACGTTGGCTCTGCATTGAAATGCTTGTGATTCTGTGCAGTGCCCAGAGGGGTCAAAGGATCACAAAATTGGAGGCAGAAGTGACACAGTTGAAAACAGATTTGGCGTTGAGCCAACAGAATGCACAAGCTGCAGGTAAACATGGTTTGTCTACACATCTATTGCACATGCAAATGCTTCACCTTCGCAGACTGTCTACACATGTATTGCACATGCAAATGCTTCACCTCTGCAGACACAAGCAGGGATTTTAGAGTTGCCACCCTGCAGCCTTGTTCATGCCTTGTACTGACTATACAGCACTATATCACTGGGATGGTCAAATCCATGATGCTTTTGATGTGATGCAGACAAAGGGCACAAGACTGCTGTTTCTGAACGTGACGCTGCCATCACATCACAGCAAGCAGCTCAGGCAGCGCAGCAGGCAGCTGAGACAGCTCAACAAACAGCTGAGGCAGCTCGGCAAATATCTGAGGCATCTGCAAGCTCTGCTCTTCAGAAATGCAACACTGCCTTGCAGCAGCGTGATGAGGCATTGGCAGCTCAGCAAACATCACAGGACAGCCAGGAGCGAGCAGAGGCAGCGGCAGCTAAGCACCAGCAGTCATTCCAGACTCTGACCACCGAACAGAGTCGCCTGTCTGCAGAGCTCACCAGGCTTAGGGAGGATCTGAGGACATCTCGTGCCCAAAACGATACGCTATCAGCTCAGGTGGGGTGGGCTGATGTAGAGCAGCAGACATTGTCTGTCCAGCTGACCAGGACTTCAACCGCCCTACATCAGCAGGAGGCTGATTGGAATGAGACCAGGGCTACATTGGATGCTAAAGCTGTCAGGCTAAGCCAAGAGGTCACCAGACTTGAGCATGCCAGAGATGCGGCTACAGCCAGTGAGCAGCAGTTTAAGGCTGAGCTGGCCAACACTCGCTCAAGTGCAACTGACCAGCAGAACAGTCTCCAGGATGAAATCAAGCAGCTCAAGGCTGCGGTGCAGCAAGCTGCAGATGCCAGCGCCATCACGGCTGCTGAACAGGAGCAGTCAGACATAGTTCTGGCTGATGCTCGTGCTAGCCTTCAGCAACAGAGTGTCTCACATACAGCTCTGGAACAACAGCTTGAAGAGCTGCAGGCTCAAGTAGAGAGCGCACAGCAGGTCAACACACATGCTGCTGCAGACAATGAGCAACTGCAGACTCAGCTGACTCAGGCAGAGGCAGACTATGTCACATTCAAAGGCTCTTCAGAGGAGATTGTCAAGGACCTGACTGAACAAGTCAAGCAAGCAATGGAGAGGTCTGATGCCTTGGCTGCTGAGAAGCAAAAGTTGCAGCAGGATCTGGACAGTGCACAAAGCGCTGCAGCCTCACAGCAGCAAAACCTGCAAGAAGAGCTACAGCAGGTACAAAGTGCTCTCAGCCAGCAGCAACACAAGCACAGTCAGGCTCAGGAGGAGCTCGAGGCACAGATCAAACAGCTCAAGATTTCAGCACAACAGGCTAGTGAGGATGCATTTTCAGAGAAGTCTGCTCTCGTGCCTCAGCTCAGCGAGCTCCAGAAGCAGGCCGAGTCACAGGCTGAGCAGCTGCGGCAGCAGCACCACCAGCAGCTTCAGCAGCAGCTGCAGGCCCAGGCTGCTCAGCTTGGACAGCAGCATGAGCAGTCTATGGAAGATCTCAAAGCATTAGCACCCTGACTTGGAACAGCTCTGAAGCCTGATTAAACACATTTGAAAGCCAAGGGAGGTGGAGATGGGTGATGGTGTACAATGGTGATGTGCTTCCTTGCATGGGCCTACCTTCAGCCGTTCTGTGTATTTGTGTGCGCTACCACCTGATCCTCTCGAGGCAAGGCGTATGCTGTGTTGCAGACCAGCTAGAGCTAGATTGGATACATCACCTGCTCATGTCATGTTGATGGTGTAAAACGCATACAAGGAGTTGGTCAGTTACTGACAGTCCTACAAAGGCCGGCTTGAGATGAGCAATGAGGGTGGCTGTTTGGACATGATGCAGAGACTGAGCTGAAGAAGAGTGCAGCAAAGGCTGAGAGGCTGGAGCAGCAGGTGAAGGACCTGAGCAAGCAGGTTCATCATGCAGAAGATGGGCACCATCAGGAACTCCGCCCACAGGTGAGGCTGTCATGTGTTTTCTGGAGGAGCTTGCAATCCTGCTAAGCTGCCTTCACAGGCGTGTTGCCTTGTGCTGTATGCACAAAGCTGTTTTCAAAGTGCAGCTGACACACATCTGCTGCTAATGACCATCCAATCACTTCTTTTCATCAACAGGCAGTTTTTCCAACTCATGCCGCATGCAACAAACACTGCTGCGGGAGACCTCATGGCCGTTTGATACGCAATCATTGCTCCCAGCAGTCAGACAAGAGAGTTTTCTGCACATATTCAATGCCTGCCTACCAATGTCTCAGTATCCCTGCAAGCTGCTGACAGCTAAATTCAGGATCTGTGATGTCAAATCTGCATAATCTGGTACTGTGTGAGTCAGATTGGGATACAGGGCAAGCTCATTCAAGCTGATACTCAAGACTGCTTCATGCAGGCTAAGAGGCGTCACACAGCTCATGCCCCGCAAAGGCGCAGCACCACCCCAAAGCTGGCACCAGCTCTTCTTAACAATGCAGCAGGGCTATCTCAAAGCACAGTGCCAGAGGCTGCAGCCCAGCAGATGCCACAGCACGTCAGTCAGCAGCAAGGCACGGCTGAAGCAGACAACAGCATGCAGGAGGCTTTTGGGGCTGCTGAAGGGACCCCTCTAGAAGGCGGCACAAGGCAGAGTGCCAATGGGCAGGAAGAGGAGCCGCCTCAAAGCTTGTGGGGAAAGGCATTGGGGCTGCTTGCTGGCCGAAAGGCAGTTAAGGAGCCAAAAGCTCAGCCAAGTACGCCCTGACCTTAAAGTGGCCTTTCTCTGTCACTCCAGCCTGCATCTTTAGCTGTGTTGCAGCTCAGCTAGGGTTCTGGACCTCAGTAAATGATACGCGACTGGCAGTTAGCTTTGTGCATGAAATGTTGGCTCAGCTTCTTGTCTCAGTGCCAGAACAGGTTGTGTGTGTGTGCAACAATGCATTCTTGGCGTTTGCACACCAGCAAGGGATCAGAGTGCCAGGCACTGCCAGCTGCATCTTGTGAGCATGAGGCAGGTCACGCTTGTATTCTTCTTCTTCTTCTTCCTCCTACTCTTCTTCTTCCTCCTCTTCTTCTTCCTCTTCTTCTTCTCCTGCATTTTCTTCTTCGACTCCACCAGCAGGAAGCAAGCGGTGTGCACTGTTGCAAGCCTTAGACCTGCAGCAGGCAGTGCATGGCACAACTGCCTGGCTGACCAACCTAATACTTCTGCATGCAGGCAGCTCTGAGTCTGAACAAAAGCCAGAGACAGCTCAGGCAGAGTCAGCTCAGGGCTTTGAGTCAGCTCAGGGCTTCGAGTCAGCTCAGGAAGATTCTGCTGCACCTCAGCCTCCCACGACAGCTGCCAGCACCAAGGGCAGGGGTTCAGGCAAAGGGCGGGGGAGAGGTAGAGGCCGGGGCGGGGGCGGGGGTAGGGCAGCAGCCTGCAAGGCTGCTGCCACTCCAGATGAGGCACAAGGTATACAGCATATCAGCTGCATGCTCACAGACTAAGCTATTAGTGTGATGCAACCTCTTGTCAGGCATGACACCCACTCTGGAGTCTGACACTTGCGTGTTGACCCAAGAGTGGTCAGCATGGCCTGTGCAGTGGAGTGATGCATATGGACTATGCCCTGTACTCTTTCACTGTGACTCAGAGTTCAGCTGCGCTCTGCAAAGTGGCCCTTGAGATGGCCTCAAGTCGCACTCTGTATACGTCCAAAAGATGACTGCTGAGTGCATATGGTACTCAAGGCATGAGTATCAGCATAGTCAAAGAGCATTTTGAGCAGCGTGGGTACTCAGATCCTCTCAGGCGCATCATCCAAATCATGTGGCCCAGGAACCCCATACATCACTGATGTACCTGACCCTATGAGAAGACACATGTCAAATGAACAGAGATCTATATCTCATTTTCAAACACCCTGATGCTGAGCTGTTGTGCTTGACATACAGGTGCAGCAGCAGAACAGCCAGAAGGCTCTGCTCAGGAGACCTCAGCTGCAGCTCCTGCTAACCGTGGCAAAGGCCGCGGCCGCACCTCAAAGCAGCCAGCAGCTGCTGGAGGAGCTGCTGTTTCACCCATGCAAGCACCTGCTGCAGCCACTGCTGAGGCAAATGATCTGCATGGAGTAGCATCAGAGCCTGCAGGGCCAGTTGCCGAGCAGACTGAGGCTCCAAAGAAGAGGAAGAGACGGACTGCCAGCTCTGTGTCTGAGCTCAAACAGGTATGTTCAAGTCAGCTGTGCAGTCATGCATTCAGACAAGCAGATCCCTGCCAGCACACCATACTGCGCTGTCCAATGCTCTTGAATGGAATGGCCAGTAAAGATACAGGTCTGCTTTGTTCGTCAGAGCTCTGCTAGGTGCTGTTTTTGTATCTGGCAGTTGCAACTATGGCCAGGCGATTCTGCAAAAAGAGCGTCACGTGGTGACGTTTTGATGTGAGCAACAACAGACATGCAGCTGATCACGTGCTGTCTTGACCTTCAGACAAAAGCACTTTGCACCCATGGTGCACATCCCGGGCTGCCGCCTCAGGAGGCTCCCATCATGATCGCTGAAAAGCGTAGACTTTTCTTCTCCCATGGTGCAGATGAGTGGCATGTCAAGAGTTACAGTAGCGCTTGGGTACCACTTGTGGACTTGCATGCAGCTGCAACACCAGCAACTTTCTTGGAAAAGTTTGCGTGACCTGAATCAGTTTCTCTTTGCAGGAGGCAACAGCTGGTCCTAGGGAAGCAGAGGAAGGGGCTGGACCCCATCCAGAACCAGCTCCTAGCAGACAGACACGAGCTGTGACCCGCAGCAGAGCCTCTCTAGCCTCCACTGACGCAAGTCTCTTGACGTTACTTTGCACGTTTGGACTCCTCAAGCGCCTGTCAGTGTTGAAGACAGAAGCATTGGGATGGCTTACGTTCTGATGTGCATGCCAGAATTGTGCAATTTACTGCACCACACTCAAATCGTGATGACGTGACAATAACACAGCATTATCGAGGTGTGGGGTGATGCTGCAGATGCGTGACACGGCTGGCACATTGGCAGTCAGAGCAGGCAGGAGGAGGACCAAGGCGCCGACCACTTTCACTCTGCTGGAACCCATTTCAGAGGTGAACAGATTGCTTGTGTCTGTTGCATGTATGCACCATTCTGCTAGTCTTGCACGAGATATGCATGCACATAGGCTAGAAGCTCAAGCTTGGCATCGCTTAGCTTGCAACAGCAGCAGTGGCACAGTTTGCACTCAGCGAGCATGCAGGAACAAAGTCAAACCGAATGTTTGAATGTCCAACAGGAACCCCAAAGTAGCATGTTCTCACAAAGTGGGGTAACCGTGCATTCACAGGGAACTGCAGTGCCATGCACAAGTGCTGCTGAACAGTAAATGTTTGCTTTGTCTGATTCGTGGAGCAGAAGCTCTTTTGCAACTTGCAGGATGAGTCCCACCAGCCTAAGCCTGCCAAGAAACCGAAGCACTAGCAAATGCAAGCATTGACGCCTTCAAGCAAAGGTTGGTCACTAGCAGCAGACGCTGCATGATACAGGGTTTAAACAGCTCAGGCACAAGATAGCGCCGTGATCAAAGTAGGGACACTGGGTTGATGCTGGTTAAACAGATTTCGACTGCCCTCTCATGAGCATCACAGCAGTATGAAGCTGCGGTGAAATGGTGTTTGCTAGATTCAGATTGTGTTGTAAGGCTAGACAAACTTTGCAAGTCTGAGTTCCTTGTCAATGCATTGCACAGCCATGACATCGATGTGCAATTTGTCGATGAATAATCCCGATTTTGCAAAGGACTATGGCAATCGACTTGGTCAATGCGTAATCTCTCTATGCATGCCTGATCAGGCCACCCACTTGGATGAGATGGTGTGAGCTTCACTTTGAACTGCAGCAAGCCGGCGAAGGCTGCAACGTTGCATGATACAGGCTTCACGCACACAGTAGGCACAGTGTGGTCAGCGCATGCCATCGAAGTGATAGTCGAGCGCTAGTATCGGCTTATGAGGCCGCACCATATCAAGTCACCAGTGCAATACACAGGCCTTCGTGTAGAATTGCCCGCTGGTGCCGTTGCTCCTGCTTTGCATAGACTAGCCGTTCTGAGCAATCACTGCTTGCCTCCACGACGGCCGCCTTCGTTTGGCAGTCACCTGCCACTACGAGATGTTCTATGCTGCCAGTCTAGCAGAAGCTCTTCTGAACGCAAACCCTGGCGTCAGTCTTCTGACATATCAGGTAACGTTGAGAGGGTGTACAGTTGTTTGCTGACTACACACACTTTTGAGTCTGACAGAAAGCCTGCCTCCTGCAGCATGTGACAGGAACGTGCGGCAACAGTTAGTTGCACTGGGCCTGAGTCTAGTGATGACACTGTCACCAGCTCTGTGTGCATTCAATCCTGCAGCAGCTCAGCAGCTGCCGGTGATGGATTGTGCTGCTGCAATTCTGGCCCGGTGAGTACCTGCTCATTTGCAGTGTGTTGTTGCTGCTAGGACAACCATAGACTTATGCGTGCAGATGTGTTGGTAGATTATGTCAAACTCCTTGTAGGTCTGCTGGCAATCCAGATGCAGAAGTCTCAGTGCAGCTCGAGGAGTCCCTGATGCAGGCTCTTCGGCAAATCGAAGCTACCATAGACTCAGTTGTCACCGTCTTGTCCAACAGCATACCGGGTTTTGTCACTGCTAGCAGTGCAGCTGGTGCTCAGGTCAGTGCTCATCCGCCCTTGAGTCTCAGCTGTGCCAGAGAGCCATGTTTGTGTGTCTCAGCTCATTTTGCATCACGCACGCAACTTGGCATATGGTCGATCATTCCTGAGGTAAGCTGACAGATGGCCTGCTTGCTGCAGCCTGATGTAGAGGCAGAAAGCGCTGTCAACCTGGTGCAAGAAGTGTATGAGCTTGTGGCTGACAACTACTTGGATGCTCGCAGCGGAGGTTTCGACCCTCAAAGGTGCGACAGCGTCCTCAGCAGCAGCCCATGTCTATTTCACACCGGATCTGATGACACAGCTGATAATGACTGGTCCATCAGCCTTGTCAACCTAGTACTGTTGCAGCATGTTGCTTGTCGTTGCTTAAATCATCACACAATGACCCACTGCCAACATGCTGCCATCGAGTAGCTAAGCTGCCATGTTTGCAAGCTCATGAGCATGTTGAAACTTGTCATTGCCTTGCCTATGATCAGCATTGCTTTTGCTGCTTGATCAAGCTTTGTCTCCAATGGAGTAATGCGTGCCATCACAGCAGCCATAGCTGCATGGTTGTATGTCAAAGATCAGGGCATTTGCACCATGATACATGTCTGCAGCTTGCTGATGTGTCCAGCTAAAAGGTCCAGCCATGCAGCAGCCAGGGAAACAGCTCAAAAGCATGCAGCACTCTAGAATGACTTATGATACTTTATGAATGGCTCTTCTTTACTTCAGAAGAGATGGAAAAAACTTCTTTCCTACGTATTTGTTTGGTACAATCGTTTGTTTTCTGTGTACTCTGTGTGGCTTCCTGTCTTTGCTGCAGGTGGGATCAGCTAAAGACAATGCCATGCAGTCGGTTTTGTCATACAAGACAGCTCAAAAGCGCCGTTTATGTCATACAACCCATCTTCAGCATCATGTTGCTTTTGCTCAGTGACTCTCCTGTCTGTGCTGTAGGTGGGAGCAGCTGAAGGACCAAGCCCTGCAGCAGCCGCTCAGGGACAGCTCTGCAGCCTACAGAGCCATCAGGGAGATGCTGGCCAAGGGCACGTCCGACCCCTATACACGCTTCATCACCCCAGAGGAGTTCGAGTCCATGCGCAAGTATGATGTGACTGGTGTCGGCTTGCATCTTGGGACTGCCGAGGAGTTTGTCAGGAAGACTGGCCTCCGGCTTCCGCCTGGCCATGATGAAACTGAGGTGAGCGCAATGACAGTTTTTTCTGAGTCTCAGATTGTGCGCCAATACTACATAATCTTGGTGTCGTTTACACTATATAAGTTGTGCTTGCAAAGTGATGAATATCGTAAGTATAGGTCCAGCATTGTGTGTTGCATAAGCACTGGCATTTGGCTGTGCACAGCACGGTGAATGTACCTTGTCTCTCCTTCGGGAGTCAAGCAGGCACTGCGCCCCTCCATTCATGCCTTTATAACATCTGCCTGCAGGAGGGCATATGGGTGGTGGGCATGATCCTGGGGTCCCCTGCTCAGACAGCTGGGGTAGAACAGGGTGACCAACTGCTAGGGATAGATGAGATGCAAGTTGATGGGCAGACCCCCTTCCAGGCTGCCTCAGCCATCAGTGGTGGTGATGCTGAGCCAGATACCATTTCTGAACCTACTGTGCGCCTACAGGTGCGGATTTGATGCAGGCAGTGTGTGCATGCATCTGATACCTGCTGCAGCATGATGTCGCCTGTGGCTGAGCGTCTGTCAATCAGTGTAAGATCTGGACAACATTTTGCCATCTGTTGTTCTGCAATGTCTTGAGTCAGCTTCAGCTTCAGCTTCTGTGTCATCACATATCTGCACATGTGGTATTGATCCTGTCTCAAGCCTCCAATGCTGCATGATGGATGGCAGAACTTTGTCTTGTCAGTTTCTGGGAGTGGTCCCCGCAGCTGAGAGTGGTCCCCGCAGCTGCCGGATACTTCATTGTAAACAGGCATATTGGAACATGATGCACCACAATCGCTGCACACTTCAGCTTGCAATGTTTGCTGACATAATGTATGGCACATCCTGTGACATGCCGA
>JAABUO010000957.1_pt1 | contig 42352 bp, 50 predicted proteins | sample 5559291 | NCBI WGS metagenome assembly JAABUO01 (sample SAMN10711878, study PRJNA513372) | rock metagenome | isolation source: Antarctica rocks | place: Antarctica: Victoria Land, Finger Mt sud
CGTCGGCGCCGGAACCATCTCCGACATCATCAAGTAACCCACCCTTCAAGGGCTGCCCGCCGACGAGGCGGGCAGCCGCTCAACCCGATCTTTGCAGGAACTGAGAGACGACATCATGGCAGGACAGAGAATCAGAATCAGACTCAAGGCGTATGACTATCGCGTGCTTGATACTTCCACTGGCGAGATCGTAGACACAGCCAAGCGCACCGGCGCACAGGTTGCCGGGCCCATTCCGCTCCCGACAATGAAGAATAAGTATTGCGTTCTTCGCTCTCCGCACGTTGACAAGAAGTCGCGTGAGGCGTTTGAGATCCGCACCCACAAGCGGCTCATCGACATTCTCGAGCCCACACAGCAGACCGTGGATGCGCTGATGAAGCTCGACCTGCCGGCCGGCGTGGATGTCGAGATCAAGACCGTACAGAAGTAGGCAACCCCGGCAGTGCTCTGGCGCTTAGGCGCGAGCATGATGAGGAAAGGAAACGACGATGTCCGTATCAGGAATTCTGGGTAAGAAAATCGGAATGACGCAGTTGTTCGACGATCGCGGCGACGTGCATCCCGTCACCGTGTTGAAGGCCGGACCGTGCGTCATCACGCAGCTGAAGACCATGGCCAAGGATGGCTACGACGCCGCGCAGATCGGTTATGTGGACTTCATCAAGGCGTCCAAGGTGAACAAGGCCATGACCGGCCACTTCGCCAAGTCGGACGTGCCGCCGGTGCGTGTGCTCAAGGAAGTTTCGCTTGATAACACGCTCAAAGCTGGCGCCGACGGCGCGAACGCTAAGGCCGGAGACCGGGTTCTGGTGGACATTTTCTCGGACGACAAGTTTGTCGATGTCATCGGGACCTCGAAGGGCCGCGGCTTCGCCGGCGTGGTACGCCGTCATGGCTTCGGCGGCGGACCGAAGGCTCACGGCCACATGTTTCAGGTGCAGGGTTCGATCGGGGCCTCGTCGTTTCCGTCACGCGTCTTCCCCGGGCAGCGCATGCCCGGCCACATGGGCACGGACCAGGTCACGGTGCGGAATCTGCGCATCCGCGGTATCGACCTCGAGGATAATTTGATTCTCGTCGAAGGTGCGGTCCCCGGCCCGCGCGATGGATACGTCCTGATTTCGAAGGCCAAGTCGCCGCCAAGAGAGCGCCGCGGCTTTGCGGGCGCGACCACACTCGATCCGTTGAAGGCGTCGAAGAAGGCTGCTCCTGCCAAGAAGAAGTAGGCACTCTAGCCGAGGCCAAGCTGCAGCGTAAGAGTCAGCAACGATCGCAACACCGCCGCCGGATGGTATGCGGAGACGAAGAGAGAAGAACGATGGCAAACATTAATGTGGTTAATCTCGGTGGCGACAAGGTTGGAGAGTTCGAACTCGCCGATCAGGTGTTCGCGGGCGAGGTCAACGAGGCGCTTCTTTGGGAGGCGGTCAAGCACTACCGTGCGGCACTCCGGCAGGGAACCGCGGCGACCAAGAATCGCAAGCTCGTTTCGGGCTCCGGCAAAAAGCTCTGGAAGCAGAAGGGCACGGGCCGGGCCCGCGTCGGGTCAATTCGGTCGCCGCTCTGGCGCTCGGGCGGAACGGTCCACGGACCGCAGCCCCGCAGCTATGACTACGCCTTTCCGCGCAAGAAGCTGCTCGGCGCCCTTCGCTCCGCGCTTGCCTCGAAGCTCGCCGACGGCAAGCTCACGATCGTTGAGAGCTTCGAGGTTGCCGAGGCCAAGACCAAGCACTTCCGGTCCGCGCTCAATAAACTCGAAGCCGGAAAGACGACCCTGCTGGTTGAATCCAGCCGGCACCTTGACGAGAAGCTTTATCTCGGCTCCCGCAACCTGGCGGGTGTCGAGCTGGTCCTGAGTTCCGAGGTCCACCCCTACGACCTCCTGCGCTATGAGCATGCCGTCTTCTCACGCGACGCTATTCAAGCTCTCCAGGAGACGCTGGTCAAGAATGCACCGAAGCGCAGGTCCGCTGCCGAGAAGGAGGTTGCGTAATGCCGACCCTCTATACCGTCATCCGACGCCCGCTGATCACTGAAAAGGGAATGGGCGTCAAAGAAACGCAGAACACGCTGGTCTTTGAGGTCGCTCTCAAAGCCACCAAGACCGAGGTCAAGCAGGCCGTCGAGTCGCTCTTCAAGGTCAAGGTCCACGCCGTGCGCACGGCCACAGTCGAGGGCAAGGAGCGGCGTCGCGGCAAGTTTGCCGGGTACCGCCCGGACTGGAAGAAGGCTTATGTTCGCCTGCAGGAGGGCGAAAAGATGCCGGAGTACCTGGACAGCCTGTAGGCACAGCCATTTAGCCGTTAGCTGCGAGATCCTGGCCGGAGAAGAACGGCAAGGATGAATCAGCTTGAACTGAGAAGGAAGTTTGAACTAGCTCGAGCCTGGCCGAGAGCCAGGAGTTGACAGCTAGGAGCGAAAAATACCATGCCAATTCAATCCTTTCGACCGACGACCCCCTCCCAGCGCTTCGCGACGAAGCTGGTGAACGACGACATCACCACCGACAAGCCGCATAAGCCGCTGCTTGGGGTTAAGCCGCGCACCGGCGGCCGCAACTCCACGGGGGCGATGACCATCCGGCACCAGGGCGGCGGACACAAGCAGAAGCTGCGTCTGATCGACTTCAAACGGGAGAAGTTCGGCATTCCGGGTACTGTCGCGACCATCGAGTACGACCCGAACCGCAGCTCCCGCATCGCGCTCGTGCACTACGCCGACGGCGAGAAGCGGTACATCATCCAGCCGGTCGGGCTCAAGGTCGGACAGTCGATCATGAGCGGCCCGGACGCGGATATCCTGGTCGGGAACGCACTTCCGCTGAGAAACATCCCGTCCGGAACGACCGTGCACAACATCGAGCTTCGCCCTGGAAAAGGTGCACAGATGGCGCGGTCGGCCGGCGCCCAGGTGCAGCTGGTAGCGAAAGAGGGCGACTATGCGCTGCTGAAGCTGCCCTCGGGCGAGACCCGCCGCGTCCTGGTGGCGTGCATGGCGACCATCGGCCAGGTCGGCAATACGGACCACGAGAATGTTACGATCGGAAAGGCCGGACGCAATCGGTGGAAGGGCATCCGCCCCGCGAACCGCGGCGTCTCGATGAACCCGGTCGACCACCCGCACGGCGGCGGTGAAGGTAAGACCTCGGGCGGCCGTCACCCGGTAACTCCCTGGGGTCAGCCGACGCGGGGCTATAAGACCCGCAACAATAAACGCACCGACACCTTTATCGTGAGCCGTCGCAGCAAGTAGCGTCAGCAGCAAGTAGCTTCAGCAGTAAGTAGCGTCAGCAAATAGATCAGCGAGGCCGCTGAGCTGTTACCCCAAGTCTCACTTCGAGATTCGTTCCTCTAGGCACCGCAGCAGGATTGGAGTTTCACGATGGCACGTTCCGCGAAAAAGGGCCCCTTCATCGACGCACACCTGATGACGAAGATCAACGTCATGAATCAGGCGAATGACAAAAAGGTGCTGCGCACCTGGTCCAGGCGCTCCACCATCCACCCCGACATGGTCGGCCACACCATTGCCGTGCACAACGGACGCAAGTTCATCCCCGTGTACGTGACCGAAAATATGGTCGGTCACAAGCTGGGCGAGTTTTCGGCCACCCGCACGTTCAAGGGGCATTCAGCGCGCGCAACCGAGTCCGCCGCCAAGCCCAAATAGCTTCCGCTCCGCAGCGTTGTTTCTTTTAGACCTCCGAAGGAAAGATCATGGCAAACGTAGTTGTAGATGCAACCCGAGAGTTCCGCGCCGAGGCCAAGTTCCAGCGCACCAGCCCGCAGAAGGCAAAGCTGGTGCTGGACCTGATCAAGGGCCTTCGGGTCGAGCAGGCGCTGAACACCGTTCACTTCTCCACCAAGCGGATGGCTCCGGTCGTCGAGAAGGTGCTGCGGTCGGCGATTCAGAACGCCTCCTACCTCTCGCAGGAGCAGGGCCTGGACGTGGACGTCGACAACCTTTATGTGAAGTCGGCGGTCGCCAACGAGGGTCCTCGGCTCAAGCGCATCCGGCCCGCTCCGATGGGCCGCGCGTTCCGCTACCAGCGTCGGCTGGCGCACATCATCGTGACGGTCGCCGAGAAGAACTGGGTAGCGGCTTCGGGGGGCACTGACGCGCCGGCAACGGGCGTCAAGGGGGTCGCGGGCTCTCGGAAGCGGCCGGCCAAGGCGGCCACTAACAAATCCGCGACCAAGAAAGTCGCCAAGTAAAAGCGCGCATCGCGTAGACTCAAACTTTTGGCACAAACGTCCGTCCGGCTCAACCGGAAGACGGGCGAAAGGGTAAGGAAGCTATGGGACAGAAGGTCCATCCATATGGGTTTCGCCTCGGCATCAACAAGCCGTGGAAGTCGCGTTGGTTTGTGGAGCGTGGCTATGACAAGCTGCTGGTCGAGGACGTCAAGCTCAAGGCCGAGCTTCGCGAGAAGCTGAAGGCCGCCGGCGTGAGTTCGGTCGAGGTCGAGCGCCCCGGAAACAAGCTGCGGCTGATCATCCGCACCGCGCGTCCCGGCATCATCATCGGGCGCAAGGGAGCGGAGATCGACAAGCTGAAGTCCGACATCCAGAAGCGCACCAGCCGCGAGGTCTTCATCGATATCCTCGAGGTCAACAAGCCTGAGCTCGACGCGCAGCTGGTCGCCGAGAACATCGCGCTCCAGCTTGAAAAACGGGTCAGCTTCCGTCGCGCGATGCGCAAAAGCGTTGACTCGGCGCTGCGCTTCGGCTGCAAGGGCATCAAGGTCCGCGTCTCCGGCCGCCTGAACGGCAACGAGATCGCGCGTTCGGAGTGGTACCTGCAAGGCCGGCTTCCCCTGCACACGCTGCGCGCCGACATCGACTACGGCTTCGCCGAGGCGCACACCACCTACGGCATCATCGGCGTCAAGACCTGGGTCTACCGCGGCGACATTTATGAGCAGCGCAAGCGTCGCGAGCAGGGTCAACCGGCAACCACGGCGGGTGTCTTCCAGTCCTAAGGATTTCTCTCCTCAGGCAAAGTTCTGTAGGAGTTGTGAGGGTTCAACATGCTAATGCCAAAGAGAGTCAAGTATCGGAAGCAGCAGCGCGGCCGCATGTGCGGAAAAGCGTGGCGCGGATCCGATCTTTCATTCGGCGACTTCGGTCTAAAGGTGATGGAGTGCGGCTACATCACCGACCGTCAGATCGAGGCGAGCCGGATCGCCATGACGCGCTTCATCAAGCGCGGCGGAAAGGTCTGGCTGCGCCTCTTCCCGGACAAGCCGATCACTAAGAAACCCGCCGAGACCCGCATGGGCAAGGGCAAGGGCGCTCCGGACCACTGGGTCGCGGTCGTTCGACCGGGCAAGATCCTCTTTGAGATGGAGGGCGTCAACGTCGAGCTCGCCAAGGAAGCGATGCGGCTCGCCTCGCACAAGCTCCCGCTCAAAACCAGTTTCGTCCAGCGGCACGACGCCAAGGTCATCGCCGCCGCCAAGTAGATACTTCGAAGGATGGATGTATGGAACTCGAAAAGATTCGGAATCTGTCGGACGAGCAGCTGAAGAAGCAGGAGGCGCAGGCCGCCGAGCAGCTCTTTCGCATCCGCTTTCAAAAGAGCCTCGGCAATGTGGAAGGCCTCAAGAAGCTCCACACGCTGAAGCTCGATATCGCCCGCAGCAAGACCGTTGCGCGCGAGCGGTCGATCTCGGCCGAGCGTGCGGCGAACCCGGTCGTCAAGAACAGCGCACCGCCCGCCAGCCAGCGGAACGCGCGCAAGAAAGCAAAGAAGGATTAAGCGATGGCAGAGATCACCAACACCCCAGCGGCGAACACCCCGGCGACAAACGGCACAGTGGCGGTTGGCACAGCGGCGGAAGCCAAGCCGAACCGGCGCAACGAAAAGGTCGGCCTGGTCGTTTCGACCAAGATGCAGAAGACCATCGTCGTCGAGATCGAGATGCGCAAGGCCCATCCGAAGTACAAGCGCGTGATGAAGTCGAATAAGAAGTTCTACGCGCACGACGAGCAGAACTCCGCGCGGGTGGGCGACGTGGTCCGCATCCGCGAGGCCCGGCCGCTTTCGAAGCTGAAGCGCTGGTCGCTTGAGGAGATCGTTCGCCGCAGCTCGCTCGCCCAGCTGGCCGACGTCCCGGCGCTCCCGGCCGAGTAAGAATATTTGCTGCGGTTGCAGGTTTATCACGCGGTTGCAGGTTCACCACCGGAAGCTGGCCGCACAGGCTCCCGGGTCGGCGGAACAAACCCGCTCAGAAGCACCTTATAGGTTTAGGAGATCGACCATGGCAGTACAGATGAGAACGATCCTTGACGTGGCCGACAACTCCGGCGCACGCAAGTTGCAGGTGATCCTGCCGCTCGGCGGCGGTCTGGGCAAGAAGGCCGGCCTCGGCGATGTCGTCACAGCGGCCGTAAAAGAAGCCTCGCCGGACGGCACGGTCAAAAAGGGCAAGGTGGTCAAGGCGGTCATCGTGCGCACGCGCAAGGAGTATCGCCGCCGCGATGGAACCTATATCCGCTTCGACCAGAACGCCGCCGTCGTGATCAACGATGCAATGGAGCCCGTCGGCACCCGTGTCTTTGGCCCGGTCGCCCGCGAGCTGCGCGAAAAGAAGTTCCTCAAGATTGTCTCGCTCGCACCCGAGGTCATCTAAGCCGCCGGCCCCGGGGCGCTCCGCTTCCGGCCGGCACATCATCACCCCAGTCACCTGCGGAGCAGGTCCGCAAGGCCTTCGGTCTTAGCCGAAGGATAGGAGAGGCACCACATGGCAGCACCGAAAATCAAGATCAAGCGCAACGACCGCGTCGAGGTCATTGCGGGCAAGGACAAGGGCAAGCAGGGACGCATCCTGCGCGTGCTCGCGGAGAAGAACCGGGTCCTCGTCGAGGGCGTCATGATGGTCAAGAAGCACGTGAAGCCGAACCCGCAGAAGAATATCAAAGGCGGCATCGCGGAGCAGGAGGCCACCATCCACGTCTCCAACGTGATGCTGCTCGATAACGAGGGCAAGCGAACCCGGATCGGCTCGCGCGTCGAAGGCGATCGCAAGGTGCGCTTCGCCAAGGCCTCAGGAAACGTGATCGCGGACAAAAAGCGCTAGCGATCGCTTTCAGTAACAGAAGGTTCACCCCACGTAAACGGTACACAGCTCTCCTGGCTACTCCGGCCACCGTGGAGAAAGAGAAGAAAAAACATGGCAGCACGTTTCCGAGAGAAGTATGAGACTGAGATTCGCCAGTCGCTGGCGAAGGAGCTGAGCATCGAGAACATCATGGCGATCCCCAAGATCGAGAAGATCGTCATCAACATGGGTCTCGGCGAGGCGACGCAGAACGTCAAGATCATGGATCCACTGATCGCCGACCTGGCCGCAATCGCCGGACAGAAGCCGGTGATTACCAAGGCCAAGAAGTCGATCGCTGCTTTCAAGCTGCGCGAGGGCATGCCCATCGGCGCCATGGTGACCCTGCGCGGGGAGGCCATGTACGAGTTTCTGGATCGCCTGGTCTCGATCGCGCTTCCGCGCGTGCGCGACTTCCGGGGCGTCTCCTCCAAGAGCTTCGATGGCCGCGGCAACTACACGCTCGGCCTGCGCGACCAGCTCATCTTCGCCGAGATCGACTACGCCAAGGTCGACAAGACGAAGGGCATGAACGTCACCATCGTCACCACCGCCAAGGACGATAACGGCGCGCGCGCCCTCCTGAAGGCGTTTGGCATGCCCTTCCGCCAGGGCGCGTAACCGACGTCGCACGATTGCGTAACTAGAACCGCGAAATGCGGGCTAAAATAGAGGTTGGAGATCCATGGCTACCACTGCAAAACGCGTCAAGGACGCACGCAAGCCGAAGTTCAAGTCACGCCAGCATAACCGCTGCCAGTTGTGCGGCCGACCCCGCGCGTTTCTGCGCAAGTTCGGTTGCTGCCGTCTGTGCTTCCGTGGGCTCGCTCTCAAGGGCGAGATCCCGGGAGTGGTGAAATCCAGCTGGTAGCCGGTCATTCCCTGGCCAGGAGCCTCGCGCGCCTGGCCGCCTCCCGGACCTGAGTTCGCCCCGAAACCTCGGCGCGAAGACCTCGTTCAGGATGTTGCACCGCAGCAGACATACCCGCTGGTTCTCGCAGAGACTCTGCGAGCGAACGGGGTATGAAGGAGATTTGATGAATCTGACCGACCCGGTAGCAGATTTTCTCACCCGTATCCGTAATTCCATCCGCGCCCGCCACCAGAAGCTCGACGCCCCAGCCTCGAAGCTGAAGCTCGAGATTGCCCGCATTCTTAAGGAGGAGGGCTATATCGCGAACTACAAGCCGACCGAGGAGGATGGCCAGAAGGTCATCCGCGTGTACCTCAAGTACGGCCCCAACAACGAGGCCGTGATTCGCGACCTCCAGCGCGTCTCAAAGCCTGGCTGCCGCGTCTATCTGGGCCGCGATGAGATCCGTCGCGTGCAGGGCGGCCTCGGCATCTCGATCATGACCACGCCCAAGGGCGTCATGACCGGGCGCCAGGCACGGCGCGAGGGTGTCGGCGGCGAGATACTGTGCGAGGTCTGGTAGCTTCGCTCCAGCCTAAGCCTCATAGGCTACAGCGCACTCTGTTTCAGGCGGGTTTGCCCGTCCGGCTGCAGTGGAACAGGATCCGTCCTGCGACTCGCAAGCCACAAAGGAACTCCAGATGTCACGTATAGGGAAAAAGCCGATTCCGATGCCGAGTGGCGTCAAGTACACCGTCCAGGGCAACACCGTGCTCGTCGAGGGACCCAAGGGAAAGGTGAGCGCGCTTCTGCCGACCGGCATCACCCTGGTCCAGAAGGACGGGCAGCTGCTTGCCGAGCGGCAGAACGACTCACAGTCTGCCCTCCACGGCCTGGCCCGCTCGCTGGTCTTCAATGCGGTCGAAGGCGTGACCAACGGCTGGAAGAAGGAGCTCGATGTCGTCGGCATCGGCTACCGCGTCGAGTTGAAGGGTAAGAGCATGGTCGTCTTCACCCTTGGCTACTCCCACCCGATCGAGTTCCCGCTTCCTACCGGCATTGAGGTCGCGATCGACCCCAAGCAGACCCACGTCACCGTCTCCGGCATCGACCGGCAGAAGGTCGGCCAGGTCGCCGCCGATATGCGCTCGCTGCGCAAGCCCGACCCATACAAGAACAAGGGCGTCCGCTACTCCGACGAGAAGCTCAAAAAGAAGGTCGGAAAGACGGGCGCGAAGTAAATCCAACCAGGGTTCCCGGCCGCTGCCTGTAGGCGAGCGCTCAGGAACGCAAAAGCATCCCCGAACGTCGTCAGCACTCTGTCGACGCCTCTAGGAAGGAAGAACCTCATGATCAACTCACGCCAGCGCAACGTCATCCGTCAACGCGTCCACTCGCGCATCCGGGCCAAGATGTCCGGCACCGCCGAGCGCCCTCGCCTCAACGTCTACCGGTCGCTCAACCATATCTACACGCAGCTGATTGACGACGCGAACGGCGTCACGCTCGCCTCCGCCTCATCCAAGGCAAAGAAGTCCGAGGCCAGCGCCGACAGTGGTGGCAACGTTGCGGCCGCCGTCAACGTCGGCAAGCTGATCGCGGAGCGAGCGAAGGAGAAGGGCATCATCCGGGTCGTCTTCGACCGCGGCGGATACCTCTACCACGGGCGCATCAAGGCCCTCGCCGACGCAGCCCGCGAAGGTGGCCTCGAGTTCTAGAGTTCCACACCTCGAGCCTGACGGCTGGGGAGAAAGTAAGACAGGAAGAGACATGGCAATGATGAAGAAGAAGCTCGACGCGAACCGCCTGAACCTCAAGGATCAGGTGGTCTCGATCAATCGTGTCACCAAGGTCGTCAAGGGCGGAAAGAACATGTCGTTCGCCGCTCTGGTCGTCATCGGCGACCCCGCGGAGGGTGTGGTCGGCTACGGCTCGGGCAAGGCCAAGGAGGTGCCGCAGGCGATCCGCAAGGGCATCGAGGCAGCCAAAAAGAATCTGATCAAGGTGAACCTGACCCAGACCACCATCCCGCATCAGGTGCTCGGCCACTACGGCGCCGGTCAGGTCATGCTGAAGCCCGCGGCCGAGGGTACGGGCGTGATCGCCGGCGGGACAGTCCGCGCCGTGATGACGTCGGTGGGCGTCCAGAATGTGCTCACCAAGTCGCTCGGCTCGGCCAATCCGCACAACGTGATCAAGGCCACCTTTGACGCGCTCCTTCAGCTTCGCGATCGCGCCGAGGTTGCCAGCCTCCGCGGCAAGACCGAAGAAGAGCTCTAACCGCAGCAGTGTAAGCGCCCCTCAGGAGAGACCTCATGGCCGATACAGCAGCCAAGCTCAAAATTCAGTACTTCCGCTCCATGATCTGCACCCCCGTCAAGCACAAGCTGGTGGTCAAGGGGCTTGGGTTCACGCGCCTCAACCAGATCGTCGAGCGCGAGGATACCCCGTCCACCCGGGGCATGATCAAGAAGATCCCGCACCTCGTCCGGATCGTCGACTAACCAGCGTCGCCACACCTATCGCCCTTCGGGCCACCACATGCGAGTCGATCGAGCCGGCAGGCTCCATCGGCGTTATAGCGAGGACACCATGGCACTCAATCTTTCCAATCTCCGGGCCCCCAAGAAGGCCAACGAAAACAAGAAGCGCGTCGGCCGCGGCATGGGCTCGGGCATGGGGAAAACCTCGACCCGCGGCCATAAGGGCCAGGGATCGCGCTCCGGCTCAAGCCTGATGCGCGGCTTTGAAGGCGGTCAGATGCCGCTGCATCGCCGTCTCCCCAAGCGCGGCTTCACCAACATCTTCCGCGTGGAGTACACGGTGCTCGGCCTGGATCGCATCGCCGAGATCCACGCCGCCTCCAGCCAGAACGACTTCACCCTTGAGACCATCATCGGCCTCGGCCTCCTGCGCAAAAAGAACGGCCTGCTCAAGGTCCTCAACAACGGTGAGATCTCGGCCGCCGTCACCGTGCACGCGCACAAGTTCTCGAAGAGCGCGAAGGAAGCGATCGAGCGTGCCGGCGGCAAGGCCGTCGTGATCGGCGAGGCAGTCGCTCCGGCGTAGCCTTCGCACTCGTACTCTGCAGCGGGGTCCCTGCACTGGTATTACCCGGCGTCGTCTCCCCGCTGCTATCCTTCAAGGAGCACGGTTCCCGCCGCGCATCCCTGCCCTCCCCCTGCGAGAGGCGCTAGACCCTGAGGTACGCACCGCCGATGTTTGAGAAGCTCGCCAACATCTTCAAGATTCCCGACCTCCGCAAGCGCGTCCTCTTCACGCTTGGCCTGCTCGCCGTCTACCGTCTGGGCTCGCACATCCCCACGCCCGGCATCAACGCCGATATGCTGGCGCAGTTCTTCAACGCCAACTCCGGCTCCGCGCTCGGTCTGGTCGACCTCTTCTCGGGCGGCAACCTGCGCCGCCTCACGATCTTTGCTCTGGGCATCATGCCGTACATCACGGCATCGATCATCTTTCAGCTGCTCACCGTCATCTACGAGCCGCTCGCGAAGCTCCAGAAGGAGGGCGAACTCGGTCGTCGCAAGATCACCCAGTGGACCCGCTATGTCACCGTCCTCCTCGCCATCGTGCAGTCCTTCGCCATCGGCATGACGCTGACCAACACCTCGACCGGATCGTCCATGGTCACCATCTCGCGCCTGGCCTTCCTCCCCATGTGCGTCCTCACGCTTACCACCGGCACGGCCTTTATCATGTGGCTGGGGGAGCAAATTACCGAACGCGGCGTCGGCAACGGAATGTCCCTGCTCATCTTTACCGGTATCGTCGTCGGCCTTCCCAAGGGCATCGCCGAGCTCTACGACAAGGTCCGAACCAGCGCCTGGGGAGCCCTCACGCCCATCGTCGTCGCGCTTCTGATTGTCGGCATGATCGCCGTGGTCGCCTTTATCGTCTACGTCGAGCGCTCCGAGCGCCGCATCCCGGTGCAATACGCCAAGCGCATCGTCGGTCGCAAGATGATGGGCGGCCAGTCCACCCACCTGCCGCTCAAGGTCAACTCCGGCGGCGTCATGCCGGTCATCTTCGCGAGCTCCATCCTGTCGGCGCCGCTGCTCTTCTCCGGCGCCAGCTTCTTCGGCAGCCCCAAGCTCAGCGACACCACCTTTCTCGGTCCCATCTTCCGTGCGCTCGCTCCCGGCGAACCCTGGTACGTCCTGCTCTTTATCGCCGCCATCATCTTCTTCGCCTACTTCTACATCTCGATCGTCTTCCGGCCCGACGACATCGCCGACAACATGCGGAAGTATGGCGGCTTTATCCCCGGCATCCGCCCCGGCAAGCGCACCGCCGACTTCATCAACGACGTCCTCAGCCGCATCACGCTGGTCGGCGCGCTCTACCTCATCATCATCACGCTGGTTCCCATGTTCCTGATCAGCGGTATCCACTTCAACCATCTGCCGCTCGTCGGCGGTATCTTCGACCGGCTGCCCTCCTGGACGACGAACGGTCTCGGCGTCAGCTTCTACTTCGGCGGGACCTCGCTCCTGATCGTCGTCGGCGTCGCCATGGATACCGTGCAGCAGATCGAATCGCAGCTCATCATGCGCCACTACGACGGCTTCAGCCCCAAGTCCGGACGCATCCGTGGGCGTCGCAGCTGGTAGCCAGCAGGGAAGAGAACAGACGTTGACGAACGCGACAGCAACACAGCATCTCCCGGCCTCGGCGGACTTCCTGCCCGGGCCGGTTCTTCTTCTGGGCGCGCCCGGCGTCGGCAAAGGGACCCAGGCGCAGCTGCTCGTGGCCCTTTTCGGCATCCCGCAGATCTCGACCGGCGATCTCCTGCGGGAGCACGTGCAGGCCGGCACCGAGCTCGGCAAGAAAGCTCAAGCGCTCATGGATCAGGGACAGCTTGTGCCGGATGAGGTGGTGAACGGCATGGTCGCCCACCGCCTGACCCGCGAGGACACCATTCCCGGCTACATCCTGGACGGCTTTCCGCGTACGGCGGGCCAGGCAGACTGGCTTGACGCGAAGCTGCGCGAGCTGCCCGACGTCCCACCGCTGATCGCGATTGAGATCCACGTTCCCAGGCAGGAGCTGCTGCAGCGCATCACCGGTCGGCGGACCTGTCCTGCCTGCAATCGCATCTACAACATCTACTCCCACCGCCCCGCGAAGGTCGGTGTCTGCGACTTCGATGGAACTGCCCTGCAGCACCGCTCCGACGACACCGAGGAGGCCTTCAGCAGGCGGATGGCCGAGTACGAGTCGAAGACCGCACCGGTCATCGAACACTACCGTGACCAGAACTGTTTTGCGGGGATCGTGGGCACGGGCTCGCTCGAAGAGGTGGAAGAGCGCATCATTCGAGCAATCGAGAGTCTCCGCAGCCGCAGTCTGGCTCCGCTGGCCCAGGAGGCACTCTAGGCGTGGCCATCATGATCAAGACCTCGACCGAGATTGAAAAGATGCGCGCTTCGGGACGCATCCTGCGCGAGGTGCATAACGCGATTCGCCCCGTTGTGCGCCCCGGAGCCACCACCATGGATCTCGAAGCTGCCGCCGCCGCGAAGATCGCGGAGTTGGGCGTGTTGGCCGCGTTCAAGGGCTATCATGGCTACCCCGCCGCGCTCTGTACCTCCGTCAACGAGGAGGTTGTTCACGGCATCCCGAACGCCAAACGCGTCCTCAAGGATGGCGACATCGTCTCCATCGACTGTGGCGTCATCCTCGATGGCTTCTACTCGGACGCCGCGGTCACCTACGCGGTCGGCACAGCCACCGAGCTGACCCGGCGTCTGCTCGAGACCACCGAAGCGTCGCTCCACGCGGCTATCCAGCAGGCCCGCGTGGGTGGCCGCCTGGGCGACATCTCGGCCGCGGTCCAGGAGATCTGCGAGGCCGAGGGCTTCGGCGTGGTGCGCGACTTCGTCGGCCACGGCATCGGTCGCTCCATGCACGAAGATCCGCAGGTACCGAACTTCGGTCCCCCGGGCAAGGGGCCGCGGCTCAAGGCGGGCATGGTGCTCGCGATCGAGCCGATGATCAACGCCGGCAAGCCGGAGGTCAAGGTGCTCAAGGACGGCTGGACCGCCGTCACCGTCGACGGCAGCTACTCGGCGCACTTCGAGCACACCGTCGCTATCACAAAAGACGGCCCGGTCGTCCTCACCCTGTAGGAGATTCGGCGAGGCTGAGGTACTATAAGAAATGCTGCGTAGAGACGCGGCTGGATCGGGGGCACACCCGCCGTCCAAAGGAGATTGTTTGTCGAAGGAAGATGCAATTGAAGTCATGGCGACCGTCGTCGAAACGTTGCCGAACGCCTTGTTCAAGGTCGAGCTTGAAAACAAGCATCAGGCGCTTGCGCACGTCTCCGGACGGATGCGTAAGAACTTCATCCGCATCCTCCCCGGCGACCGCGTCGCGATTGAACTCAGCCCCTACGATCTCAATCGCGGTCGCATCGTCTACCGCTACAAGTAGACGCAAAAGAAACCTTCTAGCCGTTAGCTTCTAGCCGCTAGCTCAAGCCCATCCGTACCGAATTCAGGTCTCTGGCTAGCAGCTAAAAGCTAGAGGCTACAAGGTGCCTCAGGAGTGTTATGAAAGTCCGTGCATCCGTAAAGAAGATCTGTGACAAGTGCAAGGTCATCCATCGCCGCGGCGTCGTTCGCGTCATCTGCGATAACGCCAAGCACAAGCAACGTCAGGGCTAACGAGTCCTGTACCGCAGGTAGGAGCCGCGGGGCGAGTTAGCCGAAGTCAAGGCTTGCGATGAACCCCGCGGAACCCCTCCACAAACGTCCACCCGCTTCCCGGCCAGTCCCCGAAGCCCTACCAAAGGATTCCCGATGGCACGTATCTCCGGAGTCGATGTCCCTAACAACAAACAGGCGCGCATCGGTCTCACTTACATCTTTGGCATTGGCGATTCGCGTGCAGCGAAGATTCTCGCCAAGGCCGACGTCGATCCCATGCTCAAGGTCGGCACGCTCGACGAGGACCAACTCAACCGCATCCGAACTGTGATCGAACAGGAAGGCCACATCGAAGGTGACCTCCGCAAGGACGTCTCCCTCAACATCAAGCGCCTGATCGAGATTCAGTCCTACCGTGGCCTGCGCCACCGCCGTTCGCTCCCCGTCCGCGGCCAGCGCACCCACACCAACGCTCGTACCCGCAAGGGCCCACGCAAGGGCACCGTCGCCGGTAAGAAGAAAGCGACGAAGTAACCCATGGCGAAGACACAGAATAAAGGGACCGGCGCAAAGGCGGGCAAGAGCAAGAAGTTCAAGAAGCGCGAGCGCAAAAACGTTCCATTCGGCCTCGTCTACATCCAGGCGACCTTCAACAACACCATCGTCACCATCACCGACGGCGTTGGCAACACGCTCTCCTGGAAGAGCTCGGGCTCGCTTGGCTTCCGTGGCTCGCGTAAGGGCACACCCTTTGCGGCCCAGCAGGCCGCGGCCGGCGCCGCGACCGCCGCACGCGATCATGGCGTTCGCTCGGTTGACGTTCGCGTCTCCGGTCCCGGCTCCGGCCGCGAGTCCGCGATCCGCGCTCTCGCCTCAGTCGGCATCGAGGTTCGCTCCATCCGCGACGTCACGCCCATGCCGCATAACGGCTGCCGTCCACCCAAGCGCCGCCGCGTCTAACGGCCAACTTCGAGCTCTTAGCCTTTAGCTTTAGCTCAAGGCTAAGAGCACAGTCGTTTGGTGCCAATTGCTCCCAGTTAAAAGCTAGAAGCTAACAATTAATAGCTCGGCACTTTACCGCCGAACCGGATCGCGACGAAGCGCCACCGAGCGTGTAAAGCGATCGACACCCGATTCAGGAGATACCCATGGCACGTTACACAGGACCCGTCTGCCGCTTGTGCCGGCGCGACGGCACCAAGCTCTTCCTCAAGGGCGCGAAATGCTTCACCGAGAAGTGCCCCGTCGAGAAGCGTAACTTCCCCCCCGGCCAGCACGGCCAATCCAAGAAGCAGAAGAAGGTCGTCGGCTACGGCCTGCAGCTGCGCGAAAAGCAGAAGGCCAAGCGGATCTACTTCACGCTCGAAACCCAGTTCCGCGCCTACTATCAGAAAGCGTCGAACCGCACCGGCGTCACCGGCGAACTGCTGCTCCAGCAGCTCGAAACGCGCCTCGACAACGTCTGCTACCGCCTCGGTCTCGCTACCAGCCGCCGGCAGGCGCGCCAGGTCGTCCGCCACGGTCACGTCCAGGTCAACGGCCGCAAGGTCAACATTCCATCCTTTCAGTGCAAGGTGGGCGACGAGATCGCGGTGCGCGAGAGCTCCAAGGCGCTGGTCGTCCTTGAGGAGTCCAAGAACTTCGCCAGCGGCCAGCGTCCCGTGCCCTGGCTCGACATCAACCGCGACAACTACTCCGGCAAGGTCATCGCCATGCCCAGCCGCGCGGATGTCAACCTGCCCGTCAACGAGCAGCTGATCGTCGAACTTTACAGCAAGTAGGGAACAGCTGTTAGCTCCTGGTTGTCAGCTCAGAGGCGAAGGTCAGCGGCTGACAGCTTGTTTCGCCTCACAACTCACCCTGTAACCGCATCACCCGACAGACCGCAGAGTGCATCGCGGCTAGGCCGGACGAAAGGAATACCCATGCTTTGGAGAGGTTTTCAAAAGCCCAAGCGTCTCGCATCCGATATCGAATCCCTCACCGACAAGTTCGGCAAATTCTCCGCGCAGCCCTTTGAGCGCGGCTTTGGCACCACCATCGGCAACGCCCTTCGCCGCACCCTGCTCTCCTCGATCGAAGGTACAGCCGTCACCGCCGTACGCATCGAAGGCGTTCTCCATGAGTTCCAGTCCATCACGGGCGTCGTCGAAGATGCAACCGACATCATCCTCAACCTGAAGCAGATTCCCTTCAAGCTCAACGGCGACGGCCCGAAGGCGCTTTATCTCCGCTCCGATGCCGCCGGCGTCATCACCTCCGGCATGATCGAGGCCGATGGCGACGTCGAGATCCTCGACAAGGATGTCTACGTCTGCACCGTCTCCGAAGGCGGCAAGATCGACATGGAGATGCGCCTCAAGCGCGGGCGCGGCTACATCTCCGCCGACAAGAACTTCGATGGCGACCTCGGCCTCGGCTTCATCCCCGTCGACTCCGTCCACTCGCCCGTCCGCAAGGTCAACTTCCTCGTCGAAGCAGCGCGTCTCGGTCAGATCACCGACTACGACAAGCTCACTGTCGAGATCTGGACCAATGGCACTGTGCTCCCAGCGGACGCTCTCGGCCTCTCGGCCAAGCTGCTCAAGGATCACATGACCATCTTCATCAACTTCGAGGAGGAGATGGAGGCGGGTCACGACGGCGCGCACGACGGCCCGCAGATCCGCAACGAGAATCTCAACCGCTCGGTCGAGGAGCTTGAACTCTCCGTCCGCAGCTACAACTGCCTCAAGAACGCCAACATCGCCACCATCGGCGAGCTCATCCAGAAGACCGAGGCCGAGATGCTCAAGACCAAGAACTTCGGTCGCAAGAGCCTCAACGAAATCAAGGAAATCCTCGCGCAGATGGGTCTCTCGCTCGGCATGAAGATCGACGATCAGGGCAATCCGGTCCCCGGACCGACCTCGGTCCTTCCGGCTGCCACCCTGGCCGCAAGCTTCGGTAACTTCGACGACGATGACGATGAGGACGAGGACGAGGATGACGACCTGATCCTTCCGAACAACGAGCCTGAAAACTTCTAAACCGTAACCTGACCCGGCGGCGATCTCCGGATCGTCGCCACTTACCCGCAATTAGGGCAAGGCCCCCGCCAAGCCAACGAGATCAAAAAGGAGACGGGCCCTCAAGGCCCCTCGGGTACCGGAGCCTCCCTCTCCGGCCAACTCTCACAGCGAAAAGCCTGAGATCCCGAGACACAAACGCCATGCGCCATCGCAATGCAGGATATAAACTCGGACGCAACACCAGCCATCGCCGCGCCATGCTGCGGAATCTGGTTACCTCCATCATCGTGATGGATCGCGTCGAAACCACCATCACCAAGTGCAAGGCCACCCGTCCCCTGGTCGAGAAGATGATTACCCTCGGCAAGCGCGGCGATGTCCACGCGCGCAGGCAGGCGGCCAGCTACCTCATGACCCCCGCCGCCGTCGATCGCCTCTTCGCGGTCGTCGCTCCCCGCTACGGCAGCCGTAACGGCGGCTACTGCCGCATCGTTCGCGTCGGCCCCCGCAAGGGCGATGCGGCGGAGATGGCCTTTATCGAGCTTCTTGGAGCCGAGCAGGAGCTGAGTGAAAAGGCCGCCAAGCGCTCCGAAGCTCGCACCAAACGCCGTGAAGAGATGCAGAAGCAGCTCGAAGAGCAGAACCCCGGCGAACAGCCCGATCCCAACGCAGAGCCGTAGGCCCTCTTACAGTTCGAGCCACACGGGTGCATCCTTCGGATGCGCTCGTTTGTGTTTCACGCCATCAGCGCCCGAACACCTCCCGCATGGGATCAGGCCTTCTCACCTCCGTACTTCACCACGCGATTCCTCCCTGCACGCTTTGCCGCATACAGCGCTTCATCGGCCTGAGCCACCAGCTGGAAGCCGTTCACCAGCGAATCGGATAGCGCCGTGATTCCGATGCTGACCGTCACCGGCTCGTGGTCCCAGGTCTCGGAGGCGATCCTCTCCATCAATCGCTTCGCCAGGCCCATGGCGGCGTCGAGACCACTCTCCGGCAGCAGCATCACAAACTCTTCCCCGCCATAACGGGCTACCAGATCCGGCAGCCGCACCGTCGTCCGCAGCACCGCGCTCAGACGCCGCAGCACCGCGTCGCCCGCGATATGTCCCCACTGGTCGTTGATCCGCTTGAAGTGGTCTACGTCCAGCAGAAGAACGGCAAGATCCCGCTTTCTTCGTCTCGCGATCGAGAACTCCAACACCAGGCGCTCTTCGAAGGCCCTCCGGTTCCGGAGCGAGGTCAGCTCGTCCGTCACGCTCAGCCGCCGAAGCTGCTCGTTCGCCTCCTGCATCTCCTCCTGGTATCGCTCCAACTCCGCCTTGCGCGCGACCTCTTCGGTCATGTCCACGGCCACGCCCGCCAGCAAGGTATTGCCGGCCGAGTCATGACAGGGGAACTTGTAGCTCTTCCAGGTCGTCACCGTCCCATCCGCGGCGCGGATGCGCTCTTCCGACTCAATCATCCTTCCGCCGGCCATCACCTCAAGATCGTGCACCCGGATCGGCGCTGACCTGCTCCGCGCCCAGAGCAGGTCATCCGTCCTCCCCAGCCAGGCATACTCGTTCACCCCGAACCGCTTCGCGAAGCTGCGGTTGTAGAACAGCAGGCGTCCCGCGGCATCCTTGATATAGCTCAGAAACGGGCTCGCATTCATGAACGCCCGAAACAGCTCCTCGCTGGCGCGCAGACTCGCGGAAGACCGTTCCTTCTCGCGGAGCAGATCCGTGAGCGCGAGGTGCTGCCTGCGTAGGTCCATGCGTGCCTTCAGTTGCCGCAGCAGAAGCCCCAGCGCCTCCTCCTGCTCCGACGTCAGCACGCGTGGGACGGTATCGGCCACGCACAGCACACCGATGGGCCTGCCGTCGTCCTCAAAGAACGCGGCTCCCGCAAAGAATCGCAAATACGGATCTCGCGTCACCTGCGGGTCCAGCCGGAAGCCCGGGTCCACCGCTGTATCTTCCAGGATCATCAGCGGAGATCGCAGCAGAGCTTCTTCGCAAAAGCCCACCCCGATCGAGATCTCATGAAGCCGAAGCGCGCCGGAGGCCCGAAACCACTGTCTCCGCTCGTCCAGCAGCATCACCGCACTGATCGGCGTCCGGCAGACGGCCGAAGCCAACCGTGCAATCTCGTCGAACTCTGCCTCTGGCCTAGCATCGAGAATCTGCTTCGCGCCACCTGCGCCGTCATTTGCCTCTACAACGTGCAGCACGTGCATCAGTCACCTGGGTTTTAGGACATCAGAATAGCGCGATCGAAAGCGCCTCCTCAGGAAATCTTCGCTGCCTAGCACAACAGTGGTAGCAGTGCAATCCCGCCGCCAAAGGCGAAGAGGAAGCGATATGACGCCGCCCATAAGTACCGCATCAGCCCGCCCAGCGCCCCTGCAGGGGCCACCACCCCCCGCCGCCCCGGCTCAACTTGCAGAGCTTCTACGAGTTCTTCCGAATCGCTTCCTTGACGTGCTCCACAGCCTCCGGCTTGAAGTGCGTCAGGTTGTGCACCTCAGCTGCGTGCTGCTCGATGATCGGCAACATCTCCTCTTCGCTGTTGCCCTCAAGGTGCCACTCGCAGTCGTACCCGACATCCTTGCAGTGAAACTCCTTCTGTCCCTGGCTCATGCATTCCTCCTCCCGCCTTGGATGCGCGGAACCTCGCCGCTACCAACCAGCGCGGAAGCACATTTCCATCCGGTGGCAAACGGGAGCCGACTTCCCCTATTGAGCCGTGGCGCCGCTTACGCCGCGGGCGCCCACCACGCCCCGATCGTTACCGTTTGATCAGCCACATCACCCAGCTGGCGAGAATCGTTCCGCCCACAAACATCGCGAAGCAGAAACCTCCAAACCGCACCATCATGCGCGGCTCCGACCTCTGCGTAATCCCGAAGACCACCGAGGTAAACAGCGAGAACAGCAACACCGCGGCAAAATGCGTCATGAGCGTTTCCGTCCCGTGGCTAGCGAGTGGGCATCCACTGCGGAGATCACGTTCAGCAGACCCGCGACGACGATGAACTTCGTCCCATAGTCCGCCACCGCCACCTGCACCGTTGTCGCGCCAAGATCCAGCAGCCGGGCTACACCGTACAGCACCCCCGCGCCGAGATCACCCACGAAGTTCAGAACGTCCAGCAGGTCCCCCGTATTCGGGCTGTAGATCTTGCCGTTCAGCGCAAGCCCGATCGCAAACATCGAAAGGATCGACACAAACAGCAGACCGCCGCGAATCCACTTGCGCAGCAGAAAGTGCCCCGCCCCGGGGATCAGCCAGCCCGCCACAAGCACCAGCAGCGGCGGCATGGCCGAGGTCTTTACCGCCATCTGTGTCGTTGCCTGCGCTTCGGTCGCCATCAACAAGGATGATACCAGCTAGATCCGCACCAGCTCACGCTGCACCCGCCCCGTCACCTCGGCGACCCCCGCGCGCGCGATCATGTCGACCTCGCTCCGCACGCCGAACTCCCCCAGGAAGTACGCTCCCGGCTCCACCGAGAAGCAGGTGTTCGCCAAGATCAGCCGCTCATCGTGCGTCTCCAGGTTATCCAGATTGGCCCCGTTTCCGTGGATGGCCGTCCCGATATTGTGACCGGTGCGGTGCGTAAACGCCTCGCCCAGCCCCGCCGCCCGCAGCACATCGCGCGCCGCATCATCGCCCTCCCAACCAGCGATCGGCCGACCTGCCGTAAATGCCTCGCCAATCGTCCGCACCGCAGCGTCCCTGGCGTCGCGCACCGCCTCAAACACAAACCGCTCCCGCCCCGTCGGCTCGCGATCCACCACGCCGGTCCACGTAACGTCGTAGAAGCACGAGCCCGGCCGATTCACCTGCCCCCAGATATCGATCAGCACAAAGTTCCCCCGCCGAATCGGGCCCGAGTTCGCGGCCGTCGGCTCATAGTGCGAGTCCGCGCTGTTCGCCCCCGCACTCACGTTCGGCCCATGCTCCCAGATCAGCCCTTCCCGCGTCATCGCCTCTGCAAGCCACGTCACCATCGCGAACTCATGCGTCCCCACCGCCGTGCGCGCACGCTCGCCCATCACCCTCCAACCCTCCGCCAGAATCGCGTCGATCTTCCCCTGCGCCTCGAAGTGCGTCGCAATCTGCTCGTCCGTCAGCACCGCTTCAAACTGGCTCACCAGGTCCGCCGAGCTCACGATCTCCTTGCCCATCCCGCGCAGCAGCTCGACTGTCCCCGCATCCACCATCGACACATACATGATCGCGTTGCGCGGCGAGTACTGCATCGCAATGCGCGTCGCTCCCCCAAGCAGCGTCTCAAGCTCGCGCTCCAGCTCCTGCCACGAGGAGTACGCCACCTTCGACCCCGGCAGAGGATCCAGCCGAAACGACTCGATCCGGTGCACCAGCTTGCGCGGCTCGCCGTGCGCCGGAACGAAGTAAAACCACCTTCGCGTGATGTGCAGACCCTCACCCAGCCCCAGAATCCGATACGCCAGCGGATCGCGGTAGTGATGATCGTAGAAGAGCCAGCCCTCGATCTGCTGGTCCCGAAGCGCCGCCTGAATAGGTTCGAGGTTCACGCCTCCATACTACGTCGCATCCACCGCGTCCCACCGATCGAAAAGCGGAAGGGCCGGGAGCAATCTCCCGGCCCTTCCGCCTTCCTCTCTCGTTCTCGCTAGACGCTCGCCGCCGCAGCCTCGGCAACCTTCTCGGCCGCCTTCGCCTCAGCCAGTTCAGCCATCTGCTTGCGCTTCGTTTCGGCCGAGTTTTGCCCCAGCTCGGCCGCCAGCGTCTCCGTGGTGAACGACTCAATGATGTCGCCCGCACGGATATCCTTGAAGCCGTTCAGATCGATACCGCACTCGACCCCTTGGCGAACCTCGGAGACGTCGTCCTTGACGCGCTTGAGCGACCCTATCCGGCCCTTCCAGACCTCAACGCCATCGCGTGTCACGCGCACCTGGTTCTGCCGGCTGATCAAGCCATCGGTCACACGGCAGCCGGCGATCTGGCCAACCTTGGTGATCTTGAAGACCTGCAGCACCTCGGCGCGCCCAGCGAAGTTCTCCTTGAACACCGGCTCGAGCAGGCCGTACATCGCCTTGGTAATCTCGTCCTGCAGCTCGTAGATGATCGAGTGCAAGCGAACCTCGACGTTCTCGCGATCCGAGAGCTCCTGCGCCTTGCGCTCCGGTCGAACGTTGAAGCCGATCACCACAGCGTTCGAGGCCGATGCCAGAAGGATGTCCGACTCGGTGATCGCGCCCACGCCGGAGTGGAGCACGCGCACCCGAACCTTCTCGGTCGACATCCGCTGCAGCGAGTCGGCCAGCACCTCGACCGATCCCTGCACGTCCCCCTTCAGGATGAGGTTGAGGTCCTTCATGCCCGCCTGCTTGATCTGCTCGGCAAGCCCCTCGAGCGAGACGCGGCTGGACTTCGCCAGCTGTGCCTCGCGCTCCTTCATCTTGCGGTACTGCGCAATGCCCTTAGCCTTGTCGCGGTCCGCCATCACCAAGAACGTGTCGCCCGCGTCCGGCATCCCTTCGAGACCAAGGATCTCGACCGGTGTCGAAGGCCCTGCCTCGGTGATCGCTCGTCCACGGTCGTCAAACATCGCGCGAATCTTGCCGAAGGTGTTGCCGACGATGTAGCTGTCGCCCGTACGCAGCGTTCCGTTTTGCACCAGGATCGACGCCACCGCACCGCGGCCGCGATCGAGCTTGGCTTCGATCACCGTTCCGACCGCCGGCCGGTCCGGTGTTGCCTTCTGCACATTCGTATCGGCAACGTAGCAGATCATCTCCTCAAGCGAGTCTAGGTTCAACCGCTGCTTCGCCGAAACCTCGACGAACTCCGTGTCACCGCCCGTCGAGACCGATTGCACGCCGCGCGTGGCCAGCTGCATCATCACGCGGCTGGGGTTCGCCTCGGGCTTGTCGATCTTGTTGACGGCCACGATGATCGGCACCTTCGCCGCTCGTGCGTGGTCGATCGCCTCAAGCGTCTGCGGCATCACGCCGTCGTCGGCCGCCACCACGATCACGACGATGTCCGTGATCTTGGCTCCGCGGGCACGCATACGCGTAAACGCCTCGTGACCCGGCGTATCCAGAAAGACGATCTCGCGCCCGAACGCCGGAGAGTCCGGCTTCGTCACGTGGACCTTGTAGGCGCCGATATGCTGCGTGATTCCGCCCGCCTCGCCCGCCGCCACGTCCGTCTGCCGGATCGCGTCGAGCAGCGAAGTCTTTCCGTGATCGACGTGGCCCATCACCGTGACCACCGGCGATCGTGTGATCTCGACCATGCCGGTCGTGTCTTCGAGGAAGCCCTCGATCGCCTCGTTCTCGAGCTGCTCTTCGACCGAGATGACCGTCGCGTCCGCGCCGAACTGCCGCGCCACATCCTTCACCAGCTCGCCATCCAGCGACTGGTTCACCGTGACGAACACGCCGCGCATCAGCAGAATCGCGATCAGATCCTTTCCGCGAACCTCCAGCTTCTCCGCCAGATCCTTCACGCTGATGCCTTCGGTCACGGTGATCGATCGCGTGATCGGCACCGGCTCGCTCGAGCTTGAAAAGGACGCCGCTCCACCGAAACGTGGTGGAGGCGTAAATCCCTTCATCGGGCCTTCTTTGCTCTTCTCGTAGCGCTGTCCGCCGCGCCGCTGTCCCGGCCGTGCCGCCGGTCGCGGAGCTCCGCCCGGAGCCTCGCCCGGCCCGGGCAGCATCCCCGGAGCGCCGCCCGGTCCACCACCCGGTCTCGCGCCAAATCCTGGCCGCGCCCCGAACGGAGGTCGCGCGCCACCGGGGGTAAACCCGGGTCGCGCCCCCGGAGCTCCACCCGGCCCGGTCGGGAAGGTGCGCGTCGGATGCATGGGTCGGCGTGCGCCCGGTGGGGCGAATCCTGGCCGTGCTCCCGGTGCTCCCGGTCCGCCACCCGGTCCACTAGACGCGCCCGGTCCACCGGCCCCCTGCGGCCGTGGGCGCTCAAAGATCGGTCGCCCACGCGCCGGTGCGCCAGGCACCGGTGGAGGCGCCGTGTAGATCGGCCTCGGGCCCGTCTGCGGCATGATCACGCGACGCGGCGGCGGCCCGGCGTTCACCGTGGCCGTCGGCGTCTCGGTAGCAGCTGCGGGCGCATCCGTCGCTCCCGAATCGGCTTCGTCGGAAGCTCCAGCACCTGAGGGGGCGGGCGTAGCCGCCGCGATCGACCCCGGGGCAGCAGCAGCCGTCGCCGGGGGAGCAGCCGCGGCTTGCGGCTGGGCCGCAGGGGGAACAACCCCAACCGGCGGAGCCGGAGCCGCAGAGGAGGTTGCAGCCGGCGCAACCGGTGGAGCAGACGGGGGGCGCGGCGGGGCAGCCACCACCGTCGGTCGATCTCCGACAGCCCTGGCCCCCGGCGGAAGCGGAGGTCCTGCGGGCGGACGGGCAATCACCGGGCCCAGCGGCGGTCTGCTGGCAATCGCGGGAGCCTGCGGGGGAGCGACGATGTTCGCGCCCTGCCGCGGCAGGGGAACGATCCTGCGCGGTCCCGGAGCCGTTGCGGCCGGAACCTGAGCACCTGGAGCGGTGGCGGCCGAAACCGGCACAGCCGGAGAAGCCGGCCGAACCTGCGGCGCAGCCGCGACGGAACTCGGTGCGGCAGCCGCAGCCACCACGGACGCACCTGCGGCCGGAGCCGTCGGTATACCGGCCGGGCGAACCGGTGGAGGTGCCGTCGCCACCCCGCTCACGCTCGGAGCTGGGGCAACCACCGGCCTCCCAGTGGCCGGCGGCGCGGCCTTTACCGCCGCCTCAGCCTGCCGGCGCTCCAGAATCGCGCGCACCGCATCGCCAGGCTTCGCCGCTTTGGACAGATCGATCTTCGGCACCGCCGGCTGCTGCCGGCCCAAAGCACTCTGCGATCGGCTTCCGCCGTTGATGTAGTTGCGCACCCGCTCGGCCTGCTCGGACTCGATAGAGCTCGAGTGCGTCTTTCCTGTCACGCCGATCGCCTCCAGAGCGTCCAGAATGGGTCGGCTCTTGACCTCCAGCTCCCGCGCCAAATCATTAATTCGAACTTTGCTCATCCGTCCCTTTTCGCTTGTCCTGCGCCCTTAGCTGGTCATAGCAGCCTCATGGTTAGGAGTATCTATTGTACGTAAAAACCGCAACCTTGCAGCATCGTCCACGGTCGCCCCGCCACCTCGGCCGGACCTACCCGCGATCATGCCCGTCCGTGTCGATCCCGTCGTCCGAGATCTCCTGCGTCTCCGCCACCAGCGTGTCCACCGTGTCGTTGTCCAGCTCGATCCGCTCTTCGCGCGCATCCGCCTCGTCGTTCGCATCGCTCAGGCTGGCCTCGTTCTCAGCCGCAATCAAGTCGTCCGCCGAGACGTTCAGCTCCTGCGCCTCGCCAAACTCCGCCGCATCCTCCGCCAGCAACTCCTCGGGCGTCCGGGAAAGCTTCTCCGTGTCCAAACCCTCGGTCGCCGCAAAGTCCTCCGTCACCAATCCATCTCTCGCCACGGTCTCACCCGCCTCTCCGGTGCCCTCGTCCGCAACACCCGTCCCCTCTGTAGATGCCTCATCCGCCGGCTCCGATGTCGATCCCTCGGACGCGATCCCGGGCGTCTCGCCGTCATCTGCAGGCGTTTCGCCGTCAGCCGCAGGCGTCTCGCCGTCAGACCCGGCCGCAATCGTCGGCGCGACCGCCGGACGCTCCTCGCCCTCCTCGTACTGCCCGAAGTAGTGCCGCACCGCCGTCGAAATCTTCTCGACCGTCTTCTCGCCAATCCCCGGAACCTCCTCGAGCTGCTCGGGCGTCATGTCCGCCAGCTCCTCGACCGTCGTGATCCCGGCCGCGATCAGCTTCTCCAGAATCTGCTCGCCCAGCTCCGTCACCTGCTCGATCGGCGTCGTCGGTCCGCCGCCCATCGCCGACATCTGCTGCTCGACCTCCTGGCGCTTCTCCTCCTCGCTCTTGATGTCGATCTTCCACTGCAGCAGCTTCGCCGCCAGCCGCACATTCTGGCCTTTTTTCCCGATCGCGAGCGACAGCTGCGTGTCGTCCACAATCACCTCAATCTGCTTCTCGCCCAGATCGATAATCGACACCCGGCTCACCTTCGCCGGCTGCAGCGCCTTCTCGGCAAAGGTCGTAATCTCCTCCGAATACTCGATAATGTCGATCTTCTCGCCGCGCAGCTCGCGGATAATCGACTGCACCCGCATGCCCTTCATGCCCACGCACGCGCCCACCGGGTCGACGTCCTTGTCGCGGCTCATCACCGCAATCTTGGTCCGCTCGCCCGCCTCGCGCGCAATCGCCCGGATCGTCACCGTTCCGTCATAGATCTCCGGAACCTCGCTCTGGAACAGGCTCGACACCAGCCCGGGAGCCGCCCGGCTCACGATCACCTGCGGCCCCTTGGCCGCGCGGTCGACACGCAAAAGAACGACCCGCACCCGCTCTCCGACAGCAAACTGCTCCAGCCTGCTCTGCTCGCGCTTCGGCATCCGCGCCTCCGCCTTGCCCAGGTCGAAGATCGTGTCCATCGGCTCCAGCCGCTTCACCGTCGCGTTCAGCACCTCGCCCGCGCGGTGGTTGTACTCGTTGAAGACCGTATCGCGCTCCGCCTCGCGCACCTTCTGGAAGATCACCTGCTTCGCCATCTGCGCCGCGATCCGGCCCAAGGGCGTCGTGTCCTTGTAGAACCGCAGCTCGCCCCCAATCTCCACCTCGGGCGCCAGCTCGCGCGCCTTCTCGAGCGTGATCTGGTTGGTCTCGTCCTCGACCTCCTCCGGCGTCTCCACCACCGTCTTGAAGACGTACGCCCGAATCTCGCCCGTCTCCCGATCCATCTCCGCCCGCATGCTCTCCGTCGTCTTGTAGTACTTGCGCGTCGCCAGCGCGATCGCATCCTCCACCGCGCCCACTACGATCTCCGGGTCGATCCCCTTGTCCTTGCTCAACGCCTCAATCGATTGGTACAGAACACTTGCCATTGCTCACTCGTCCTTCGTCTCTGACTTCTGTAACCCTGTACGAACCGTCTCGCCATGCTCTGCCAGGGGCTGTCTTCGTGCTGCTGTGTCGTGCGTTCGAATCCTGTCACTGCCTCTGCTTCGAGATACGGCTGGGCTTCAACCCAGGCCTTCAACCCGCCACGAAGCGGGCTTTAGCCCATGGGGTATGCTCCCCTTCCTTGTCTTTTCCGCCAACCGGCAAACCGCTAAATTTCCGCAACCAGATTCGCCTTCTCAACATTCGCCAAGGCAATCTCGATCCGCTCCTCGGTCGCCGCCTTTTTTGCCTTGCCTTTCTGCTTCACTGCCGCCAGATCCAGCGTCACGACCTCATCCTTGAACCCCTTCAACCGCCCCCGCCACTGCCGATTCCCGTTGATCGGCGTAAACGTCTGCAGCTTTACCAGGCTCCCGGTAAATCGCTCAAACTCCGCCGGCTTCGAGAGCTTCCGCTCCAGACCCGGCGATGAGACCTCCAGCGTGTACTCCGCGCCTGGAACCAGGTCCTCCACATCCAGCACCGTCCCAAAGTCCTGCGCAAACAGCGCACAGTCCTCATGCGTCACGCCCGACAGCATCTCGACCGGAACGCCCTTCGGCAGAGCCTCGAGCAGCTCCGCATTGGCTGCCTCGCCGGCGGCCAGCTCGGCCATCTTCGCCCGGCCCGGGGCATCCTTCTCGAGATACACCCGGAGCGCCCTGGACTTGCCCGCTCCCCCAAACTCCAGGTCGACGACCTCCAGACCGAACGACGCCGCAATCCGATCCGCCGTGCTCCGAATTTCGTCTAGCTTCGCCGCCATCACACCCGCAAAGGATCCCGAAAAAACGCCGTCGGGAAAACGCTCTTTGAAGCAAATAAAAAGTGGGCTTCAGCCCACTCATCTCTTCCGCCAGCACCGGGCAACACACGGCGCAACATCCGCTGGGGAACCGACTAACTAGAGCAATGATACATCGCCCGCCCCATCCCATCAACCGGCCTCACCCCTCGGACATAGCCGGTTGCAGCTCTACCGGCGCCGCGCGAGAGCCAACCTCGCTCCGAAGTACATCCGCCAGCCGAATCGCGAGAGCCACAATCATCTGTGTCGGATTCGAGTGCCCCGCGCTCGGAAACACCGAACTTCCTGCAACGTACAGGCCCCGAACGCCGTGCACCTGACAGTCCCGATCCACAACCCCCGCCCGCGGATCGTCCGCCATCCGGGTCGTCCCCATCGGGTGCGCCACGTCCGGAAAAGAGTTCGACGGAAACGACTCATTTCGTCCAATCCACCCTTCCAGAACCGGAGCCTCCTTTCCTACGCGTTTGAACTGATTGACAATCAGCCGGGCCATTCTTCGGATAGTGCGCGCTTCCAACTCATGCGTCCGCCAATCGATGCGCGAAAGTCTCATGCCGAACCGGTCGCGTGCCTTGGCCAGCGTCAACCGGCTCTCGGAATCGGGAACCTGCTCGCACATGCACACCAGCTCCAGCCGCTCCAGCTTGTGGGGCATGGGACGCCGCGAAACGAAGTAGTTGTGCGAAGCACGGACAAACAGTCGCGGATTCGAAGCGATTTTGATCGCGTCGCCCGGCAGTTCGCCCGTCCCATTCGATATCCGTGTCAGCGCCGTCCACGGATCGTCCGCCGCCGCGACCTCTCGCAGAAAAGCAGAGCAGTTGACCAGACCTTCTTCGCGCTGAATCGCTGGGCTCAACCGGAATCCGCGCCGGAACAAGTTCGCGCCCCGCTTCCGGCTGATCTTGTACGAGCCGAACTCCTTCTGCAAGCGGCGCGACATCCCGGGAAAGAAACCCACCGTGTCCCGCGGATGATCCATGAGAAAACGCCCCACAAGATCATTTTTGTTGCCGAGACCAGCCGGCGTCGTCCGCGTCGAGTGCAGCAGAAGGCGTGCGTTCTCGAGAGCACCGGCGCACAGCACGATGTACGAGGCCGACACCCTTCGCGATCCCCCTTCGGGACTGGCCACGTCCACCGAGGTCGCGGCAGAGCCCGACGCGTCAACATTCACCTGAAGCACGGTCGCGTTCGTGACCAGTGTGACGTTGTCCCCGAGGTGACCCAGAAGATGTCTCCCAAAACGCATCGAATCCCGTCTCGATCGCTCATCCCGACTGGACTGCCAGAAAAAGGGAAGAAGGTACCGCGGATCGGCCTCCCGCTTCGGTGGCGTTCGCCCCGCCAGCTTCCAGAACCGGTCATCGGTAAATCCCGTGCCGAAGCTCAGTCCCAGATAGCCGGCCGTGCGATCCAGGTACGGGGTCAGGTGATCGAGATCGAACGGCCACCCCGAGTGCGGAATCCAGTCGCGCTGCTCAAAGTCAATCTCGTCGAACGGTGCGCATCGACCCGTCCACGTATGCGAGCTCCCACCCACAATCCGGTTGCGCACCAGCCACTGATCCATCACCCGCGGCCTGCCGACACTCTGAATCTCGTTCAGAGCGTCAATCTCCTGCTGCCGTTCGAAGTTACCACTCTCCAGAATCGTGACCCGCAATCCGGTGTGCGAAAGCTCACGGGCCAGCGTGCAGCCCGCAGGTCCGGTTCCGACCAGGCACACATCACAGTCGAGGTAAGAACTGTCTTCAACTACTCGAAAGTCAACGTGCGACATCCATCCTGCTTCCATGTCAGCGCAAAAGCCGGATCTTCACGCGTGCCCACCTCCTACGATGCATCGAACGCCTCGGAGGAAACAAAAGGACGTCAACCCAAGCACGGCGCAAACCAAGCTGTACCCGCACATAACCGTGGCGCAGAGCTCCACGCCCGTCCTTTAGAATCAAAGGTGACACCTGTGAGTGAAAGCCCCACGGATCTCGGCTCTCCGTGCTAAATACTCTGGAACAAGACTTTGCGCGTAAGTCTCTTCTAGCAAGACTTTGCGGTAGCCCGAAACTGCAAGTTCTCCAGTTGGAAGATGTTGCGACGAGGTCGGGGGGCTTGCCCAGCCCCGGCGCCACAACGGGCCCGAAGCCGCCCCGTGGGAATCTACCCGGCGCTCCAGCGCCCGCTATTTGCCCCCAAACCCCTCCCTCTCTACAATCAAAGTCACCCCAAGGCCAGGCGAACTTCATCCCTCTGCTCCTGTGGGCGAGAGAAGAGCCAACACCCTCCATGATCAACTCCCCGCTCCCCGAGGCGCTCACCTTTGACGACGTCCTCCTCGTTCCCGCCTACAGCGAGGTCGTCCCCACCCAGGTCAGCACCCAGACCCGCCTCACCCGCCACATCACCCTCAACACCCCCCTCCTCTCCGCCGCCATGGACACCGTCACCGAGAGCCGCCTCGCCATCGCCATGGCCCAGCAGGGCGGCATGGGCGTCGTCCACCGCAACCTCACCATCGAGCAGCAGGCCGGCGAGATCGACAAGGTCAAACGCTCTGAAAGCGGCATGATCGTCGACCCCGTCACCATCGCCCCTGACCAGCCCATCGCCGCCGCTCTCGAGGTGATGCGCCGCTACAAGATCTCCGGCGTCCCCGTCACCCAGAACAAGAAACTCGTCGGCATCCTCACCAACCGCGACCTCCGCTTCATCTCCGAGACCCACCTCCCCATCGGCGATGTGATGACCAAGAACCACCTCATCACCGTCCCCGTCGGCACCACGCTCGAAGAGGCCGAACACATCCTCCACCAGCACCGCGTCGAGAAGCTCCTGGTGGTCAACGACGACTACGAGCTGAAGGGCCTCATCACCGTCAAGGACATCCAGAAGAAGCTCAAGTACCCCAACGCCTCCAAGGACTCGCAGGGCCGCCTCCGCGTCGCCGGCGCGATCGGCGCCACGGGGGACTACATGGAGCGCGCCTGCGAGCTCGTCCGTGCCCGTATCGACGCGCTCGCCATCGACTCTGCCCACGGCCACTCCTCACGTGTCCTCGAGGCCGTCTCCGAGGTCAAGGCGCGCTTCCCGGACGTCGCCCTCCTTGCCGGAAACGTCGCCACCTACGAGGGCGCGATGGCCCTGATCGACGCCGGCGCCGACGCCATCAAGGTCGGCATCGGCCCCGGATCGATCTGCACAACGCGCATGGTTACCGGAGCCGGCATGCCCCAGATCACCGCCATCTCCGAGGCCTTCCGTGCCGCCCGCGAGCGTGACATCCCCGTCATCGCCGACGGTGGCATCAAGTACTCCGGCGACGTCACCAAGGCCATTGCCGCCGGTGCTTCGGTTGTCATGATGGGCTCGCTCTTCGCCGGCGTCGACGAGAGCCCCGGCGAGACCATCCTTTACCAGGGCCGGTCGTTCAAGGCCTACCGCGGCATGGGCTCGCTGTCCGCGATGGCCCAGGGCTCGGGCGAACGCTACTTTCAGAGTAGGGATGATATGAATGAGGCCTCGGTCGGCGAGCGCCCGTCCTTCACCGCTCGCGAGGGCTCCGCCTCCAACCGCCTGGCCAAGTTCGTCCCCGAGGGCATCGAAGGCCGCGTCCCGCACCGTGGCCCGCTCGAGGCAATGGTCTACCAGCTCGTCGGCGGCCTCCGCTCCGGCATGGGATACCTGGGCTGCGCCACCATCGTCGAGCTCCAAACCAATTCAAAGTTCATCCGCATCTCGAACGCAGGTCTGCGCGAGAGCCACGTGCACGACGTGATGATCACGCGCGAAGCTCCCAATTACCACATTGAGTAGACCGTGGCCACTCGCCTGCACGTTTGTAAGCGAAGTCGATGCCAGGCTGTGTGTGCGAGCCTCTAGCGGACCGTTCCAGTCTGGAGCGGATCATTCCTGTCGAGCACCATCGCATCAAAGCGGTGCCTTGTCCAGAAGCCATGCTCTTCATAGAGCCTGACGGCACGTTCGTTTCCCTCGGTCACAGTCAGGCTGATCGCGGCATAGCCCGTGCGCTTCAGATGCTTCATGCACTCGCGCAGCAGCGAGGCTCCAAGGCGCTGTCCGCGACGCGCCGGTGTGATGCAGAGCTGGGTGATGTGGGCGACATCGTCCGCCACACGGGAGCACAGGATGATGCCGGCCAGCTTGCCCCCAACCGCCTCCTCAACCACCCACGACTGGTCTCCCTCGAACACCCCACAACCGGGAAACCGGACAATGTTGTGCAGAAAACGAAGTGATCCGTGAAGCGACCTGTACTGATCGTTGATACGCGCGTCCACGTGCCCGGCGTAGCTCGCGTGGATGAGTTCGGCTGCGGTCTGGTAATCAGAAGAGGACCATCGCCGAAGGCTCAACCCGGGCGCGACCAGAGCAGGTGGAATCGTCTGTTGCGTTCCAAAGTCCTGTTCCATAAAGAGGCGCGGATAGATCCGGAAGTTTTGCTCACGGAAGATCTGCCCAAACAAAGGTGAGTCGTACAGGAGCAACTGTGACTCGATCCGCTCGACGGAAGGCGACCCGCGCATCAACTCGATCAGGTGCTTCAACAGGGTCTCTGTTACCTCTCTCGCACTGTGGTGTGGAGCAGCTACTGCGTAGGCGTCGCCCACGACCGCTTTGATTCCTTCATAGACACAGAACGTAAACCCGCATACCTTTCCGTTCTCGAGAGCCACGAAGCCAGGAAGCACATGCGTATCCAGGTACTGCAGAAGAAGCTCGGCGGAACTGCGATAGTTCCACCGAAGTCGCTCCTGCCAGACGCTGGCCTCTGCCTCCAGAAGCGGACGAAGCTGCTTGGCTGAGAAGTGACGTAGGTCGAGGATCTCGAGTTGTGTTGGACCCGTCATGATGAAGGTTTGATCGAGCTTATAGGATGGAGCGGAGGACGACCACTCAGCGGGTTCCGGATGGACCGGAGTGGCTGGCCGCGACCCGGTACACAGCTAATCCTTGAGACTCAAATAAAAACAGCGGTTGGTAGACACGGCCTGTGAGCCAACGATCAAGATCCGGCGTATCACTTGAGCGAATGACGAGGATGTGTTCTTGGGCTGGCACCCCATCGGCCCGGTAATGGGTGGTCGCCCGATTACGGTAGAAGGCTAAACCGTAATCCATGTCGCGCCTGACTTCTTCGGTTGCCACGATATCAACGCCGGGCGCCTCTCGGGCGATTCGCGATGCAAGCGGACGGGCAGAGTAGTTCAGATCAAGCTCTCTTCCGTGAAAGCCGAGCAGAAAAACCAGAGCGCCAAGAACCGGCACGAGCGTTACCGTGACGACCTGTGAATTCCCCCACCTGCGAATCACATAGGCCACCATGACCAGGATTACCGCCGCCGTGGCTGCTGCGGAGAGGAGCCAGGCACGCGACGGAACCAACGTCTCGTACTTCATATGTTGCGGCGCAAGGACGATCACAAAGGCCAGTGTGGCGCATACCGCTGCGTGCAACCACAGCAGCCATCGGGGAAGACCCTCTCGGCGGACACGATTGAGGTAGTCCCCGGTCAGGATGGTAAGTGGCGGAATGGAAGGAAGGATGTACCCGGGCAGCTTGGATCCGGAGAAGGAGAAGAACAGGACCGGGAACAGCGCCCAGAGTACAAGGAACTCCGGGAAGGCATCGCCGGCACGAGAGTGCCCGAGATAACGCTGAGGATTATGGCGAGCCTTCCACTCAGCGACAGAGACCTGGACGGCGTTCACCAGCGCGCGCCCAGACAGGGCCACCCAGGGCATGAGCCCAAGAACAAGGACAGCTGCGTAAAACCAGAAGGGTTGATGGTGCTGGTAGCGGTTGGTGGCGAAGCGCTCGAGATTATGCTCCAAAAAGAAGAGGCGATAGAACGTGGGGTTCCGACGCTGGACCTCGATGTACCAGGGCAAGACCATGACGAGGTAAAGCAGTACGCCCGGTAGCCAGATGGTCCGGCGCAGAAGGGACCATTCACGTCGAAGGGCAGTAAAAAGGAGGATGATGGAGAGAGCTAGAAAGGGGGCGACGGGACCTTTCGCAAGCGTTGCCGCCGCACCAAAGAAGTAGAGGTCGAAAAGCCAGAATTTCTTCCCGGTCTCGTACCACGCGTACCAGCCCAACATACCAATGCAGAAGGGTGCGGCTAGCTGCATGTCGGTGGAAGCGCCTCGAGCAAAGCTCACGATTCCGACGCACGAGGCGGTGATCAAGGCAGCACTGAGATGTCCGCCCGGCCGGAAGCGGCGCATATGGAGAAAGACGAGAACGATGAGGGCGAACGCGCCTGACGACGAGGGTAGCCGGGCAGACCAGTCGGAGACGCCAAACTCCTTGAAGAAACCCATCGCTCGCCAGTAGTAGAGAGCCGGCTTTTCCAACCAGGGCTGTCCGTAAAGGATGGGCGTGACGGTCCCCCCTACCAGGCAATGGTACGAGTCGCGGACGGAAGCGACAGAAAGGCTGCGGGGAAGGAGACTGGCATGCGCCTCCGCACAGACAGCGGTGTGGGCCTGGAGCATCTCGCGTGCAATCTGGGCATAGCGTGGCTCATCCGCTCCAACCAGACCGAGTTGGTCACCACCAAAGATCGGCACCAGGCCGTAGAGGAGAAGAACAAGAGAGACGACGCAAAGCAGGGTCACCTCGCGAAGGGCGGTTGTGCTCGGCAGCTTGAAGAAGGCCTTCAGCCGGTCCCAGGCAGGCGGGTTCACGGGCGCTCCGAGGGGTGCCGCTTCCAAGCTGTCCGTCGCTGGAGATGAGATTGGCGCGCCAAGCTTAGCAGAGTGCTTTCCGCAGCTGTGCCACGACGCGATTGGCGGCGTCCTCCAGGGGGCCCTGCAGTGTGCACCCACTTGCTGTGCGATGGCCGCCGCCGCCGAAGTGCTCGGCGACCTTGGCCACGTCCAGACTGCCCTTGCTGCGGAGGCTGAGCCGATACCGATCCGCGTCTTCGACCTCTCGGAGGAAGACCGCCGCCTCAACGCCGCTAACGCCGATCAGGTGATTGACCACGCCCTCGCAATCCTCGATCTCGGCAGAGGCTTTCTGCATGTCCTCCAGAGTGATCCAGCTCCAGGCGATGCGATCTTCCCGCCGCATGCGGGAAAGAGCCGCGCCGAGAAGACGCACCTTTCCTTCGGGGCTGGAGAAGTAAATGTCCCGCGCGATCTGCCCGGGTTGTGCTCCGGAGACGGTGAGGTCATGCGCCAGGGCAAAGGTACCGGCGTTCGTTCCGTCGTACGTGAAGGAGCCTGTGTCGGAGAGGATCGCGGTGTAAAGACAGGTTGCCATGGCGGGAGTGATCTCCACGGCAGAGCTTTGGGCGATCGCGTAGATCATGGCCCCGACAGCGCAGGCCGTCGGGTCGATCCAGTTCAGGGCACCGAAGGCGCGGCCGGAGGCGTGGTGATCGATGTTGATCAGAAACGCGTCCGCGAGACCAATGAGGCCGGTGCGCTCGATACTGTCGCACTCGAGCAGGATGCAGGGAAACTCTGGTACTACGGTGGACGCTTGGCGGATGCGGTGGACGCCGGGGAGACTCTGGTAGATGAGGGGTACGGGGTCGGCGAGGACGATATCAACCTCGCAGCCGAACTGCTCGAGGATGCCGGCCAGGGCGAGCACCGAGCCGACCGCATCTCCATCCGGTCGAGCGTGGGAGGTGAGGAGAAAGCGCGGCGTGGAGCGAAAGACTTGGAGGAGAGGTTCGATCAGGGCAGCATTGGACGTCATGAGATCGGGAGACCGCCGTCTTTGGACTGGTCTGTCGGCTCCATCGCTGCGGCGGCGCCTTTGCGGCTGTCGCGCTTGCGCATGCGGGTGAGCAACTCGTCCATGCGTCCGGTCATCTTCTCGGAGCGGTCGATGGCGAAGGTGAGGTCGGGGATGTGGCGTACGCCCATGCGCGCCCGGAGCTGGGAACGGATGTAGTCGCGAGCGGTCATGAGGCCTTCGAGGGTGGCATCCTCTTCGAGGGCGTCGCCCTGAACCGCGACGAAGATCCGGGCGGACTTGCCACCGGCGGCGAGGACGACGTCGGTGACGTAGCTGGGAGCGATGCGCGGATCGGAGAGTTCGCCCTCGAGCATGGCGCCGATCTCCTGGGAGAAGGTGCTGGCAACTCGGTTGCGGTGGTGGGTTCTGGCGCGGTGTTCAGGCATGGTGTCGATCTTCCCTGCGACAGTCGAAGATATCAAATTATGGGGGGGTGGAGCCAATCCCCTGGGTGGGGAGATCGATGGCATCAAGGGCCGGGGGCGTCGATCTCGGAGGTTTCGGAGAGGATTTCGAGGAAGGAGTCGAGGATCTCGGCGCCGAGGGTGTTGGCGATGCGGTGGACGGCGCGGTCGATCTCGTGGTTCTGGCCGGTGAGGTAGGCGGTAGAGGAGGAGATGGTGGCGATGCCGAGGGTGGCGCGGTTCCAGACCAGGCCCTCGTCGAGCTCGGCGACGGCCAGGTTGAAGCCGTGGCGGAGCTTGTCCTTGAGCGAGCGGACGACCTGACGGCGGTCCTTGAGGGACTGTGCGTGCGCTATCTCGATCTCGATGGTGAGCTGCGCGACCGGCACCGACCTACCCTCCCCCCGGGTACCCCCAGGTAAACTGCCTGCTTTGTTGACTTTGCATTTTGGGTCGGCGTAAATTCTTCCATCCAAATGGCTTAAAGGCAAAGTCTTCATGGGAAAGGGTTTGCTGACGACCCGTAGCCAAACCCGGTCTGGGAAAAGCTCTACCCCTTCCAGTTTACCCAACGGCGCCGGAGATTGCGCCAGGCTCCCCGTCCATTGCCGGTCCAGTTCCTCCGCCCCTGGGAGACGGTGTTTTGGCCACGGCACCGGCGCCGGTGTCGCTCCCAGTCTGTAGGCTGAAGGGAGGGCCGGGCGGACGGCTGCTGGGGTGGAGGAGATTGGCCCGGTGTAGACGGGCGGGGCGGAGGGAACGATGGGGCAGCAAGGTGGGTCCGGTGGACCGAAGGGGGCGTATCGGGCAGGGGCGCGGGGGAGCTTCACGCCGCTGCCGGCGGAGCTGCGGGAGCTGGTGTCCCGGAGCTCCGGCTCGGTGCTGCTCGAGAGCTCGCGCGGCGGTGTGGAGGGGGCGGCGAGCTACCTGTTCCTGAACCCCCTGCGGGAGTTTGCGGCGCGGCAGATGTCCGACCTCCCGGGGATGTTTGCGGAGATCGAGGCGGCGCGGGCGGAGGGGCTGTACGCGGCGGGGTACCTCGGGTACGAGTGCGGGTACCACTTTGAACCGGCGGCGACCGGCGGGCGGGCGTGGGTTGGCGAGGTTGGGCTGCCGTTGGCGTGGTTTGGGTTCTACCGGGATCCGCTGGTGTTTCATCACGGAGCGGGGTGGCCTGACGGAGCGGGGCGGCCTGACGGAGGTGTGCGGCCTCAGCGGCCGGGGCGGGACCACGCGGCCGGGCAGGATGCGGCGATGGTGCGGGATCGGGTGACGGGTCGGGAGGGGGCGACGGGTCGGGAGGCGGCGACGGGGGCGCGGTGGGGCGAGGGTGCGACGGAGCCGCTGCGCTCGGGGGCGGAGCGGGCGAGGGAGGCGGAGGTTGGGGAGAGCTTCGAGATCGACCTCAGCGCGGAGGCGTATGCGGGGCAGGTAGCGCGGGTGAAGCGGTGGATCGAGGCGGGCGATACGTACCAGGTGAACCTGACGACGCGCCTCCGGATGCCGGCGCCGCGGGATGCCGCGGCGATGTTTGGGCGGATGATGGCGGCGCAGCCGGTGGAGTTTGGGGCGTACCTGAACCTCCGCGAGAGCCAGATACTGTCCGCGTCGCCGGAGCTGTTCTTCCGCAGGGATGGGGAGCGTGTGGAGATGCGGCCGATGAAGGGGACGGCGGAGCGGGGGCGCACGACGGAGGAGGATGCCGAGCGTGCGCTGTCCTTGGCCGGGGATGCGAAGAACCGGGCGGAGAACGTGATGATCGTGGACCTGCTGCGAAGCGATCTGGGGCGGGTGTGCCGGTTGGGGAGCGTGCGGGCGGAGGACCTGTTTACGGTGGAGCGCTACCCGACGGTGTTGCAGATGGTCTCGACGGTCCGGGGGCTTTTGCGGCCGGGGGTGAGCGAGTACGACCTGTTCCGGGCGGTGTTTCCCTCGGGCTCGATCGTGGGTGCGCCGAAGATTCGCACCATGCAGATTGTGCGGGAGATGGAGGGGCGGGACAGGGGGGTGTACACGGGGGCGATAGGCTTCTTCGCGCCGGGGGGAAGGGCGACGTTCAGCGTGGCGATCCGGACGGTGGTGGTCGAGGGGGAGCGGGCGGAGATGGGGGTCGGTTCGGGTGTGGTGTATGACTCGGACGCGGCGGCGGAGTTCGGGGAGTGCCGGTCGAAGGCGCGGTTTCTGGAGGAGCCGGCGACGGAGTTCCGGCTGCTGGAGACGCTGCTCTGGGAGGAGGGCGGGTATGTGCTGCTGGAGGAGCACATGGAGCGGTTGGCGGGGTCGGCGGAGTACTTCGACTTTCGGATGGAGGTGGAGGAGGTGCGAGCGGCGCTGCTGCGTGTGGTGGAGACCCTGGAGGCCGGAAGTGGATGGAGGGTGCGGCTGTTGCTGGCACGCGATGGGGCGGTGGAGGTGAGCTCGGGGGAGCTCCGGCGGGAGGAGGGGACGGCGGAGGTGCGGGTGCGGTTGGCGCGGGAGAGGATGCGGTCCGGGGATGTGTTTCTGCGGCACAAGACGACGCGGCGGGAGCCGTACGACAGGGCGTACCGGGAGGCGGTGGGGGAGGGGTTTACGGACGCGATCTTTCTGAACGAGCGGGGGGAGGTGACGGAGGGAGCGATCCACAACGTGGTGGTGGTGAGCGAGGGGATTTGGAGGACGCCGCCGGTGAGCGCGGGGGTGCTGCCGGGGGTGTTTCGGGCGGAGCTGCTGCGGTCGGGGCGGGTGTGCGAGGGGACGGTGACGCTGCCGGAGCTGCTGGCGGCGGAGGCGGTATATCTGTGCAACTCGGTGCGGGGATTGCGGCGGGTGGGGGAGATTGTGGGTGGGGAGGGCGGTGCGGGAGAGGAGTGAGGGAGGGCGAGAACGGCCGAGACTTTCGGCGTGGGGATGACTACACTGATGCGGAGGAGTCTGCCCCTATGACTCAGCGTATTTCCTTTCTTCTGGCCGGGAGCCTGGCTTGTGCCTCGACGGTGGGTGCGCAGGGGGCGCGACCGATGGAGGCGCCGGCGGGGCCAGGCGTCCGATTCGTAGTGGTGGTGCTGACAGAATCGGGACGACCGGTGACCGACCTCCAGCGGCAGGATTTCACGGTCTGGGATGCGGGCGTCGAGCGACCGATCACGGGCTTTCGGGTGATTCCTGAGAGGGCGGGCGCGGTCGAGATTTCGCTCCCTGGCGGAGACGCGAGCGCCGGCGGTCGCAGGGGCGACGGGGAAAGACCGGACGGTTCCGGTGGGCGGCCGGGGCGGTTGCCGCGGTACGAGATTACGTTTAGGGGCGCAAGCGCGGCGGGGCCGGAGGAGTTTCACACGGTGGGGATCGGCGTGGACCGGCCGCACCTGACGGTGCTGGCGCGGAGCGGGTACTACGTGAAGTCCCGCTGAGAGCGGAGCTGGCGGATTTGGAGAGAGGTGGTCGGGGCTGCTGGACGATTTCCGAACTTTCGGAGCATTTCTCTCCGGAGCTGCTTGAGGGCAAGTGTCCGAGAAGACGAATTCGCGGACAGTATGGATGGTGCGCTTCTTACCTGCCAGTGCAAGATCGCGGTCTGCTACAGACCACGAGGGAGAGATAGGCCGCCCGGTATACTCGGCTTCAAAACATATGCGGCGTTCGATCTTCTTCCTCATGCTGGGCATCTTCTGCACGGCTCTAATTGGTTCTGCCATTTCTGTCTTTCTCTTCCACGACGTGGACCAGGACAAGATCGGTCACTGGAACGAGGCGCTGGCAGGACTCTGCACCGAGAGCGTTCTCTTTACCCTGATAATCTGCGGGGCTGTAGGGCTTCTTACGTGGCTGGGACGGCGTCTTTTTCGTCTCAAGGCCTATTCTCCTCGCGCAATGCTTGGCCTATTTCTCGGCATTGGCCTTACAACATTCCAATATTTATGGGACTTCGCCGTACGAAGGAAACTTCCGAAGTTCGCGAACTTCTCGCTTGCCGTTTATCTGGCCGTTGCAATCGTCTTCTGCACTGCTGCTCTCCTTCGCGACAACTTCAATCAGAAAAAATCATCTGCGGCACATGAAGCTTTATCGCCTGTTTAGCCCTCCGCATGCTGACATAACGAAGCCGATTTCCAGAAGCGATAGGGCACCTTGGATCGGCTGTGTTGTATCTACAGCTGGACGAAAAACGGGCATCTCGGACACTTGAGTTCGAGATGCGAGAGGTGGTCGGGGCGAGAGGATTCGAACCTCCGACCCCCTGGTCCCGAACCAGGTGCGCTACCAGACTGCGCTACGCCCCGAACCTTTGGTCTTGACGGGAGATGCCGGTTGAGGGCCTCGTGCGCGTGGTTGCTGCGCACCCGACCGACTGCCTACCGGCTCGGGTTAGTTTAGCAGAGATCGCGGTTCGGGCTGGGCTCCGGGGCGACGGGGCGGGGGTGGCGCGCGGGCGTCGTCTTGCGCCCGGGTGAAGCCGGTGTGGGTCTGGTATGGCCCGGGAGGCCGCAAAGGGTGGAAGATAGAGGTGGAGGGATGGGATGGAGCGTCGGCAGATTGTGGCGATGGATCGAGGGGGCCGGGGCGAGGTGCTGGTGACGCTGGTGCGGGCGGAGGGATCGTCGTACCGGCGGCCGGGGGCGCGGATGCTGGTGGGCGCGGGCGGGAGCTACCGGGGGACGATCAGCGGGGGGTGTCTGGAGGCGGAGATTGTGCGGAAGGCGGGTTGGATGACGCGGGGCGGGGCGGTGGTGGAGCGGTACTCGACGATGCTGGATGATACGGCGGAAGTTCCGTACGGGCTGGGTTGCGGGGGTGTGCTGGATGTGCTGCTGGAGCCGGCGGGGACGGCGGAGTACGAGGCGGTGATGGAGGCCATGGCGCGGTCGCTGGGAGGGGAGGCGGCGGTGGTGGCGACGTGGTTGCCGGAGGTGGGGCGGGCGCTGCGGCGGGCGGTGTTTTCGGAGGCGGGGGAGCTGCGGTTCGGAAGCGCGGGGCTCCGGTTGGAGGAGCTTGCGGGGGTGGATGTGTTTGGGTTGGGGGCGGTGGGCGAGGGGGTGTTTGCGGAGCGGATCGCGGCGCCGCAGCGGTTGTTTGTGATTGGCGCGGGCGACGATGCGCGGCCGGTGGTGAGCGTGGCGGCGATGCTGGGGTGGAGCGTGACGGTAGCGGATGGGCGGCCGCAGCTGGCGCGGGCGGAGCGGTTCCTGGAGGCGGAGCGGGTGGTGGCCGTACAGAGCGCGGGGGAGCTGGGGGTGCGGGGCGAGGATGCGGTGGTGGTGATGACGCACAGCTACGAGCAGGATCGGGAGGCGCTGACGGAGATGCTGCGGTTGCCGGAGCCGCCGAGGTACCTGGGTCTGCTGGGGGCGAAGCACCGGAGCAGCCTGCTGGTGAGCGAGGCGGCGGCGCGGCTGGGGCGGAGCGTGGGTGCGTGCTGCGAGCGGATCTATGCGCCGATGGGTCTGGATCTGGGTGGGGAGGGGGCGGGGGCGATCGCGCTGGCGGTGGTGGCGGAGGCGCATGCGTGCGTGGAGGGGCGGATCGGGGTGTCGCGGCGGCTGACGGCGGAGGATGTGGCGGAGAACGTGGCGGGCGGTGGGGCGGCCCGGTACCTGCAGGCGCAGTGCGCACTGTGACGGCGGTGGTGATTTTGGCTGCGGGGGCTTCGCGGCGGCTTCGGCGGCCGAAGCAGATGGAGCGGCTGGGGGCGGAGACGCTGCTGGGGCGGGCGGTTCG
>JAABUO010000959.1_pt1 | contig 42322 bp, 42 predicted proteins | sample 5559291 | NCBI WGS metagenome assembly JAABUO01 (sample SAMN10711878, study PRJNA513372) | rock metagenome | isolation source: Antarctica rocks | place: Antarctica: Victoria Land, Finger Mt sud
AACGTTTTCGACATCTCCAGCGTTACATAGATAGCGTGGATACGCCGGCGGGAGATGTCTCCCCCGTGTCCGCGCGGAAAAGGCTTTATAGCATGACCATCATACGATCTACGCTCACCGCTGCCCTGCTGGCCGGACTATCGCTCACGTCGGCGCACGCCCAAACAGCGCCTGCCGTGACGCTGACGGTTACGCTGACGCTGACTACCCCGGTCGCTTCGACCGATACCTTCTCAGCCTTCATCGGCGCGGCGGACAAGCCCTTGGAGGTCGTGCTCTGCGGGACGGGGCGCGGCGAAGGCCGAATCACTCCCTGCGCCGCCGGCGCCGCCATCATCCAGCGCACCCCCATCGCGGCGGCTGGGGTCACGCCCTATCGCTTCGTGCGCTTCAGCGGACCATACGGGGCCGGCCAGCGTGAGACCACGTTCGCACGCGGCGTCGTCACGTTGACCAGGGGCGTTACGATCAACGCTTTCTACCGCAACGCGGTTCCGGTATCATCCCAAAGTCCACGGCTCACCCTGGCCGACGCGCTCGGCACGAACCCGCTCACGCTCTACGCCGATGGCGCCGGCTTCCCCGCCTCGCGGGCCGTGACGGTGCGCCTCTCCTGGCAGGGCACGCCCCTACAACACCAACGGCCGCGCTACACCTACTACACGGCCTATCAAACCGTGCGCGCGACGAGCCAGGGCGCGCTGACCGCCCGGCTCTCCGTCCCGGCGCGGGCGACGGTGTTCGCCGCGTTCACGGTGCGCGTCGTGGCAACGGACGCGCGGACGCAGGTCACCCTGGCCACAGTGACACGCACGTTCAGGAATAGCAATGGCACGCTCACACCGGCGCGGCCGGCCGCGCTGGGGAGCGCCGCCGGCGCGTCCGTCTTCTACATGGCGTCGCGGGGCTTGGCCGCGCGGACGAAGGCGCTGGTCAGCTTACCGTCGCCGTCCTCCCACCCGGCCGGCCGCGCGCCGCTATCCAGTCCGGCCGCGGCCACGGTGTAGCGGCGCGTGATCTCTACGCCGATGTCTTCGAAGCCGGCCTCCGCGAGCAGGGCCTTGTACGTGTCGATCTGCAGCGCGCCGGCGAGGCAGCCGGCCCATGCCTCCATGTCGCGGCGCAAAGTGGCGGGGATCGGACCATCGGCCACCACGTCGCTGACGGCAAGGCGTCCGCCCGGCTTGAGCACGCGGAAGGCGTCGCGCAGCACGCGCGACTTGTCGGCGGCGAGGTTGATGACACAGTTGCTGATCACCACGTCCACGGAGTTGGCGGGCAGCGGGATGTCCTCGATGCGCCCCTGGCGCTGCTGGCCCTGCTCTTCACCATCGTCGTGATGTTCAGCCTCAAGGGCGGCGTGATCGTGGCGCTGCCCGGCGACGTGTTGCGCATCGCCGGGCCCCTGCTCGTCTACTTCGCGCTTATGTTCGGGGCCTCGTTCTGGTGGGGCCGGCGCGCCGGCTTCTCCTATCCCGAGACGACGACGCTCTCGTTCACGGCGGCGGGCAACAACTTCGAGCTAGCCATCGCCGTGGCGATTAGCGCCTTCGGGATCGGCAGCGGCCAGGCGCTCGCCGCCGTGGTCGGCCCGCTGGTCGAGGTCCCGGCGCTCGTCGGGCTCGTCTATGTAGCGCTCTGGCTCGGCCGTCGGCTCCGCTTCGCGCGGGGCGCGGGGCGCGCGGCGGCGGCGTGACCATCCGGCCGCCTACTAATCCACGAATCGGAGGACCATCATGGACAAGCAGCGCGTTCTCTTCCTCTGCACCCATAACTCAGCGCGTAGCCAAATGGCCGAGGGGATGGTGCGCCATCTCGCCGGCGACCGTTTCGACGCCTATTCGACCGGGACCGAGGCCACACGCGTCCATCCCCTAGCAATCCGGGCCATGGCCGAGGTGGGCATTGATATCTCAAACCAGGAGAGCAAGACGCTCGACCGTTACCTGAAGCAGCCGTTCAACGCCGTAGTCACCGTCTGTGACCAGGCCAACGAGTCGTGCCCGGTGTTTCTCGGGGCGCGGGAGCGCCTGCACTGGAGCTTCCCCGACCCGTCGTGGGCAACGGGGACGGAGGAGGAGCAGTTGGCGGCGTATCGCATGGTGCGCGACGCCATACGCGCGCGCATCGAGCTGGAGTTGCTGCATAGCTGTCCCCCCGCAGGGAGGTGCTCTGCCCCGCCATCCGGCCCCGCTCACCGCGTTGCTCCTCTACCCTATTCCGCGACAGAGGCGCGTGGCCGTATGAAGAAGGCCGGGATGTGGAGGAGCAGCAGCACGGGCAATCCGATGTCGGCGACGAGGCTCCGGGCCAGGATGGTGGGGTCATGGCGGCCGAACGTCAACGAGTAGGCGATGTTGGCCAGCATGACCGCCCAGCAGGACCACCACGCCCAGCGCATGCGGCGACGGAAGGGGATCGCGACGATGACGAGGAAGAGGAGACCGAACACCAGTTCGTGGACGGCGTAGGCGACCTCCAGGAGCGTGATGTAATGCGTGAGCGCCGGGGAGGACTGCGCGGCGCTCTGCCAGGAAACGCCGGCGACCTGCGCGAAGGCGGGCGCGTGATCCAGCGGGAGGCCGATCCGTAGGTCCGCGGCGAGGTCCGACACCGCCGCGAAGAGGAAGAACGCGCCCAGCGCCAGTAGGAGCGCCCACGCGACCGTCAGAGAGCGATGCGGTGTGACGTGAGTGTAGGTATGGGTATGGGTACGGATGACCTGCGCCCCTGATGTACCGTTCGTCGTCTGTTGTGCCATCATCTCTTCACCTCCGTGGTATCTCTATGTCGTCCGCTACTAGCGGCTACACGTCTATCATAGGGGTAGAGCGGCACGCGCGGTAGTGTATGGAGTCAGGACGTGGAGATGACAAATGTCACCAGGTTCAGGTGCGTGATGTGCCGAGAGGGCGCGGCCGGACGCGTTGCCCCTGGCCTCATCCGGAGTCCGTTAGCGCGGCTCGCGGCGGTGCACTTGGCGAGACACGAACAGGGCCAGGAGCGCGACGAGGGCGACGACGATGAGCAGAGCGAACCGGCGCGGGACACCGCCTATTGGATCGTATCATGCACCGTGCGATTACCCTTTCACTCGTGTGCTGTCCGTGTTCGCGACCCCGACCTGACCGTCGCGGACCCGCCGATCTTCCACCCCGTCGGGTCCGTCATGGCCATCGGCCCGATCGTGCGCGCCGCCCGGTTGGTAGGCGTCGAGGGGACCGGGCAGCGCCCGCTCGGCCTCCTCCTCCAGCCGGTGTTCGTTGCGGCGCAGGTAGACACGGGCGGCCGGGCCGGGAGGATAACGGTGAAGGCGCTACCCCGCCCAGGCGCGCTCCTCACGTCGATCCGGCCCTGATGTTCAGCGGCGATCCACCGCGCGATGGACAGGCCCAGCCCGCTGCCGCCGATCGCCCGCGCCGCGTCGGCCCGGTAGAACCGCTCGAAGATGCGGAGCAGGTCCTCCGGAGCGATCCCTATCCCCGTATCCGCGACCGAAAAACGGGCCTCGTCGCCGTCCCGGCTCAGGGCGAGGGTGACGACGCCGGTCGACGTGTATTTCAGCGCGTTCTCGACCAGGATGAGCAGGAGTTGCTTGAGGGCGTCGGGGTCGGCCGCAACCGTCACCTCGTCGGCCCGCGCCAACGCGACCCGTTGCGCCGGCGCCAAGAGGCGGGCCTGGCGGTGCGCCTCCTCCAGCAGAGGCCGCAACGGCGTGGGGCGCAGAGTTAGCCGTTGGCCGGCGTCGGCCCGCGCCAGGGTCAGCAACCGGTCCACGAGCCCCCCCATCCGCGCGGCCTCGCCGGCGAGATCGGCCAGGGCATACGCGCGCTCGGCGGGGTCGCCGGCATCGGCCCAGGCCAGGACGTCGGCGTTGGCACGGATGATGGTGAGCGGCGTGCGCAGTTCGTGCGAGGCGTCGGCCACGAAGCGCCGCTGCGCGGACAGGGCCGCCGATGAACCCTAGTAGTCCGTCAAGCGCCGTCTTGACAGTTCAATCGCCGTGCAACAGGGGACGGCAACTGTCCATAGTTCGCTTGACGGACTACTAGTGCCAGGCGCAGGCGTTCGAGCAGGCGTTCGTCGGCCGCCAGGGCGCGCGCCACCTCGATGACCCCCACGACGCGGCCCCCGCTCCGCAGCGGGACGCTGTAGAGGTGCAAACGATTCTCCTCCGGCTCGACCACGCGCGCCATAGACTGTCCGCGTCGGGCAGCGGCGAGCGCCTGGACGAGAAACGGTAGCGTCTGGCCACCCAGTGTGGCCGAGCGCGCCACGACCTGGCCGCCACGTATGTCGGCGACCTCGGCAAAGGTATCCGGGGCGCTGAAGACATTCGTGGGCGGGAGCGTCACCACTAGGCGACCGGGCGGCGGGACATGCCGGATCTGCATCGTCCGCGCGAGGTCGTCGGCCAGGCCCTCCACCCGATCCTCGATGCGGTCGCGCGCGGTGAGCAGCAGGATCGGGACATCGCCCCCCGCGCGCAACCGTCGGCAGACCTCCAGTCCGTCCAGGCCGGGCATCAGGATGTCCAGGATCACCACGTCGGGCGCCCAGCGCCGCGCCAGTTCCAGCCCATCGGCACCGCTATGGGCTACATCGACGCGGTAGCCCTGATAAACCAGGCCACGCCGCAGCGCGTCCGTGATCTTGCGGTCGTCGTCGATCACCAGGATATGCGCCGCCGCCCCCACGGGACTCGTCTCATCACCGTCGTCCATCTGTCGCCCTCATTATCCGCCGCCTCGCGTCGTACCTGTCGACCCGTAACCCGTTCTCTCCCCAGTGTATCGCCCGGCGACAGGGAAGCGCCCTCATCCGTCGTGTCTGGGTGCGCGCCACGCGGCCAAGGCTATTCGGCGCCTCGCTGCTGCTCAACTGGGTGCTCGACTGATCAGGGTCTGCGAAAAGTCCTGGGAACGCGGGCGTTTCGCCTCTCCTTAATCGGCGGCCGTCGAGTCGCGCGGCACGATGACTTTGAGCGCGTCGCGCGCCTGGGTGAAGAGCACCGGCGTCTGCTCGACCAATTCCCCGTCGACGTTCGTCGCGAGCGTGCGCTCCGTTTCGATCCGTACGGACGATGTCTTGTAGTGGCAAACGCCGGGCAGCCGGACGAAGCGCCCACTCCTGAACGTCAGCGCCACGGCGACAAGATGGCGCCAGCCCCCCCACTCGATGGCGTACACCTCGAGCGCGCCGTCGTCGATGCTCGCGCGGGGAGCGACCACCGCGCCGCCGCCGTAGAAACGGCCGTTGCCGACGCCGATCTGCACGAGCCGGGGGAACGAGACCGGCGGATGATCGCCGTCCGGGAAGGTGAGGGTCGCGGCGAACGGATGGAAGCCCACTAGCGCGCGGGCGGCGGCCACCGGGTAGGCCAGCGTCCCGGCGATGCGCTTGAGCCACGGCGACACCCGCGTGACGACGCGCGCGCCAAGCCCGATGGAGGCCACGTTGACGAAGTGGAGGTCGTCGGCGCGGCCCAGGTCTACGTCCACGGCCTTGCCCCGCGCGATGGCGCCGCACGCGTCCTCCAAGTCATCTGGGATGCCCAGCGTGCGCGCGAAATCGTTGGCCGTGCCCAGCGGCAGCAGGCCGAGCGCGACGTGGCGGTGGGCCAGCAAGTCCACGACAGCGCTCACCGTGCCGTCGCCGCCGCCCAGGATAATGAGGTCACAGCCCGCGTCGAGCGCCGCGCTAACCGCGTCAGACAGGCGCGACGAACTACGCAGGGCATAGGTCTTCGCGATCGGAACGCCGCCCGCCGTGAGTAAGCGACGGGCATGATCGGCCTGCGCGCGGCCCCGGCGCGCCCGTGTGTTCACGACCAGGGCCGCGCGCTCGAATGGGGCGCGGTGTGTCACAAGGTATCCTCCGTCCGCAATGGTACGACATCCGGGTCGTCCTTGTCCACGAAGCGCGGCCCCGTGACAACGCGCAGGGCCTCGCCGGCCAGCACGAAGTCGCCCGGCACGCGCGCCGCGATCTCGCCGTCGAGGCTGACCTCCAGCGGCTCATCCACATGCACGCGCAGGCGGCGCGCATGGTACACATGGACACCGCCCACCCGCGGCGACTGCCGCAGGAAAATGAGCAGGGCGGCGACGACCAGGCGCGAGAGCGGCACGTCCTCGATGGCCAGCACGTCGAGGCGCCGGTCGTCGACATCGGAGCCGCGCAGGCGCAGGCCAAAGAAGCCGCCGAAGACGGGCGCGTTCATTACCGAGAGGTGCGTCAGGGAGAGGGCGATCGGGCGGTCAGCCCCGTCCAGATACAGCGCGCACGGGAAGGCCTCGCGATGCCGCAATAAGGCGGACGCGGCGACCATGTAGGTGAGCCGGCCAAGGCGCTTGCGCACCGAGGCGCGCGTGGCCACCCGCGCGAAGGCCACGTTGAGCCCGAGCGCGGCGGCGTGGATGAAGTGGCGGGGCGGCGCGTCGGGAGCCACGAAACGGCCCAGGTCCACCGTCGAGACCGCGCCGTCCGCGAGGAGGCGCACGGCCGCGTCGATGTCCAGGGGGATGTCGAGCGAGCGCGCGACGTCGTTGGAGGTACCCAAGGGCAGGATGCCGAGCACGGCGTCGGAGTGGGCAAGGGCGTCGGCCACGGCGCCGACCGTGCCGTCCCCGCCAGCGGCGACGATCAGCGGACACGCGCCGGTCGGCGACGCGAGCCAGGGCCGCAGGCGCTCCAACTCCCCGATGGGAATCGTCTCGCGCACGTCGAGGCCCGCGCGGGCGAGCGCCGTATGCGCGCGCTGTAGGCCCTTACCGGCCCGGCCGGCATGCGGGCTCTCGACCAGGACGACAGCCTCACGCTCCACACGCGCCATCCCCGCAGCCACAGCCGCCGCGTCCGGCGTACGCTCCCTCCACGGCCTCGCGCGCCTCGGGGATGAGCCAGTAGAGCAGAGCGAGGGCGGCCAGGCTATCCACCCACCACCAATGGAAGGCGGCGTTGAGCGCCAAGCCCACGAGCAGCGTGCCGGCCATGTAGGCGCAGGTGATCGAGCAGGCCGCGTCGCCGCGCAAGGCGGCGCTGTCGATGCGCGCGGCGACCGTGCGCTTGCGGCGGGCCAGCAGGGGCATACCGATGACCGCGGCGACCGCGAGCGCGATCCCGACGCCGGAGGACTCCGCCTTGTCGTGGGCGAGCAGGCCCAGGGCCGCGCTGGCGACGACGTAGAGGCACAGCAGCGCGAGCCCAACGCCGGTGATCCAGGCCGCCCGGTTCTCCGCGCGCTCGACGCGCGCCAACGACCCGCCCCGCGCCTCCGTCAGCAGCCTCCACAGCAGCACGCCGCCGGCGCCGAGTTCGATCACGCTGTCGACCCCAAACGCGGTCAGGAGGACGCTGCGGGCCAGGAGGCCGGCGCCGATGGCGACGGCCGCCTCGACGACCATCCACACGATAGTGATGAGCTCGACCTGTATCCCGGCGCGGACGGCCAGCCCGCGCTCTGCCCCCCTAGGTGGCGACGCGAGTGCGATCATGGGCCGCGCCATCTAGTCCTCTCTCCCCGCCGCGGTCACCACGACATGGAGCCCATCCGTGGGACCGTCGTGGTCGTGCCCGTGGGCATGGCCGCTCCCATGCGCGTGCTGGTGCTCGGACCCGCCCTCGGGGTCCATGCTGCAGTATAGATGGTTGGGATTGCAGCCGGCGCACTCGACCTGGATCGTCGAGTGCCCGATCTTGTACGTCGTCTGGAGCATGCGGTTGAGGTCGGTCAACAGATCGTCGCAGGCGGAGAGAGGGCGATCGTCGACCTGGACGTGCGCCGAAAGGGCTTTCATGCCTCCCGCGATCGACCAGATGTGCAGATCGTGCACGTCGGAGATCCCCGGTTGCCGGACCACATCGCGCACCAGTTGCGCCACGTTGACGTCCTTGGGCGTGGCCTCCATCAGGATATCCACCGTCTCGCGCAGGATGCGCCAGGCGCCGCGCGCGATCAACACGGCGATAAAGAGCGAGATAAGCGGGTCGGCCGGATACCAGCGCGTCAGCACGATGATGACGCCGCCGACGATGACGCCGGCCGAGGCCCCAATATCGCCCAGGACGTGCAGCAGCGCCGCGCGGTTGTTCAGGTTCTCGCCGCCCTCTTTTTGGAGGCCGAAGGCGATGTAGAAGTTGACGGCGATGCCGACCGCGGCCGAGACAAACATCAGCGTCGGTGTGACCTTTTCGGGGTGCTGGAAGCGCCCGATGGCCTCGTAGGCGATGGCGAGCACGATCAGGATGAGCGTGACGGCGTTGGCGAGCGCGGCCAGGATACCCGTGCGGTGGTAGCCGTAGGTTTTGCGGGCGTCGGCGGGGCGCGCGGCCTGCGTCGTGGCGTACCAGGCCAGGCCTAACGCGACGATGTCGGTCAGGACGTGGCCGGCGTCGGAGAGCAACGCGAGCGAGTGCGAGAGGAGGCCGCCGGCCAACTCGACCACGAGGATGATGACCGTCAGGAAGAAGGCCGTGCGCAGCGTGCGCCCCGTCATGTTATGCGCATGGTCGTGCTCGTGCCCGTGCTCGCCGGTCATCAACGCCCTCCCATGGCCGAGGCCGCGCGCGGCGGGTCCGGCGCGCCGATCTCGGCGTCGCCATGCCCGAGATGAGTCAGGCCGACTTGCATGAGCAGCGCGATGTGCGCGTCGTCGAGGCTGTAGTAGACGAACTTGCCGGCGCGCCGCGACTTCACCAGACGCAGGGCGCGCAGCAGGCGCAGGTGCTGCGACACGCCGGACTCGCTGACGCCGACGACGGCGGCGAGGTCGCAGGTGCAGAGCTCTTGATGCAGCAGGGCATGGACGATCTTGGCGCGCGTGGCGTCGCCCAGCGCGCCGAACACCTCGGCGAGCTCGCTATACGTCCTATCGTCCTCCAGACGCGCGTGGGTGTGCGCTACGTCCTCCCCATGAATACAGCGCGCGGCGCACATCTCGGCCCCCGGCGTCTGCTGTCGCGCCATCATACTCCTTCCGCATCATCACAACGATTAAGTAACTACTACATCATATGATACCACATGGGGGCCTGCCGTGTGGCGCGAATCATGCGGCAGCATGATCGCATGGATGAGGGGGCGATAAGCGAGAAGAAAGTGGTGTTGATCGCCGAAGACGAGCGGGCGATCGCCGAGATCGTGCGCGTGGTGGTGGTGGATGCGGGCTACCGGCCGGTGTTGGCGGCGCACGGCCGGCAGGCGTTGGACCTGGCGCGCGTCGAGCATCCCGCGTTGGTGATCACAGATTTGATGATGCCGCACCTGACGGGGGCCGGACTCATCGCCGCGCTATGCGCCGATGCGACGGCCGATGGGGGCGTCAGGGCGCCTGTGATCCTGATGACGGCGGTGAACCCGAGCCAGGCGCGAGCGGCCGGAGCCGACGCCGTGCTCTACAAGCCCTTTGATCTCGATGCCCTGGAGGCGCTCCTGCGACAATTCTTGGACGACTCGGCCCTCACCCCCGACCCATGACTAACTGGACCGTCGATCCCTAGCCGCGGGATCGACGGTCCAGCGTACTCTACCCTGACGCGGGAGAGGGGGGGCGCCTGGCATGTCGCGTGGCGCCACCCTCGCCCCTTGCGGGAGAGTCGGGTGGGCTGTCGGAGCGGAGCGGAGAGAGACCAATCCGCATGGGTCGGGGGTGAGGGGGAGAACTACATAGCGCCTGTGTCTGTTGCCGCGTTGCGCCACGCGTCCTATGCTGAAGGCAAGAGGTGTTTATGCAATCAATCACACGCATCCTAGCGCCCCTGGATCTCCACAGCGCGAGCGAGGCCAAAATACCCGTCGCCGCCGCGCAGGCGCGCGCCTTCGGCGCCGAACTCATCTTGCTGCATGTGTGTCCGCAAGAGCGCGCCGTGGGCGACACAGTCTCCCTGGTCGAAGCGCAAGCTCGCACCTATCTCGACACCGTCGCGGCGCCGCTGCACGCGAGCGGGCTCACCGCCCGCCCGTTGGTGCGCTGGGGCGCGCCCGCGGATACCATCCTGGCCGAGATTGTGGCCCAGCACGCCGACCTCGTCGTCCTGGGGACGACCGTGCGGCGCGGCTTGACACAGTGGCTGTTGGGCAGCGTGGCCGAGGAAGTCGTGGCCAAGGCCACCTGTCCCGTGCTGCTGGTACATACGCCCACGGGCGAGGTCCTGCAGGCCCCCGTCGTGCGCAGCTTCGCCGAGGACGCGCGGCGGGCCGGGGCGGTCGCGCCGCGCGAACTGGGCGTGCGCACCGTCGAGATCTCCCGCATTGTCGGCAGTGTCGGCCGCGCCCCCGAACTCGACGCGGCCTTCCGCACCGGAAAACGGCGCAAAGCCGACGACCAACGCTTCAAGCGTGTGCTCAAGTTGATGGAGGACGGCACGGCGCCGCCGGTCGCGCTCTACAAGTTGGGCTATGGGTACTATGTCCTGGACGGGAACCATCGCGTCGCCGCCGCCTTGCAGTTGGGCCAGTTAGAGATCGAGGCGGAGGTCACCGAGTTCGTGCCGCTGGGCGACGCGCAGGCGCAGCGGCTGACCGCCGAGCGGCGCGCCTTCGAGCGGGCGACCGGGTTGAGCCGGATCGGGGCGATGACGCCGGGTCACTACCGGCAGCTGGAAGATATGATCCGCGCGTACGCGGCGGGGCAGGGGCTGGACGACCTGCACGACGCGGCGCTGCGGTGGGAAGCCACGGTCTACCGGCCGGCCGCCGACAAAATTCGCAGGCGGCGCTCGTCGCAGCGATTCCCAGGGGAACGCACCGCCGACGTGTTCGTGCGGCTCGCGACCAGCGCGGCGGACATCGATGAAGCCACGAACCGGCCGCCGGGCCAGGTTTAATCGCCTTTATGATCTGCTAACTTAGCGCCGAAGGAGTTGGACCTATCGAGACCTTTGGTGCGGTCAAGCTAGAGATTTACATTCCCGACGATTATGTCGAGCCCCTGCGTGACGCGCTGCATGCGGTCGGCGTCGGGCGGATCGGCGCCTACGACCATTGCCTATCCGTGACGGTCGTCCGTGGGTATTGGCGTCCCCTGGAAGGGGCTACTCCCTTCCAGGGGCGTGTGGGCGAGATCTCTGAAGGGACCGAATGCAAGGTTGAGGCGCGGTGCGACCGTCGCTATGTGGCGGAAGCGCTCGCGGCGATTCGTCGCGTCCACCCCTATGACGAGCCGTTGGTGAACGTGATCCCCTTGGTCAATCACCTATTTTAAGTCGCGCCGTCTTGTCTATGCCGATGCCTCGCGTCAGTCGCGGTAGCGGCGCTCCGACTCCTGGATAGGATAGTCATTGGCGCTCATGTCGCGCCGGCGCATCAGGCCGTCGTCGTCGAACTCCCAGTGCTCGTTGCCGTGCGTGCGCATCCACTGCGTGGGGTTGTCGGCGTCGCGCCACTCGTACTCGAAGCGCACGGAGATGCGGTTGCCCTGATAGCACCACAGCTCCTTCATCAGACGGTAGTCGAGCTCCTTGGCCCACTTGCGGCGCAGGAAATCCTTGATGGCCTCGCGGCCCTGGAAGAACTCGACGCGGTTGCGCCACTGCGAGTCGGGCGTGTAGGCGCGCGCCACGGCCTCGGGGTCGCGCGTGTTCCAGGCGTCCTGGGCGGTTTTGACCTTGGCGCGGGCGGTCTCCGCCGTGAACGGCGGCTTGTTCGGCGGCGGTGTTGGTGTTGTCGGCATGTCTCGTTATTCCCTCATATCATGGTTGCTTACCGGTAAAGCTGGTCGGGGTCGATCAGCAGTATGCGGTTTTCGGGGCGCGTGGCTTCCGCGACGAGGTCGGGGTGGAAGCCGCCGCGCGAGAAGCATGCGCGCCAAGGGGACAGGATTGGGTTGAGATCGTGGCGCGATACCGCGATGGCATGGCGCAGCCCTCCAATATCGCGCATGTCCATGGGCGCGTTGCTCCATTTGCACTCGCCGAACAAGACGGCTTCTCGCTGCGGCGACAGGGCGACGACATCCACTTCATCCTGCTCCGTCTTCGCCCCACTCCACCAGACGCCAACGTCCGCTATATCCACATCGGCAGTTGCAGCCGCATAGTCACGCTGGAAAGCCGTCCAGGTCCATTCACGACAAATACTCTCGAAGACATAGCGGCCAACATAGTCGTCGAACTCCTGCTTGATCCGCGCCAAGGCCGCGCTGGCCTGTCCGCGACGCAACATGCTGCGGCGGCCATCGATGAACCGGTACCAGAAGGCCAGGAAGGGGTCGCCGACGTAATAGCGCGACCCGGTGCGCCGCTCCCCGCGTGCGGTCATCGCATAGACCCTCGTCACGACGCCGATGTCGACGAGACGGTTAAGTTGCTCGAAGATGTCGGCGGCGCCGCCGCGCCCGACGTCTTTCGCGATATCACCGGGTGTATGCTGCCCCATCGCGATAGCGCGCACGAGTGATGTATAGAGCCGGTCGGCCCGTAGATCGGTGAATCGTAGCCAGTCGGGCTCGGTAAACAGGCGCGCGTTAGGATCCAACACACTCTGGCTGACGTTATCCCAGAGGTCGAGCGACGGGTCGATCTCACGCAAGTAACCGGGTAGGCCGCCCCAGATCGCGTAGGCCCCTATCTTATCACGGGCGGACAGCGCGGGATAGAACTCCGCGGCATGGCGGTAATCGAGCGGTAAAACCTCGATTTGGCGGGTGCGCCTATTCTGGAGCGGTCCGTGTTCGCTCAACGTGTGTTCACGCATCCATGAAACGTGTGAGCCTGCGAGAAAGACTTTTAGGTTGGGCGTCCGGCGGTGGGTGGAATCCCACCACTTCTGCATCATCGTTTCCGTCCCCGCGTCCGCGTCGGCAAGGTACGGAAACTCGTCTATCACCACAACGAAGGGCTGGCGCGGATTATCCTCCGCCAAGGCTGTGAGGGCGGCGAAAAGCTCATTAAGGGCGGTGAGCTGACCAATGACGACCCGTGGACCCGCGAAGCGGCGTAGCTCGTCGGATAGGTCAAGAAGTTGTTGGCGCGGAAGCTCCGCCGTCGCCTGATAATAGAACGCGTTGTAATCTTCAATAGCGCGGACTAGTAACTCGCTCTTGCCACTGCCACGGCGGCCGTAGACAATAACGAGTTCCGCTTTGGGAGAAGACAACGTCTTACTAATCGTTTCCAACTCCGCTGCCCGATTGTAAAACGCCATGCTGATCTTCTACCCCAATCTAGAAGGCGTGCTATTGGTACATGAACCAATGGTACACGCGCCATTGATTCATGTACCAATAGTACCATAAACAGACTCTGATAGAAATGGTGGATCGACGTGCGACGCGTTCCGCGCGCTGTGCTATAATCGCTACCGTACGGCGATTGCGCCGCTCCCCAACCACTAATTATCCCCTAGCGGAGAGGCCGCCACGATTATGGCTTCGCGACACTCCACTGCCCTGCCGCCAACAGATCCAAACCCTTACTATGGCGCCGGTCCTACTGAGCCGACGCTTGTCTACCAGGTCGAGGCCGCGCCGCGCCGCCGCAGGGGACGCCGTTTCCTGCGCGCCCTGCTGATCCTGCTCTTGCTAGTGATTGTACTACTTGGCATCGGCGGGGCCGCCGTGTACGAGGACCCCGCGCTGCTCGCGCCGGTCGGCGGCGCCCTGCTGGGGACACAGCCGGGGACGGTCGCGTGGAACGGACACGACCCCGTCAATATCCTCGTGATGGGCATCGACCAGCGCACCAACGAGCAGACGCGCTCCGACAGCATGATCGTCATGCGCGTCGACCCGTCGTCGCACGACGTCAAGATGCTCTCGGTCCCACGCGACCTCTGGGTCACGATACCCTCCGCCGACCCCAACCGTCCCTACGGCCAGTACAAGATCAACGCCGCCTATGCGCTCGGCTGGGCCACCCCGCAGGGACAAGGGCCGCAGTACGCCGCGCTGACCGTCGAGGACGCCCTGCACATCCCCGTCAACTACTACGCGGTGGTCAAGTTCGCGGGCTTCCAGAGCGTCATCGACGCAATCGGCGGCGTGAACGTCTGCGTGCCGCAGGCCATCGACGACGAACATTACCCCGCTGATGTAGGCTACGGCTTCGACCCGCTGCACATCAAGGCCGGCTGCCAGACGATGGATGGGACGCTGGCTCTCAAGTACACCCGCGAACGCCATGCGTACGCGCAGCAGGACCTGGGGCGCGTCCAGGCGCAGCAGGCCGTGCTCGCGGGCGTCACCAAGGGCCTTTTATCGCCGGGGACGCTGCTGCGCGCGCCGTCCATCCTCGCGGCCGCCAACAATGCCCTGATCACGAATATGCCGCACAGCATGCTGCCGCAGCTGGGGCTGCTGCTCGCCCGCGCCAAGGGCGCGCACACGCAGCACTCTTATATCAACCAGGACGGCGGCTACGTCGCCAATGCCGTGTCGGGCGACGGACAAGACATCCTGCTCCCCGTCAACAACGACTGGACCAAGATCTGGGGCTTGACCACCGGCCTGTTCACCGACCCGCAACTACAGGCCGAGCACGCCACGATACAGGTGCGCGATGGGCAGCATACCGCCGGCTTGGCGGCCCTCTACACGACGGTCCTGGGCAAGGTCGGCTTCAACACCGCCGGCTTCGCCCCCCGCAACGCCGACAAGTCTACTTACACGCGTAGCCTCATCGTCGTCAACCAGGACCTCCCCGGCGCCGACTACACGGCGCGCCTGCTGGCGCAGCTGCTGCAGGCGGATGTCGCGTATCGTCACATCGGGACCGACCACGCCCAAATCGTGGCCATCCTGGGGTCGCAGGCCGCCGAGGGCTCATAGCCTGCATTAGTCATGACCACCCGTTGCACCACGGAGACACGGAGACACGGAGATTTTGTAGGACAGCCTGGCGCCCTGTCTGGCGGCCTACCTGTGACGTTGACCCCTTTGCTGCTCCCTCCGTGTCTCCGTGTCTCCGTGGTGCATAATCCAGGATAGCCCGCGCCCTCTGGGGCCTTTGTGATACTCTATCGGTGTGACGTGACGGGGTTATCCCGCCCGCCGCTCTTTACCAACCCTCATAGCGTATCCACGTCCCCCTGCCTACACAGGAGGATTATCATGATTCCACAAGGCGAAGTGGCCTTGTTCATTGATTTTGAGAATGTCCGCTACTCGCTGCTCAACAATTACGGGCAGGAGCCGGACCCGCATAAACTAATAGCTAAAGCACGCAAATACGGGATCGTCCCGGTCGCCTTCGCATACGCCGACTTCAGTAAACACCCCGATCATTTCGAGCGGCGCTTCGAGTCGGCCGGTATTTCCCGCGTGGACGTCCCACTGCGCGTCCTGCCGGGAGGAAAGGAGAAAAGTTCGGCTGACATCAGGATGGTGCTCGACATCGTCGATACGGTGCTGGATCGTCCCCAAATCTCGACCTACATGCTCATGACCGGAGACGGCGACTTCGTGCGTATCAGCGCGCGCCTCAAAAACCGCTTCGGCAAGAACGTGGTCATCTCGGGGGTGCCTGGCACCATCAGCGGTGATCTCGTCGATAGCGCGACGGCGGCCGACCACATCGAGATCGAGGAGCGGCGTATGGGCGAGCAGGAAGCGCGCTACGTGCGGCTGCTCGGCTGGATCGACGGCCACTGGGAGACCACGACATTCATGAATATCGCGCGCTATATCGCCGGGCCACGGCGCCCGCTCGGTCCGGTCGGCCTCGAAGACGCCAAGGCCATCCTCAATTCTCTCGTTCGCCTCGACGTCCTACGTCAGGAGATGGTCCACCTGTCTCATGGCGGCACGACACGCGCGGTCCGCCTCAACCAAGAGCACCCGTTCGTGCAGCAGGTTCTCGCTGAGTGGCAGGCGCAGGCGGCGGCCCGCCCCGGCGCCGCGGCGCCCGACGAGTTCGGCCCCGCCCCTGGTCCCCAACCCGAACCCGGCGCGGCTGCCCCGACATACGCGAACTAGTAATTACGCGGCGCGACAGGACCGTGGATGCGTTATAGAGGGTTGCTCTTCTTCTCGATTCTTTCTCTATCCCCCGCTTGTGGCACACTATAGGTGTATCCGCTAGAACGAGTGTGCAAGGATCTATCGCCGCTATGAAACGCCTGACCTTCCTGCTGACCCTGCTGCTGCTGCTCCCGGCGCCGCCGGCCCTGGCGCGCCCGGCGTCCGGCGGCGCGCGTGCCCAGACGACGCATCTGGTGCGCTTCCCCGCCGATACCGCGGCGCACCCCGTCCCCGTCGAATGGTGGTACTTCGTGGGTCACCTGGCCGACGACACGGGACATAGCTACGGCTTCGAAACGACGTTCTTCAAGTTCGCGGGGCTGCGCAAATACTTCCCCGGCTCGCCCTACGACACGGTGTACCGCACCGATGTCGCCATCTCGGACGAGGCGCACGACCGTTTCTACAAATCTATCCAGTACAACCCGCCCGTGACGGGCACGGTCGCCAGCGCGACGCAACTGCGTCTACAAGCCGGGACGATCGTGCTGACGACCGTGGGGCCGCTCACGTACGCCATCCATGGCGCTACCCCCAACGGCCGGGTCGATCTGACCGCCGCGTCACAACGGACGCCGATGCTGGTCAACGGTGGGTACACGGGCTGGGGCAGCGGCTACACCTACTACTACTCGCTGACACACATGGGGGCGACAGGGACGCTGACGCTCGGCGGGCGGCGCATCCCGGTGCATGGCGTCGTGTGGAACGACCACCAGTGGGGCAACATGGGCGGGACATCCGTGCACGGCTGGGACTGGATGGCGCTGCAGTTGAACGATGGAGCCGACATCAGCCTTGTCAATGAACATCCCTCTAACTTCGCCGACTCTAAATGGGCGCAGGCGCTCCTGCCGGACAACGCGCAGCGCTACGTCCACGACGCCACGATCACACCGCTGGCGCATTGGCGCAGCTCGACGACGCACATCACCTACCCTTCGGAGTGGCGCGTGCGCGTGCCCAGCCTGCGGCTCGACGTGGTGGTGCGCCCGACCATCCACGACCAGGAGATGGTCGATTCCTACGGCTCGATCGGCATTAGTTCGAGCTACTGGGAAGGCAGCTGCACCGTGACGGGGACGCGCGCCGGCCACGCGGTGAGCGGCAAGGCCTACACCGAACTCACCGGCTATGGCGCGCCATCGATTGCGCAGGCGGGGCAGTAAGCCCGCAGTCGCAGGGTCCGTTATGACCATTTTAGACGAATGGCGCGCGGCGCGGCCGCTGTCGCCGGATGCGGAGCAGCGGGCGCGAGCATTGGTGGAAACGCCGGCGGCGGAGTTGCGCGTGCGCCTGCCGGTCCCACCGGGCATCAACGGCTGGTGGGAGCCGTACACGCTACGGGCGCGTGGGCGGTCGGTGGCGTCGTTGCGCCTGACCAAAGACGCCACGGCCTACAAACGCCTGGCCGAACGCACTTTGCTCGCGAATGGGACCAATCCCGTCGAGTTGGAAGACCTGTTCCAGGACCTGTGGCTGGACCTGCGCGTGGTGTCGTACCTGGCGACCCCGCTGGAGCGCGACGCCGACGGCCCGGTAAAGCCGCTGCAGGACCTCTTCTGCGCGCTACTGGGGATCGACGACGCGCGCGTACGCCACAGCAGCGGGACGCTACGCCTCGATCCGCCCGACCCACGCGCCGAGGTCCGCCTGCGCGGCTACCGCGTGTGGGACTCCTCGGGTGAGGGCGGCCCCTACTATATCGTGCGCACGCGTCTCACGCCCGACGGCCCGCGCACGGAGCCGCGTTTGTTGACGGAGGCGCGCCTGCGGACGATAGTCGTGAGTCGTGAGTCGTGAGTCGTATTTTCCGCGGGCAGCCTTGCGCTTGTTAACAGCTAACCACCAGATAACGTCCTTCAATACTCCCGACTTCCGACTCACGACTCACGACTACCGTCCGGCCCCCGCGGCCGCCGGTTTCGCGGCGCTGAGGAGCGCGGCAAGGTTGCCGAGCAGCGCGTCGGTGGTGCTCTCCGGCAGGCGCGCCATCATCGTCGCGAGGCGCCCCTCATGCATCTCGGCGCAATCGATCTGCGCCTGTGTCCCCTTCTCGGTCAGAGAGATAAGGACGATACGCCGATCCCCTGTATCACGCGTGCGAAAGACCAGCCCTTTATTCTCCAGCGCGTCGATGATGCGCACGACCGTCGGTCCGGTCACGCCAAGGCTCGTCGCGATATCCTTCTGCGAGAAAGCGCCTTTGAGGGCAATCATGGAGATCACCTGGTACTGGGCAACGGTTAGGTTGCACGGCACCCCGCTGCTACGCTTGAAGTCATCCCTGAATGTTCGGTTGAGTTCCGTCAGCAACTCGGCTAACCGCTTGACTTTCAACTCGTCCGGTCCGTCCCCGCTCATCCTGACACCACCCTACAACTACACCGTCGGGTTTAACGGTTGATATGACTATATAATAAAAGCCGCCGTGCTGTCAACTACTATATATGTGTTAGACACGTATACTGTCAAGAAGCCTGCCGACAATGGCGTCCGCGGTGAGTCCATCGGCCTGCCCCTCGAAATTGAGCAGGACGCGATGGCGCAGGACGGGATGGGCGAGGGCCTGGACATCCTCGATGGAGGCATTGTAGCGCCCATCGAGCAACGCGCGCACCTGACCGGCTGTGATCAGCGCCTGCAGGGCGCGCGGACTGGCCCCGGCGCGCACGTAGCGCCGCACCTCGGCGGGGGCGTCCTCGCGCTCGGGATGCGTCGCCAACAACAACCGCACCGCGTACTCCGCGACCGTCGAGGCGACCGGGACGGCGCGCGCCACGCCGATCATCGCGAGTAATTCCGCCCCCGTCACCACCGGCGTCAGGTCATCCGGCGGCCTGATGGTGCGCCCGATGATGCCCATGAGCTCTTCTGAGCCGGGAAACGGCACCAATGTCTTGAACAGGAAGCGGTCGAGCTGCGCCTCGGGCAGCGGATAGGTGCCCTCCATGTCGAGCGGGTTCTGCGTCGCCAGCACGAAGAACGGACTGGGCAGGGCGCGCGTCTCGTTGCCGACGGTGATGGTGCGCTCCTGCATCGCTTCAAGCAGCGCCGACTGCGTCTTGGGCGTGGCGCGGTTGATCTCGTCGGCCAGCACGACGTTGCCGAAGAGCGGACCGGGCTGGAACGAGAAGGCGCGGCGCCCGGTGTCGTCCTCGCTGATAATATTGGTGCCGGTGATGTCGGCGGGCATCAGATCGGGCGTGAACTGCACGCGCGAGAAGCGCAGGCTGAGTGTCTGCCCCAGCGTGCGCACGAGCAGCGTCTTGCCAAGACCGGGGACGCCCTCCAGCAGCACATGCCCCCCGGCCAGGACGGCGATCAGGACCTGGCGCACGACCTCATGCTGGCCGACGACGACCTGACCGATAGACTCTTCCATGCGCCGGCCGGTCTCCGTGAAGGACCGCACCGCCGCCTCGTCGATACGTATGTCGGGAACTATGGACACTTTTCCTCCAGTCGTGAGTCGTGAGTCGTGAGTCGTGAGTCGTGAGTCGTGAGTTGTGAGTTGTGAGTTGTGAGTTGTGAGTCGTGAGTAAAGCGTATCACCGGCATAAGGGTGGCAAGCGCCCCTTACGGTGCCACTTCCGACTCACGACTCACGACTGATTATTTTCCGTGATGCAGCCGGTCGAAATACTGCCGGACCAGCGGTTGGTCGGCGGCGGGGACGGAGCCGCTGTTGAGTTCGTTGCGGGCGTTGCGCTCGTAGGAAGGCAGCACGGCGGTCAACGGCTGGTAGCTGCCGCCCGTCGGCGGGGCTTCGGAGCCGTTGGTCGTCGTCGAGCGGCCGGAGCCTTGCGCGCCGGGGACGTAGACGCGGTCGCCCTGGTTGCCATTGTGGCCGCCCGCCGTGGTACCGTTGCGGCCGGCGGCGCCGCTGCCGCCACTCCCGCTGCCGGAGCCCTGCCCTTGTCCAGAGCCGGAGCCCTGCCCCTGCCCTTGGCCCTGTCCGCTTCCCTGGCCTTGTCCTTGCCCCTGGCCCTTACCACCTTGGCCCTGACCCGCGCCGTTACCCTGGCCGCTTTGCCCCTGACTGCCCTGGCCGGATTGGGCGCTTTGCCCCTGACTGCTCTGGCCGGATTGGACGCTTTGGGACCCGGAGCCTTTGCTGGAACCGCCCTTGCCCGCGCTACCGGACTGTCCCGTGGCCGCGCCGCTCTTGCCAGCCGCCTGCCCCGACGGGCTGGGCGACCCGTCGTTGCTCAGGCCCGCCACGTCGTTGCGCGCGCTGTCGAGGGCGGCGTTGGCCTTGTCGAGCGCGGCTTGCTGCGCCGCGCCCGCCGCGCCGGCGGCGGCCTGCTGGCCGGCGTGCTGTAGCGCGCTTTGCGCCCCCGCCTGGTCGCCCTGCGCCAGCGCGGTCGCGGCCTGTTGCAATGAAGCGCTCGCCGCGCTGTTGGCGCCCGCGGCTTGGGCCGCCGCCTGTAGCGCGCGCGCGAGGGCGGCGCGTTCGGCCGGCGACTGCTTGGCGAGCGCGGCGGCGAGCCCTTTGGCGGCCTGAGCGATGGCGCTGGGGTTACCGCTACGCAGCGCGGCGGCCAGCGCCATGGCGGCCGCGCTGTGCGCCAGCGCCGCCGCCATGGCCGCGAGGGCGGCGCGTTGCGCGGCCGCGCGCGGGTTGCCAAGCGCCTTGAGGGCGTCCTGAGCGCGGGCGAGGGCCTTGTAGGCCTGTGCGCTGGTACGCGCCGCCGCCAACTCCTTCTGGAGGCGGGCCAGCGCGCGTGCGATCTGGGCCTGCCGCAGCTTGTCGGCCTTTGTTAGCGCGGCCGTCGTCGTGGGCGGGATACCGGCCGCGGCGCGTTGCGCGGTCGTGATGCGCATCGCGGCGCGCTGGATGTGCGCGCGCGCGGTCGCGCGCGCGGACAGCGCGCCGTTCTGCGGATTCGGCAGCACGAGGGCCGCCAGCAACAGACAGGTCCCGGCGATGGGGGCCAGCGCCTCATGACGTGGCGGCCGCAACGAGAGCCCGCCGCGCAGGTCGATCTCCTTGGAGCGGGCCACGAGTTCGTCGCGCTGCAAACGCAACATCGGGTCCGCGCGCCCGCCAAACTCCCACGCCGTCGTCAAGCGGTCGCGCAGCCCCAGCAGGCGGTCGGCGTGGCGCAGCGTCGTCACGGGCTTCGGGCGGGTCATGAGCGCCACGACGGCGCCGCCGAGCGTCAGCGCGCAGAAAGCGGCCAGCGCCCACCGCGCCGACTCGGTCCAAGGAACGGCGTGCGCCACGAGCAGCAGCGCGGCGGCGACGGCCAGCCCCGCGGCCAAGCCGCGTACGAGCCACGGCACGGCATGACGCCAGGCCATGCGCCGCAGTACACGGGCCGTGAAGTCGCCCTCACGGGGGGAATCACTCATGCTTTACCTCCCGTCGTTGTGGTAGCGGCCACGACCGGCCGCGCGGCGCGCTGCTGGCGCGGCGACCAGCGCGGGCGCAGCAGGCGCACGCTGCCAAGGATGAATAGGGCCGAGAGCAGCACGTCGACGATGGCTTGATCGGCCCAGAAGGAGAGGTTGAGCGGACCGCCGGTGAAGTAGGTCGTGTTCTGGAAGATCCCCCCAGTGCTGAAGACGGACGCGATGAACCCGATCAGCGGGTCGAGGTAGGCCACGAACGGGAAGGACGCGGAGCCGCCCGAGCCTCCGCCGTTGTTGGACACGCTGAAGATCAGGTAGAGGCTCAACAGGAGCACCCCCACGGTGAGCGCCAGCGTGGCCAGCAGGCTGACGATGACCGCCGCGCTGCTGCGCCGCATGATGGTGGAGATGAACAGCGACATCGAGCCGATCAGGAGCGTCGAGGCCAGAAAGATCGCGAACACGCTGACGAACGTGCCAGGGTCGACCCCACCAAAGAGAAAGACAAGGCTGAACAGGGGCAACGAACAGAGGATGAGCAACACGTCGAAGGCCAGCCCCGCCACAAGCTTACCCAGCACAATGGACAGCGAAGACAACCGCGTCACCAGCAACAGTTCGAGCGTCTGGCGCTGCCGCTCCCCGCTGATGGCGTCGGCCGTCGAGGCCGGGGTAACGAAGATGATCAGCGCCATCTGGAGGCTGGCCAGCAGGATGAAGAGTAACGCGCCCACGGTGGCCGATTGTGAGTAGCTCTGCGGCGTGTTCTGGCCGCTGAGCGTGAGCAGCGAAACGACCGCCAGCAGCGTCAGGTAGATCGTGATGACGGCGGCGGCGCGCCAGCCACGCATACGCGTCGTGATCTCTTTGCCCAGGACCGCGTTGACCCGCATCATCCTTCCACCCCCTCCGACCCCTCGGTCAACTGCATGAAAATCTCCTCCAGTGAGCTGGCGGCCGGCGCGAAGTGCAGCACGGGGATGGACGCCTCGACCAGCGCACGCAGCAGCGCCGCCGTCGCGGCGTCATCGCCCGTGAACGTCGCCTCCAGGTCGTCGCCGACCGCCTGCACCTCACCGACGCCCGGCTGGCGCGCTAGCACCGCCACGGCGGCCTCCCGCTGGCCCGCGTCGCCCATCACGCCGACGCGCACGGCGCGCGCGCCGCGCAGCGAGCCCAGGATCGTGCTAACAGGTCCCTCGCGCAGCAACTTGCCGCCCTGGACGATGCCGATGTGCGAGCACATCTCGGCCAGTTCGAGCAGGATGTGCGAACTGACCAGCACCGTCTTGCCCAGGCGCTGCAGCTCCTTGACGATCTCGCGCATCTCGTAGCGCGCGCGCGGGTCCATGCCCGAGGCGGGCTCGTCCAGCAGCAGCACCTCGGGGTTGTGCACGAGGCAGCGCGCCAGGCCCAGGCGCTGCTTCATACCGCGCGAGAGCCCCTCCACGAAGTCGTCGCGCTTGTGCCCGAGGTCGACCAACTCGAGCAGTTCGGGGATCGTGCGGCGCGCCTCGGCGGAAGAAACGCCATAGGCGGCGGCGTAGAAGTCGAGGTACTCGCTCACGGTCAGGTTGTCGTAGACGCCGAAAAAATCGGGCATGTAGCCGATCTTGGCCCGTACGCCGCGCGGGTTGGATGTCAGCGGGCGGCCGTCGACGTAGGCCTCGCCGCCGTCGGGGGTGAGTAGTGTGGCCAGGATGCGCATCGTCGTCGTCTTGCCGGCGCCGTTGGGTCCTACGAAGCCGTAGATGCTGCCGCGCGGCACATGCAGCGAGAGGCCATCGAGGGCGCGCGTGCGCGCGTAACTCTTAGTGAGACCTTCGGCCCACAACATCGGCGGGGCGGCGTTGGCGGCGCCCGTCGCGGGCGCCGCCGGCGTCTCTACAGCTGTTGTCATTGGATGCTCCCCGAAGCGCCGATCTGGATGTTCTGGTCGACGTTGTTAAAAGAGAGGCTGCCGCCCGACGGCGCTTCCAGCCGCAGCAACACATGCCCGTCGGCCGACACATAGGGGGCGGCGTTCTTGACGTCGAGCGAGCCGTTGCTCAGGTCGACGTCGCGCCACTGCCCCGTCCGCCAGTCCCACAGCCGCGCCGTCGAGGACACCAACGAGGACGAGCCGTTGGTCGGGTTGGCGACCAGCGAGAGCGTGTCTACGCGGCGTGTGCGCGTCGTCGCGGGCAGCGCGAGTTGCACGTCGACGCGGTCGCCCGCGTTGAGCGTCAGCCCATTAGAGCCGTTGATCTGGCTCACGGTCGTGCCGACGACGCCGACCGGCAGGTCGCCCGGCGCCAGCGTGAAGAGGCCCGACGCGACGCTCAGGCCGAGCGGCGCGACCACGAGGTCGAGATCGGTGCGGCGCGGCGACGCGCCGTTGACGGAGAACAGGCCGATTGGCGTGTTGCTCCAGCCGATCAGCGTAAGCGGGGCGGATATCGTGGCGGCGGAGCCGCCGGGGAAGACCGCGCCGAGGACACTGTCGTAACGATCGGTCCCAGCCAGCGTGCCGGATTTTCCGGCGCCGTTGTAGCCGCTGTACAGGCCGCTCAACGGCCCCGTCGACGTCGCGTTGAGACCGGACGTAGCGCTCGGACTCCCGCCGAGGCCGCTGTCGAGGCTGAACGAGGACACGCGCACGGTCTCGCCGGGATTAATGCGCGGCAGCACCGCGCTGGCCCCGTCGGCGCCCACGATCACGCAGTCGCGCAAGGTCAGCGCCGTGTTGTTCGTCACTGTGCCGGCGACTGTTTTACCGGACACCACGAGCCGCCCCGTCACCGCGCCTTGTTGCGGCGCCGACTGGTGCAAGCCGATGTTGCGCTGCGACCACATCTGCAGCCCGATCAAGTGCGCGGTAAGCGGCGCCGCGCCCTGGTCGACGCGCATGCCGAGGGGCGAGCCCGACGAGAGCGACGAACCGAGCGACGGACTGTTAGCGGTATCGTTGCCCAGGCCCCAGGCCAGGGTCGGGACGGCGGAGGAGGCGGTGAGATCGTAGTCGCCGCGGAAGGGCGCGAAGAGCCCGATGTAGGAGTCGGTCTGCATCGCCCGCGCGCCGGGATTCAAGTAGACCACACTGTCGACGTTGGCGAGCACGTCGCCGCCGTTGCGGGCGTAGGCGATCCCGAACGAGCCGGCTCCGAAAAGCACGGCGACGACGGGGATGGTGACCCAACTCCACTCCAAGCGGCGGCGCCAGCGCAACAGCAAATAGTTGCCCGGCCCCAGCACGAGCACGTAGAGCACGATGAGGAACACGTAGACCTGCAGCGCGGGCAGGCCGCGCGAGGTGGCCTTGCCAACGTCACCGGCGATGGCGGCAAAGCTATTCTGGCCCGGCTGCCCGAAGTTGGACGTCGTGTTGGCCTGCATACCGCTCTCGACCAGGGCGTCGCGCGGCCCCTGCAGCGCGGAGGCCAACGCCCGGCCCCAGAATAGGCTTTGCGCCTGTGACGAGTAGCCCTGAAGAGGGTTGGACGCCGGGTCAAGCGCGCTGTAGACGAGGTGGCCGCGGCCGGCGGAACGGTCGACGATGAGGGGCACGCCGTTGTGCGCCAGCAGGACCGTGGCGCCTGATTGTGGAGTAGCGACGCTCAACGCGATCTGGCCGCCGCCCGTCCCGCCCGCGTCCGCCAGCCGCGCCGCCTCGGGGAGGGACGACACGACGGTCGTCGCGTTGAGCGTCGCCGCCAGCAGGTCGGTCGGGAGATGGCCCATCGTCTTCTGGGCGTGGGCGCCGCCGACCACGAGCAGCGCGCCGCCGCCGTGGACCCAGGCGCGCAGTGCGTCGAGCTGCGCGCCTGTCAGCGTATCGGACGCATAGTTGGAGAGCACGATGAGGTCGAAGTTATCGAGCGCCTGCGGCTGCGTGTCGAGCGGCATCGTGCCCTCGCCGAACTGCGCCGCCGCCACCGTGGTATCGCCGAGCTTGAGCGCCTGGAACGCCGGGCGCACGGCGGTATCGTCGGAGAGCACGCCGACGGCGAGCGTGTCACCCGACTGCGGCTGCAATGTGGTGGCGGCGCGTGAATCGACGGTCTTGCCGCCGACCTGCAGCGAGACGGTGAGCTGCGAGCCCAGGTCGGCCGCGCGGACGTAGAGCGTCACCGCCTTGCGCGAGCCCTGCGGCAGCTGGACGTCCGCCGTGTAGTCGGTGGCGTACGCGGGGCCGGTATTGGCGCCGGTGTTACCGTTACCCTGCGGGTCGTCGGCGATGACGACGCGGCCGTCCGCGATGTTGGCGCCCTGGTCGTTGCTCAACGTCACGCGCACGGGCACCCACACCGCGCCCGGATAAGCGGTCGACGGCCCGTTGAGGCGGTAGGTGGCGCCGCCACTGAACGGGAAGCCGGCCTGGACACTGGATATGGAGGCGCCAATCCCCGCGCCGCTAGCGCCCAACCGCGCGCCAGGATGGCTGATGGCTGCTACGGGAGGAGCGAACCACCACGAGGCGCCCACGATCAAGGCGAGCGCGAGGGGCAGCGCCCGCGTCAAAATGCGACTAGTCATCGTCCATGCTCTCTATCTCTTAGTCAAGCGCCACGCGCGGCGCGACGGCGAAACGTCCGGACGCCGTTGGCGATGGCCTCTTACGGCATTATAGGCGCGCGCGGCTATCGCGGCTACTGCGCCGTACAATCCTATCCGATTAACCTATCACACGCCCCTACACACTCGCGGGCGATCCTCGGAATGCTTACGACCTACCTTTAGGTATAACGCCGTAGCGGAATAAGAGTAACAGCACGCCGGCGAGCAGTCCCGCCACGGGCAAGCAACCACTGGGACGCAGCGCCCGCGCGGCGTGGGCGCGGTGGACGCGCGCGCCGCGCTCCAGGTTCTCACCACGCGACGCGAGGTCGGCCAGCAAGCGGTACGCCGGCGCCTCCTCGGCCCCCGCGCCATGTCGCCGGCGCAGCGCGGCCATGCGCTCCGCGATCACGGCGGGCTCCAACGCGGCAAGCTCGGTCGAGCGCCGCTCGTACCACCACTGCCGCCGGCAGCGCGCATAGGCGCGCACATCGCTGGCCGCGTACAGTCGTCGCATCACATACCCCCTGGGCTTCCGGCTCCGCTGACCCTACAACGAAAGGCGCACACGTCCCGCCGCTTCCCGCCGCTCCCAGTCGGCCTTCGTCAGCGCATACTCGACCTCCCCGTGCTCCGTGCCCGGCAGCGGATCGTCAAATTCTTCATGGAACGTCCGCACATACGACAGCCCCGCCTTCTCCATCACCCGCTGTGAGCGGATGTTCACCGCCATCGTCTGTGCCCACACGCGCCGCACGCCAAGGTCGGTGAAGCCCTTGCGGATCAGCGCGCGCGACCCTTCGGTGGCGTAGCCGTTGCCCCAGGCTGACGTGCGCAGCCGGTAGCCAAGCTCGACATCGTCCGGGCTGGCGCCGTCCGGTGGCCGGAACGCGAACCACCCCAGAAAGTCCCCTCTGGACTTTTCGATGGCCGCCCAGGAGCCATACCCCTCGAACCGTTCATAGTAGTGGAGTATCCCGGGTAGGGTCTCGTTTTGGATCACGTCGCGCGGTGTTGGTTTGCCAGTGAGCAAGCGCATAACGTCGGGATCGCTGTCGAGATCGCACAGGTTGTTCACATCGGCCTCCGTGAACCGGCGTAGCAACAATCGTTCGGTTTCCAGGAAGATTTGCATCTCTCACTCCTTCCCAATAGCGATTCACGGTACGGCTAACCCACCTCTATCCGACAGATTGTAGGCCGATAGCGGCGGCGAAGCGGCCGGTGCGGCCCTTGTCGCCACGGTGCGAGTAAAACAGGTCGCGGCGGCAGACGGTGCAGACCTCGGCTACGCTGATATGTGCGGGACGCAGGCCGGCCTCGCGCAACTGCTGACAATCCATGGCCCACAGGTCGACGTGGTCGCCGTGAATAAATGGGGCGCACCAGGCGGGCAATTCGTTGTGCGGGTCGGAGAAGCGGGCACAGCAGGGACCGAGGCACGGGCCGACGGCGGCGCGCAGGTCGGACGGATCACTGCCGTAGTGTGCACGTAGCGCCGCGACCGTCGCCATGAGCACACCAGCGGCCGCGCCGCGCCAACCGGCGTGGGCTATCCCCACGACGCGACGGCGCGGATCGACGAAGAGGACCTGCGCGCAGTCGGCGGCGGTTAGCACGAGCGTCACGGCCGGGTCGTCCGTCACCAGCGCGTCGACGCGGGGGATGTAGCGCCCGCCGCCATCGAGCGGCTCGCCCGCCGTCGTCCCGTCGACGCGCGCGACCGCGACGCCATGCACGAGGCCGGCCATGACCAGCCCCGCGCGCGGCCGGTCCAGCGCGGCCAGGACGCGGCCGCGGTTGGCGACGACGGCGGCGGGGTCATCGCCGATCGACGAACTGACGTTGAGCGCGTCATAGGGTGCGACGCTGACGCCGCCATGCCGCGTGAAGACCGCGTGCGCCGCGACGTCCTCGCCCGCAGGGTCGAGCCGGTCGAACACATAGTAGGGCGGCGCGTCGTCGGGCGTCACGCGGCGCATCGTTGGTAGCTCCATGTCAGCAGCTTACCGCACCACGTTCGGACGCGCCAACGCCACGAACCGCGGCGCGTGCTGTGCGAGCGTATCAAGCACCTGCATGGGCGTTACCGAAGATTTCGACATACCAGCGGCTTGATCCTTGACGATGCGCGTCATGGCATCCGCGTCGGCGGCATAGAGCCTCGTGAGAAAGACGTCGGGGTGTTGGGCTTCTATGCCGTATGGCGCGAGAGACCTGATGGGGAAATGCCGCAAATTGAACGTGACGATAGCATGCGCCTCCCCATGGATAGCCGCCGCCAAGACATGACGGTCCTTCTCATCGCAACCCAACGTGGGAATGAGAGCGTCGTATCCATCGACAAAAGCCGAGGGAAATGCGGCTTTTAGCTGGGCGTTGAGGTGTGCCGCACCCTGGGGCGTGATACGATTCGTGGCGACGAGATTGCGGATAGCCTCGTCCAGGATCTGGTCACTCCAGAGGGCCTCGTACAGATTCTCCTCGACAGCGCGTAGGAGAGTATCCCGAAGCGACGCGGGGAAGAGCACGTTAGCGTCAAGGACAGCGGCTAGATGGGGCATCGAGTTGCTCAATCGTACGCGTTTTGTTCTTGAGCAACGTCGAGCATCCACTGGAAGAGATCTTTACGCACGTTGCTACGTTGCTGCCTATACGCAAGGATATCACTCAGCCGGACGCGTCGATGCGTCCCTACCTTGCTGTAAGGGATGGCGCCATCCTCGAGCAACTTGATCAGTGAAGGGCGGGATACATTCAGGAAATCCGCCGCCTCTTGCGTGGTCAGCTCCTTGTGCCACGACGCGACCGTCACCGCATCCCCCTGTGTCAATAGGGGAATAGCTTGCTGGAGGATCTTGCGCATGGACGCGGGAAGGTCCAGCGCCTGACCGTCGGGCGTGGTCAAGCGGATGGCGCCCACCGCGTCGTCCCCCGCGGAGTCAGCCAGCAGCCGCGCCACCTCCCGGACGGCGTCGGCCTCGCGCGCGTCCGCCGTCACCGGCTCGTCGGGCCGCGGTGTGGGCTCTGCCGCCATATCGTACCCTCCCATCGCTGCTCTAGTTGCCGCCGCGACCCACGCGTGGGCGCCGGTCCATGTACCCATAAGTGTAGCGCTGACAGCCAGCAAACGCAACGACCGCAAATCGACGCGCGCGACCGCGACGCCATGCACGAGGCCGGCCATGACCAGCCCCGCGCGCGGCCGGTCCAGCGCGGCCAGGACGCGGCCGCGGTTGGCGACGACGGCGGCGGGGTCATCGCCGATCGACGAACTGACGTTGAGCGCGTCATAGGGTGCGACGCTGACGCCGCCATGCCGCGTGAAGACCGCGTGCGCCGCGACGTCCTCGCCCCCAGGGTCGAGCCGGTCGAACACATAGTAGGGCGGCGCGTCGTCGGGCGTCACGCGGCGCATCGTTGGTAGCTCCATGTCAGCAGCTTACCGCACCACGTTCGGACGCGCCAACGCCACGAACCGCGGCGCGTGCCGCGCCAGTGTATCAAGCACCTGTTCAGGGTCGGCGCGACAAAGTGGCGCGCACCCCTGGCGAAGAAACCGCCACTGTCTGGTACTCTGCTATCATGACCAGTCGCGACATCCTCCTTGCCCCCGCGCCGCCAGCCGACGCGCGCGTCGCCTATGGCGCCGAGCCACAGCAGTTCGGCGATTTGCGTCTGCCTCTCGGACAGGGACTCCATCCCGTCGTAATGGCGATCCACGGCGGCTTCTGGCGCGCGGGGTTCGAGCTCGTCTACATGGGGCATCTGTGTGAGGCGTTGCGCGCGGCGGGAGTCGCCACCTGGAACGTCGAATACCGGCGCGTCGGCGAGCCTGGCGGGGCGTGGCCCGGCACGTTCGAGGACATCGCGCGTGCCGCCGACCACCTACGCGCGCTGGCGCCACGCCACGACCTGGACCTCACTCGCGTCGTGACGCTGGGCCACTCCTCCGGCGGCCACCTCGCCCTGTGGCTCGCCGCGCGCCCGCGCATCCCGGCGGCCAGCCCATTGTATACGCCCGAGCCGCTGCCGCTGCGCGCGGCCGTGTCGCTGGCCGGTGTGGTCGACTTGCGCGAAGCCTATCGGCGCGATCTGGGCGACGGGGCCGTGCGCGAGCTAATGGGCGACGGGCCAGACAACTATCCCGCGCGCTACGCCACCGCCTCGCCGGCCGCGCTGCTGCCGCTGGGCGTCCCACAGACGCTCGTCCACGGCACGGCCGACGACCGCGTTCCCTACGCGCTCAGCCACGACTACCACGCGTTAGCCATCGCGCGCGGCGACGACGCGCGGCTCGTCACGCTCCCCGACGCCGACCACTTCACTCTCGTCACCCCCGACACAGCCGAGAGCGCCACGGTCCTGGACACCACGCTGGCGCTGCTGTAGAACACCTCGCCACAGATGAGCGCCAATACGGCCCTCGGAAACCAGCGTCAGGGAGCGCCCTCCTCTTGCGACACCACCTCGCTCCAATAGCGGACCGGCTCGATGTCGGTGAAGCGCGGGATGTCCGCATAGATCTCCGGCCCGTGCCGCCCCAACGCCGCCCCGAACTCCTCGCCCGACTGGACCCAGAGATGGGCGACGCCCTGGTATGCCAGCGGCGGAGCGCCGGGCGTAGCGAGCGGGCGCTGCGCCTCGAAGCGCACGCAATTGGCGCCGAGCAGGCGGGCGAACAGCGGGACGTGGGTGTGCGCGAAGTACGCGAAGTCGAACCGGCCTCCCGGCTGCGCGGGATACGCGACGGATGCGCGGAACATGTACCCTTCCTCCCATTGTGGCGCGCAAGCGGACCGATCGGCGCGCCTTACCCAGTTGGCGGCGGGTGACAGCGACCGTTACACCAAGCCAACGACCCGCCGCAGCCCCATTGTAGCACTGATGTGCTACGAAATCTTCTCGAATCTTGCCGGGGAGTCGTGTTTCGTGCCGCGGCGTAGGGCCTGGAGCCCCACCAACCCCACTTCGACGGCGTAGCGCGTGCCAGCCAGTTCGGGGTGGTATTCGAGGCGGCCCCGCTCGAACCATTGCAGCGGGTAGCGCCGCCCGCTCCCATCGCCGTTCCCTTCCACGATCACCGCGGAGAGCGGCGCGCCCAGCAGCCGCGCCCCCTCGTGCCCTTGCCAGTAGGCCAGAAAGCGCCCTGAGAGGCTGTGCCCCGTAGCCGGAAAATAGAGGCGCGACGGCGTCGAACGAAACGGCGCCACCCGCGGGAAAGAGCGCCCCGCCGTGAGCAGTCGGCCGAGCGGCGCCGGCGTCACCTGTCCGTCGACCACCCGGAGCAGGGCGCGGTCGGTGTACTGCGTGAGCCGCGCGTCCCCTACGAACGGCTCGGTCCGTGGGTAGCCAAACGCGTCCACGCCGCCGTAGCGCAGCCAGTAGGTCAGGAAAGGGTCGGTCAGAGTGTGGCGCACCTGGGGAAAGTAGCGGACGCCCGGTTGGGCCGCGGCCGGGGCAATCGGGTCGGCCGGCAGGGGCGGCTGGACTCGTGTCGTCACCCCCGCCGCGGCGTCGAGCGCATCGACCCCGCGCTGGTCGAGCACGAGCACCCGCCCTGACGCCTCGTCCACGGCCACAGCGTCCGGCCCCTGACCCACCGTGACCGTCGTCAGGCGCGCGCCGGTCGTCGCGTCAAAGACAGCGACGGAGCCGGGGCCGACCGGGATGCCGTACTGGTTGGTCGTATCCACATAGGTGGCGTAGACGCGGCCGCCTCGCGCATCGACCGCGATGGCGTTGGGCGCGCCCGCGTCGAGCGTGCGCAGCCGGCCGGTCGCTGGATCGAGCGCCTGCAGCCCAAAGTACGAGGCGATAAAGACCCGGCCGGTCGCCTGATCGACCGCCAGCGCGGCGAGGTAGGCGTCGCCATTTTGCCCGATGTTGATCGTGCGCAGGACGCGCCCCGTCGTGGCGTCGAGGACGCTCACACGCAGCGTCAGGCGCGTTCCCTCGCTGTCGACGTGCCCGACAAAGACGCGCCCCGCGCTCTCGTCGACCGCGATCTGGCCGCCGATCCCCGCGGTCGTGGTCACGACGGCGCCGCTGGCGGCGTCGAGCATGACGAGGCTACTTGGGCTATCCCCGCTGTAGGCCGCGTGCCCGTTGCTGGCGACGAAAACGCGTCCGCTACGGCCGTCGCCGGCCAGCGCGGTGGGATTGCTGATGGGAACGGTGGCGATCGTGGCGCCGCTCGTGGCGTCGAGGACACGCACGTCGCCGGCCTCAGCGACGGCGAGGCGGCCGCTACGCGCATCGAAGGCCACCGCCGATGGACGCGCGCCAACAACGAACGAACGCACGACAGCGCCGGTCGTCGCGTCGAGCGCCTGTACGCTGCCAGCGCCGCCGCTTCCTCCTGTGCTCGGCACGAAGACGCGGCCCCCGCGCGCATCGATAGCCGGGACGCCGGAGGCGTTGAGACTCTCACGACGCATGACCGTGTCGTGGACAAGGTCGATCGCGCTGACCACACCGGCGGCGTCACGCACGAAAGCGCGACCGCTCGCGCTATCGACGACGAGCGCGCCGGGTCCGTCGGCAGTCGTGCCCATGCCGGCGTCCTGGATGCCGGCGTTGCCCACGGCGACCGTGCGCGCAACCACGCTCGATGTGTAGCAAAGATCGCCCGTGTAGCGCTCGAAACCGGCGTCGAGGCCCCAAACGTCGCGCGGGGCGACGACTGCCAGCGCCCCCAAGCCGCCGGTGGGGGCGGGGACGCCGTGCCAGCGTGCGCCGTCCCAGTGCGCGACGACGGAGCCGCCGGTGGCCCACACGTCGCGCGACGAAACGGCCGCGACGCCGTACAGGGCGCTTTGCGTGTCAATAGCTGGAACGACGCGCCAGCGGACGCCATCCCAGTGGACGATGAGCGGTCCTCCGACGCCATAGGGGTTGGAGCCGTAGCCGCCGACGGCCCACACATCATGCCCGGAGAGGGCGCTGACGCCGTTCAGCCGGACGCTATCGCCAGGGAAGGTGGGACCCGCGCTGACCTGCCAGCGGCGGCCGTCCCAGTGCTCAATCAGGGGAGTGCGGTAGCCCCCGACGACATCGCCGACCGCCCAGACGTCGTCCGCCGCGACGGCGGTCACCGCGTAGAGCGAACCGCCGTTGGGGCCCAGCGCGGCGCCCGGTACTACACGCCAGCCCCGGCCATCCCAATGCGCGATGATCGTCCGCGTCCCGCCGGGGATCGTTCCGACGGCCCACACATCGGTGCCCGACACGGCCGCGATGGCGGTGAGATAGTAGTCGGTCGACGGGAGCGGATCAGCGGCCAAGGTCCAGCGCCGGCCGTCCCAGTGCTCGATCAGCGGCTGGTCGAGCCGGCCGTGGCTGTTAGGTCCGGCAGGGTTGACGGTCGAGCCGACGGCCCAGGCGTCCGTGGCCGAGATGGCGGCGACGCCGCTGAGGCGGTTGTCGACCGCCGGCGGGTTGGGACTGGGTACAGCGGACCAATGCGCGCCATCCCAGTGCGCGATCACCCCACGCTGGCTACCCTCCTGGCCGGTAGTCCCCACGGCCCATATATCGTTCGCCGCGGCGGCCGACATCGCCGTAAGCCCATCAGCCGGCCCAGGCACGGGGCGCCATGGGCCACACGACGTGGCGCCCGTGTGCGGGGGCGCGTCCGAGATCGCGCCTATGGGCGCCATCACAGATATGTGAGGGGAGCTGGCATTGGCGGACGCGGGCGCGGCTACCGGTATGAGGAGAAAGGCCGCTGCGACGACGAATCCTGCGACGCGATGAATGAGACGGGAAAGCATTGGTCACACCTCGCTACTGACGCCTGTCGTCACATCCAGGCGCATCATCGGGACGTTCCGAATAGCGCTATCATACAGCGCGCTTGCCATCCACGCATGATACGTTTCTCACAACAGGAGCAAACAACGCTCACTATGATTCTCTTTTACGCGCGAGCTAGGGGGTCTTTAAGAAATAACTTCCCGTTTTTGCCGCGTAGCGCAGCCTTCGGGCGGCTCCAAATTCTTTAACGAGCCCTATGCAGACGTTGCTGCGTCTACTTCAGAACAGGGAGGGGGCGCAAGGGCTGAATACTTCTATCGGGCGGCAGGTGGATCGCTTGCTACAGGAGCAGCACGACGACATCACGGCTACCCTGCGTATGCTGGAGGAGGCGCAAGCCGCGGGGCGCAGGGAAGAACGACGTCTCGTCCTCACCCACGGCGACCCCAACCTGGCCAATATTATCAAAGACGCGCATGGTCAGCTCCATCTCATTGATTGGGGAGCCATCGCCCTCGGCCCACCCGAGCGCGACCTCGTCTTCTTCACGGGGCCACGGTTCGAGATGTTCCTCCGCGCGTACGTACGCGGTAGCGGCCAACCAACGTTGCGTGACGACCTCTTTGGCTTCTATTTCTATCACTGGATAGCGACTACGGCACGCGCATTCTGGCCGGCCGTGCGCATGATGACGAACCGCGGCACGACTGGCAAGAGTTCCAGCAGTACGTGCCCATCCGCCATGGTGAGGTCACTCGAGGCACGCAAGCCGTTCGAGAGGCGCTACAACGAATCGCACCTAAGGATTAACGTTTGACGCGCCGGGGTGGTGGGCCGCACTTTACTAGCGCCTAGCGCCTAGCGCCTAGCGCCCAGCGCCTAGCGCCCAGCGCCCAACGACTAGCGCCCGTAGTCACCCAACTGGCGGCTAATCTGCGGCCGGCGCAGTTTGTAGAGGGCTTGCGCTTCGATCTGGCGCACGCGCTCACGCGTGATGCCCATCTTCTCACCAATCTTCTCCAGCGGGTAGACGTGCCCATTGCCCAGGCCGAAGCGGAGTTGCAACACCAAACGTTCGCGGGGCGTGAGAGTTTCCTCGAGTATCCTGTTCGTTTCGTCCTTGAGGATGCGCTCGTAGGCGCGTTCGTCGGGAGCTTTGGCCATCTCATCGACGATGAAGTCGCCCAACTCGCCCTCTTCCTCCTCACCCACCGGCGACTCCAGGGAGATCGGGGGGCGTGTCGCCTTGAGCGCCTGCCGCACGTCATACATGCCGGTACCCAATGCGTCGGCGAGCTCTTCCTCGGTCGGCTCGCGCCCCAACTCACCGGTCAGGCGTTGCGTCACGCTATACAGCTTGCCCAACGCTTCACCCATATGTACGGGCAGGCGGATGGTGCGGCTTTTATCGGCGATAGCGCGCGTGATAGACTGGCGGATCCACCACACGGCGTACGTGGAAAATTTGTAGCCGCGCCGCCAATCGTACTTCTGCACGGCGCGCATCAGGCCAATGTTGCCCTCCTGTACGAGGTCGAGCAGACTCAAACCGCGTCCGAGGTACTTCTTAGCGATACTGACCACGAGGCGCAGATTGGCGAGCACAAACTCTTTGATGGCCGTTTCATCGCCGGCCTCGACGCGTTTAGCCAGCGCGACCTCCTGCTCGGTCGTCAGGAGACGCACGTTGCCGATCTCGCGCAAGTACGTCTGCACCAAGTCGGTGTCGGCGGGCTCCGTCTCGAGCGCCTCGAGTGTCACCGACAATTCATCGTCGTCGTCGTGCTGCCGCGCCTCCTCATCCGATTCCACGATGTCGACATTGGTGTCCAGCAGGCTCGTCGCCAGGGCGTCGATGTCGGCGTCTTCGAGTCCGTCGCGTTCACCGGCGGCCTTAAGGTCGTCGCGGCGCACGTAACCGTCCTCGTGACCCTGCTCGATAAAGGCGGTCATGTCGGATCTACCGGACGCTGTTTGCTTATGGGGCTGCCGTGCCATCGTGCTCCCTCCCAATGCCCACTCTACAGGGGCCAGCGCGTCGCGCACGCTTGCTCTACCGTGTGTACGCGAGAGCAGGCCTCCTGGATCACCGACGACGCCTCGTACCCATAAAGGGGAGGCATAATGCGTGCCACAAAACTAGGTCGATGGTCGATAGTCGATGGTCGATGGTCGATAGTCGATAGTCGATAGTCGATAGTCGATAGTCGATAGTCGGAAGTTAACTGGGTAGCCTTATCAAAGCAGACTGATAGCGTGTATCATACCATCGACCATCGACCATCGACTAATTCGGCGACGGTTGTCCCCCGGGATCGCGCATCTCACTCATGCGCTGCATAATAGCCAACTCACGCCGCAGCAAGAGGATCTCGGCGTAGAGGCGGTGCTCGACGGTGGGGCTCGCCAAAAGTTGCTGTGTTTCCTCAATGTGCACCGAGCCGACGAAGAGGGCCGCCACTTTATATGAGAGCGTCACGGGGTCGCGCGGCAGTTGGACGTGGGTGATCTGCTCGTGGGTCAGGGTCAACATCATCGTGACGTAGCGCAAACCCAACCGCTCGACTTCCTCCTGTAGCTCGAGCAATTGCTCGGTCGCTTGGTAGCCGTCGGCGAGGACGTCGATGTCGGCGGAGAGATACGGTTGGTCATGGTGAAACGCGACGACGCGGAAGCGCTGCCGCCCCGTCGTGCTGATGTTCATACGGCCGCCCTCAAGCGGTACCACGTCCGTCACTTCGGCTATCGTACCGATATCGTACGGCTCGGGATCGGGGTCGAGCTCATTGCCGCGCCGTAGCAACAACACGCCAAAGCGCCGGTTCCCCGCGAGCACATGGCGCATCATGATCTGGTAGCGCCGCTCAAAGATATGTAGCGGGAGGACCATGCCCGGCACGAGCACGGTGTCCAGCGGAAACAGCGCCAATCGCTCGGTCATTCGTTCCTCAAGTCGGGAGTCGGGAGTCGGGAGTCGGGAGTCGGAAGTCGTCAGTGACACCCCGACGACCAAACGCTCTGTGGGGCTGAGTGAGTATAGCAGACTGCTTGACAGTCGGGAGGCGAGGGGCGACGGGCGACGGGCGGGAGTAGTATGCATGAGGCAAGGTGTTAGCGGCACACAATGCGTGCGACTGTCGTTTTACCGTCGCCCGTCGCCTCCCGCCCCTCGCCCCTCGCCTACCCGGCCGCCGCGCGGGCCGCCGTGCGCGCGAGCTCATCGCAGCGGTGATTGTAGCGGTCACCGCCCGCGAGCTCCGCCGCGTGGCCTTTGACCCACTGCCAACGGACCGTACGCCGCGCCACGAGTTCGAGCAACGCCTGCCATAACTCCTTGTTCTTGACGGCGGCGCCCGTACTAGTGCGCCAGCCGTTGCGCTGCCATGCGCGCGTCCAGCTCATCATGCCGTTGCGCAGGTATTCCGAGTCGGTCAGGACGGTGACCTCGCTGCCGAGCGGGGTCGCGCCCAACCCCTCGATGGCGCTCAGGAGTTCCATCTTGTTGTTGGTCGTGCGCGGCTCCCCGCCGCTATCCTCAATATCGCCGGTATCGGTCACGAGCACGTAGGCCCAGCCACCCGGACCGGGATTGCCGAGGCAGGCGCCGTCGGTATATAAAAGTGACGCGGACATGGGTTAGAACCACCCCTTTCGCTTGAAGTAAAATAAAAGGCCGGCCAACGCCGCGACCTCGCCGCCGACGCCAAGCGCCCAGAAGGCCCTACCACCGCCGATGGAGGACACCAGCACCCCAAAGTTCTGGCCGAAGAAACCGGTGATGTAGGTCAGCGGCAGGAAGATGGTAGCGATAATGGTGAGCTGCTTCGAGACCTCGTTCTGCCGCGCGCTGCCGACGGACAGGTGCAGGTCCAGCGCGCTGCCGACGAGGTCGCGCACGGCGTCGAGGTCATCGATGGCGCGCACGACGTGGTCGTACACATCCCGGTAGTAGGGTATCTCTTCCGGAGGCAGCAACCGCGTATCGCCGCGCATGATCGGGCTCAAAATCTCGCGCATCGGCACGACGGCGCGGCGAAACTGCTGCACGTCCCGCCGCATCGTATAGATCTCGACGAGTTCCTCATCGTCCAGCGCGTTGCCCCGGAACAGGCCGCCCTCCAACTCCTCGACGCGGTCCTCGATCGTGTCGACGACGACCGAGTAGCCGTCGACGATGGTGTCGAGGATGGTGTACAACAAGTAGCCGCCGTCGTAACGCAGCCGGTTGCTCACGCCGTGGGCGAGCCAACGCCGCTCGATCTCGTCGAGGGGATAGGCTGCGGCGTGGCGCACGCTAACAATAAACTTCTGGCCGATGAATAGGTCGAGCTCGTGGAAGGTGAGCCGCGCGTCCGCGCGCGTCACGCCGTGGACCACCACGAACCAGTACGCCCCGTAGTCCTCGATCTTGGAGCGTTGGTGCGCGTTGACGGCGTCTTCAACTGCCAGTGGGTGCAGGTCGAACTCTTCCTGCAACAGGGCGAGATCGGACGGGCCGGGGTCGACCACATCGAACCAGACGAAAGAGTTGCTCTCCTTGAGGATCTCGCTCAAGTCGTCCAGGTTACCCGGCGGCGGCACGGGCCGCCCGTCGCACAGCACCTGGCAGCGGATCGCCTTACCGCTAGAGGGGTTGACGACCACGCCGACGTCAGGGGATATAGGAGGTACAGGGGCTGGAATCTCGTTCATGCTCCAGTCTGCTGCCCCAGGATATTGACCGCGCGCGCCGCGACGAGGGCCACGGTCAGCAGTGACGCCAGGGCCTGGACCGTCATCAGCGTCTTGGCCCAGGGGGTGAGCGGCATCGTGTCGGTCGGGCTGAAAGCGGTCGCGTTGGTGAATGACACGTAGAGGTAGTCCATAAACGACGGCGTCCAGCGCTCGCGCGTGCAGTGCGGCGTCGTCATCTGCGGAAAGAGGAAGTCGGGCCGGCGGTGCACCGGGCGCGAGCGGTCATCCGGGCCGCCGCGGTCGAGTTCCCAGTACCACAGAGCGAAGACGAGCACGTTGGTCAGCCACACGTTGATCGATGGGATGAGGAGTTGTTCACCGGTGAGCTGTTGACCAGGCTTGAGGTGCAGAACCTGGGGATGGAGGAGGATGCGCACGAGCAGGAATAGCGAGACGATGTTCGCGATGTTGACGAGCGCGATGATGGCGACGGCGCCGTAGCGCAGCCAGCGCGGCTCGCCCGCGCGCCGGCGCGGCTCGGCGATCGTCAGCGTCACGAGGAGCGCGACCTCCAGGGCGGGCAAGACCCAGCGCAGCCACTCTTGCCCGAGGCCAAGCCCCAGCGCGTCCTGCATGGCCTGCAGCGTTAGCGTGGGGGGCAACAGGCCGTAGAGGGCGAAAGCGGCGATGATCGCCAGCGAGGCCGGCCAGCGCGGCTCCCCGCGCGACCGCTCGCCCCACGCGGGGTCGCTCGCGGGGAGTTGCGCGTTGTCCGCCGCGGTCATCTTATCCAGCACGGCCCTACCTTCACTTGCTCCACATCCGTCCATACCCGCGGTACCACGGGCCAACAATACGCCTCTATTGTACCGCGTTGGCCGCGCGGCTAGCGCTGTGGGCCTGGCCTTGAAAGGTCAAGCCGCGTCTCACCATCATGGGGTACACTCCGCGTGTGTTTTCGCGGTAGCACTACTCCTCCTCGCCGTGCTACTATGTCGCTAGACACGACAACGTGCGTGGCAACGGCGCGATGATAGGAAAACGGGCGCATGATATGGTGACGGATCGCTCCTTCCGTTTCGGCGACCTCCTCCGTCGCCACCGTAAAGCGGCTGGTCTCACCCAGGAGGACCTGGCCGAGCGGGCGCGCTTGAGCGCACGAGCGGTCAGCGACCTCGAGCGCGGCCTGTACCAGTCGCCGCACCGCGACACCGTCGCGCTGCTGGCCGCGGCGCTCCGCCTCTCCGACGTGGACCGCGCGGCGCTGGAGGCGGCCGCGCGGCGTCCCATCACGACCGAGGAGTCGGCGGCGACCGCCCCGGCGTCCCCGACCTACCCGTTCAACCTACCCGTGCTGCCTACCACGCTGATCGGCCGCGAGGGGGAGATCACGACCGTGACGCGCCTGCTGCGGGACGGGGCGCGGCTGCTAACCCTGACCGGGCCGGCGGGGGTCGGCAAGACACGCGTCGCGCTGCAAGCGGCCACGGACGCACGCGGCCACTACACCGACGGCGTCGTCTTCGTCGCCCTGGCCCCCATCCGCGACCCCGGCCTCGTCGCCCCCGCGATCGCGGGGGCGCTCGATGTCCGCGAGAGCGGCGAGCAGACGCTGGCGGAGAGCGTGATCGCGGCGCTGCGCGACCGGCGCGTCCTGTTGCTGCTGGATAACGTCGAACAGGTCGCGGGGGCGGCGCCGCTGCTGGCGGAACTCCTGGCGGCGTGCCCGCGGCTCGCGCTCCTGGTGACGAGTCAGGCGGCCCTTCGCCTGCAGGCCGAGCAGCAGCTGCCGATCCGGCCGCTGACGACGCCCGCTCTCGTAGACGCGCCCCTCATCGAGGATCTGGAGCAGTCCCCCGCGATCCAACTCTTCGCGCAGCGCGCGCGCGCCGTCGCACCCGATTTCGCCCTCACCGCCGCCAATGCCGCGCCGGTGGCGGCGATCTGCCGGCGGCTGGACGGCCTGCCGCTGGCGCTCGAACTCGCGGCGGCGCGCGTCACGCTGCTGCCGCCGGCGGCGCTGCTGGCGCGCCTGGAAGGCGGGTATAGCAGCACCACCCTGCTGTCGGGCGGGGCGCGTGACCTGCCGGCGCGCCAGCGCACGTTGCGCGGCGCGCTGACCTGGAGCTACGACCTGCTCGCGCCGGAGGAGCAGGCCCTGTTCCGGCGTCTGGCGGCCTTCGTCGACGGCTGCACGATCGAGGCGGCCGAGGCGATCTGCGCCGGGCCGGGCAACCGGGCTATAGATGTCCTGGGAGGGCTGGCCTCACTCATCGACAAGAGCCTGCTGCGGCCGCTGGACCAGCAGGACGAGGAGCCGCGCCAGCGCATGCTTGAAACGGTGCGCGAGTACGCGCTAGACCTGCTGGAGGAGAGCGGCGAGGCCGCGGAGCTGCGGGCACGGCACGCCGCCTACTACGTGGCGCTGGCCGAAGAGGCCGAGCCCAAGCTGACCGGGCCGGAGCAGGCCGTGTGGCTGGACCGGCTGGAGCGCGAGCACAACAACCTGCGTGCGGCGCTGCGCCGGTCGCGCGACGGCGGCGAGGTCGAGGTGGGGTTACGCCTGGCCGCGGCCCTATGGCGCTTCTGGTGGAGACGTGGCCATCTGAGCGAGGGGCGAGGGTGGCTGGAGGGATTGCTCGCGGTCGTGTCCCCCGATGATAGAGGCGTCGATAGGGCTACGCACGCGCGGGCGCTCAATGGAGCAGGAGCGTTGGCCTACGTACAAGACGATCATAACCGTGCGACGCCTCTGCTCGCGCACAGCTTATCCCTCTATCGAGAAACGGGAGATGAGCAGTCGAGCGCCATGGTCTTAACAATCTTGGAAACATAGCAATGGACCAAGGCGACTATGAGCGCGCGGCAAAGCTATTTGAGGAGAGCGTAACCCTCAAACGGACACTAAAAGACACCTGGGGCATCGCTACTTCGCTCGCCAATCTGGGACAAGTGGCGGAAAATCAGGGCGCCTACCAGCGCGCCATGACCCTGTTTGAGGAGAGTTTGGCGTTGAGCCGAACCCTGGGCGACACATACGGCGTCGCGGCGTCGCTCCAAAGCATGGGAAACGTGGCGCTTCAGCAGGGCGATGCCGAGCGCGCGCTGGCGCTCGAGCGGGAGAGTCTAGCCCTGTGGGAGGAATTGGACGATAAGCATTGGACCGCGAAGGCGCTCAAGGGTTTAGGGGACGTGGCGCGATCGCGCGGCGATCCCGCTCAGGCTCTCGCGCTATACAAAGATAGTCTAACCCTGCTACAGCGCATCGGCGACAGGCAGGCGATGGCGGAGTGCGTTGAGGGTGTGGCTGGAGTGGCCGCCACGCGCGCGCGGCCCATGCGCGCGGCACGCCTATTCGGCGCGGCGGCGCGCCTCCGTGAGGCTATCGGCGCTCCGCTGTCGCCCGGCAAGCGTATAGCGTACGATCACGACGTTGCCGCCCTAGCTATGACGCTCGGAGAGGTTACGTTGGCGGCCATATGGGCGGAAGGACGGACTATATCGCTGGACGAAGCCATCGTTGAGACCTTAAGCTTTGATGGAATAACGTAGGGAGCGAGATAATCCCGCTCCCTACGCCACTATCGTATTCCGCGTTGGATAGCCGCGCGAGACATCGCGCCCGAGCGGATATGGGTAGTACTCTCCAAAGGTCATGCCGGCTACGCGACTGCCGTCAAGCGCCTTACATACGGCCAGATCCGGCCGGCGCCGCGCCATCATTTGTTGGCGGCGTGCTGTCCGGATCGCCACCTTTTGGCGTCATGCGCCCGGACCCCAAAGGGTCCTTGGGGTCGATAACGGCTTCTTCGACGGTGGAAGTTCCACCCTTTTGTTCCTCACGAACGGTCTTTCCCTCGCCGTTGCTCATATCGCTCCTCCTCCTACCTGTTCACGAAAGATGTCCAAGCGTATTGCCTCACGGAAGAATGTAACCCGCGCAGGGTTGTTGCCTCACGAGATATCTTACCGCAGCGGCCGCGTAACGGCCGTATCAGGTCGGCGAGGACGACCCTGTGTCAGGACACAGACGCCGTTGA
>JAABUO010000961.1_pt1 | contig 42256 bp, 33 predicted proteins | sample 5559291 | NCBI WGS metagenome assembly JAABUO01 (sample SAMN10711878, study PRJNA513372) | rock metagenome | isolation source: Antarctica rocks | place: Antarctica: Victoria Land, Finger Mt sud
CCAACACCTCCCTCACCTCCCTCACCCCCACTTCCCCCTCCCCCTTCCCCTCCACCCCCACTCCCACCACCACGCCCCCCAAGAACCCTAAAATCTCCCCCTAAAATCTCCCAAGCAGATAGAACCCCAGAAAAAGAGATGATGGGAATATATATACTGTAGGTGAGGTAATTAGGTAGGTAATGGAGGGGGGGGTAAGATTGGTTGAGGTGGGTGAGAAAAAAAGGGGGGGGGGGGGTGAGAGGAAAAAGGGGGGAGGGGGGGGGGGGTGAGGAAAAAAAGGGGGGGGGGAGAGAAAAAAAAAAGGGGATGGGGGGGTTTGGTTAGAAGAGATGGGGTGGAGAGGGTTGAGAGGAGAGGGAGGTGGAAGTGGAAGTGGTGGAGAAGTGGTGGAGGAGTGGAAGTGGAAGTGGAAGTGGAAGTGGAAGTGGAAGTGGAAGTGGGAGTGGAAGTGAAAGTGGTAGAAGCCATTCGTGCCATTCTAGATGAGCGGGATGAGGCACGTCCCCGTCGCTAAAGTCACAACAACACTTCACAGAAACCCTCTACATATCCCACGCAATATAATCATCGAAATCATATTCACATTCCCCACCCCCCCATACACATAATATACCCCCCACCCCCCCTATCTACATACATCCAACGTCCCCCGTAAACCCTCGCAGTAGACCGCCCTGGCACTCTGCGAAACCCCCGTGTCTGCGCCGCGCTTGTGCAATATGGAACCAAATCACGGAAACGAGAGACTCATAGCACAGCTTGTGAGTAGGTGAATTTGGGGGTTTGATGATACAATGGTTTAAAACGCATTTTGGTAGAAGGTAAAATGGGTTGATACAGATGAGTGACCGTCAAGGTTTGCAGGTTGTGCTTTGCTCCGTTCAAATGCTGGACCAAGAAAAGAGTTGCACCCATAACACCCAAAATGTTGCGCCTCGCCATGCCCCGTATTTCCGGCCGTCGGGGTATATGTACTGTGGAGTGACGCTTCTCCAAATGCTCAAATCATCTTCCGGAAACTCCAAGTCTGTAAAATGCATGATGATTTCGTTGCGCTGCTAGGCGTCTATCGTGGTTTTGCCGTTTGCTTCTAATGAAGGCTTCCGATTGGTCTCTGCAAAAGCCTTTCCATCGGTTGATGATTTTCTACTCATGTCTTTCGAAGCCTTGCCCCTAAGCTCTCGAGAAGCCTTTCCCTTTAATTCCTTTGGACTCTTCTTGTCCGTTGAGAGAGTCCGCTTGAATGACTGACCAAATCGTCCAAACAGACCGACCTTTTCGGCGGCAATGGGATCTTCGCGCTCGACGGTGATGGGCGCTTGTTTCTGGATTCTGCAAAACAAGGTTGCAAAAAGAAATTGCTCGCCATTATGATCGTACAAAGGTAGATGACGATAGCCTTGTTCGAGACTGCTGAGCTTGGCCGTAAAAGTGGCCAGTGGATCGGTACTGTCTTTGCCATTGTAATTACGCCCGTCCTGTGAATTCCATACGGTCCACCTGACAAAGACTAGGCTAGGATATTTAGTCTCCAGCGAGAGCTTGAAGTTGTCATTGAAGATGGGGTTGTAGCCGTTGCTTTGTACCACGATACCTCTTCTCTTGTGCGGCGATCCAATACCGGACATCCCGTTGCGTGCCGAAGCGTCTTGTCCGCCCTCACCGGAAGCGACACCTGCGGCCTTGTCTTCGGCACAGAACATTTCGATTTCAATATAAGGGTCGAGAGTTTCCTCTGGTCTTGCACCTCGTGGCAACGGCAGTTGCTGTGCGGAAATCAAATCTACCGCAAACCGGATGAACTTTTTCCGAACTTTGTTGATTCCCGGCCTAGCATCTTCCCAAGTGTGCCCCTCCAGCGAGCGTAACTGTGACTGCCGCAATTCTTGTGGCTTGAGGACATAGCCATATCTATCAGATCCAGATGCGAACATGGCTTCGTTCATCTGCATTCCCAGATCGTAGGTCTGCCAGTTCAATGCCACCATCTGGGCGCCTCGTCTCCAGAAGGCCAAAGGGTCAGGGTTCGAGGATCGCATCCTGAAGCCAGAGGGATAAATCCGCATTAGATATCGCATGTTGTGCTTCTCAAGTTGCTCTTTCTTCTCCTGGTTCCGGCATATATCCTCGAATTTACGTTCAGCAAAGGAGAAGACATGGTTGTATGTTTTACTTTCAGGTAAAGCAAAATCTCGGTATTTCAACCCGCGTGTGTATACACCAAGATTACCCAGGGGTTTGATAATCTTGCTTTTAGGCTTTGTTGGCTGTCTGCTGGTACGGGTTCCGCCCAAAGCAACATCGCTGTCGTCGGTAGCGCTGCTGAGGCTCGCTGTCGCCATAGAACCTCGAGTAGGAGCCCACGTCGAAGAACCCTCTACGATACTCATTGATGGAGGGCTAGAGAGCAGAGGCCCGTGGGGTATCGCGGAATTATCCAGGGCTTGAGGGCGGGAGAACGGAGAGCTGAAGCTACGCTGGCGTAGCCCTCTAGGCGTATCCTTTTTAACATTCGGATCTACACCTGCTTTCACCTTTGCCAGAATCTTGTACTTAAGGTCTTCCGGTGAAGGTAGGCTAAGGACGTTCGTCATGTACGGCTCGCGAATCAGTCGCTCCCCAAACTCCTTGATCATGATATCTACCATGATCTGTTGCTGTTCGGCGTTGCAATGTACTTCAAGGGATAGAATCAATGGATAAGGCGACGCTACGAAAGCGTACTTCTGAATGACGGAGATGCAATCTTGAAAAGGAACGCTTTTGGTCAGTGTCCGACCATGCATAACGACAGGGCGGCCATCAGGCCCGTCCCAGCAATCGATCTCGACACAGCGGCAGGCATGCTGTAAAGCTCTGATGTAGGCCTCGGTGCTAGAGCTTCCGGCGACCTGCCGTCCAAGAAGGTAGGTGTTGTGTGAGCTGGAGATAAAGTATTCGTTTAGAGGTCGTTCGAACCTTACTTCAGAGGCTTTGGTAGTCTGGATGTTGTTATACGAGGAACAAAGGAAGGAGGAGAAAGCTTCGAAATTCATCCGCACCGTTGTTTCATCCGACATACACGGCGTGCCCGGGGAAGTGGAAGTAGGCTTGGACCCTGCCTTGCGCACAAACTTAGTGAAGAGACTGACCCACTGTGGACGATTCGCTTCGACGTCGATACCTTGCGTATGTTGGAGGAAACCGAGATATTGTTGGAGGTCGAGCCCATCTCCATTGTCCGCAGTGATCATCTGGTAGATCTCCTTGATATCCATGCGTCGCTTCAGCCGTCGTACAAAATCCTTAAACTCCTGAAAGCTGAGGTTTGCTGTGCCACTGGAATCTGCTCGATCGAACTGTGCACGGATCAGGTTCTCCGAGGCGTGTATGTGCAAACTTGTGCACAAACTCTTCACCCCTCCAAAATCCAGGTTCTCTTCATCCTCGCGATGAGGGGTTTCACCAAAGATCTTGGACATTTGTCGTTTCCAATGGCCTCTCAATACTTTCTCGTCCTGTCCAGATCCCGCCAGCCCTGCCATGAGATCGTGGCGGTGTTTGGAGAGGTTGTTGAGGGTCGATGTCCAGAGCTCGAATTCGTGCTGGTTGGGGGCAATGAGGTGCATGGATTTTACCGGTCGCCCTTTTGCTCTGTCTTGGTCGGCATAGATGATGGTAAAACAATATGGGTCCAGGTCTGCGGAGTTCTGATGTTCCTCTCGATACGTTCTCGCATCGCCTTGTAGTCGTATTTGTTGGATATCGTCTATGTAGAACCTTTTTGATACGTCTGTGGGGTGCCAAGAGACTTTCGCCGAGTCCGTGTCGAGGGTAAAGATTAAGCTCTTCTTCTTCTTCTTGGTGACCTTGAGGAGAGTCAATCCCCGCCGAAGTTCGGAAGGAACTATAGGAGCAATGCCACCCTGAGTGCGCGGTTCGGCTGCAATTGGTCCTCCATTCTCGGAAGTGATCCCGTCACCAGAGAATCCCAATCCATTGATTCGCTGAAGATCTTCAATGGTGTCGTCCTCTTCCTCATAGTCTCCGATGCTTGGCTCAAAGGCCCCGGCGTCCGCGTCTGCACTGCTCTTGCTCTCGCTCCTGCGCCGAATGACCGGACCAGAACTTCGATCCCGGTTGCTGACATGGTTCGAAGACGGGCGACGACGCATCACCTTGTTCGTTCTGTTGGCAGCCCCTCTTGACAGCCTCCGCATCAGGCTGGGCCCTTTGCTCAAGGTCACAGCTTCGGACATGGCGCTCTGGGCCGGGGACGCAGGTATACTGAAGGTGGGCTCAGGTAATTGCAGCGGGGTTGGCGGGTTTGAATAGGGTAGGTTCCGACCTCGTGGGCCCTCGGGTGACGATTGCATCGAGGTGTTTGCAGTTGTCGCCGTGGAGGGGCCGCTTGGTGTGACGGCCGATGCAGGTGTGACGGTGAATGGGACCGAGATGACGATTTTCTGTATCGGAGAGGACGGGGCAAATAGCGTGGGAGATTGCCAGCATCTCTTAGGCTCGCCACTGGCCATGACAGCGGATGTCGTCGAACTGGGATTCATCGTGGGGACGTGATACTGCGGTTAAGTGGGTCGCTTCAGATCTTCATAGTATACACTGGGTACGTTTCGAAGACGGTGTGTATTTTTGTTTGCGCAGTTGGACAATTAACAAGTTTGACGTTTGGTACCCCCCATCTTGTCACCTACCGGAGGGCAAGATGGCCCGAGGGCAACACCGGTTACGCAAGTGGCAAGCTTGCAATCGTGAGTTGTGGCCACAACAACGAGCAATGAAGGATCGAGCGGGGTTGGACAACGGGGGATCTGTGTTGTTTCGAAGGAATTGCTGCGCCCAGAGACTTGTAGGGCGACGAGCCAACGGCGGTTTCGGTTGCGATTCAAGCGCGCAAGGCGGATGGTCAATGATTTACAGAAGTGGCTACGGGAATCGTATCAAACGCCTGCAGCCTGTGTTGATGTTTGGTGAGTATCCAAAAGTGTGATGCAGAGCAGAATGGAAAGGTAGGTTTGAAAGGGAAAAGGAGTGGATATGGGGGAGAGACGAAGATGGGAAAAAAGAACATACGTCTTTTTTGATTTATTTCCTGACGGTAAAATTAGCCGGTCGTTTTTGGGTGTTATACTACTATTCTAATAAATGTTGCGGAGTTTGTTACCATGAAAAGATTCTAGAAGGAACAAGGATGACCCAGGATGTTGCGGCTGTAAGGCTGACCAACCGACCGCCTTTTTCGATCAGGTACCTTATAAGGGGCAAGGTAGGTACCTTGACCCTTTACTGGCCTCTTACAGTACTTACTGTTACTAGATGGTAGTACTTGGGAGGAATCAAGGATGGGATGTCGGATTGTTGCTGTTATTGTTGGGATCGAGTATCTAACAAAGAATGATGCGACGATGACGACGTGTAATAGTGCAGAACCCGAAATTGGCAATAATGAAATTTGCTCCCCAAACCCCAAGACAGTGGACGCGAGTACCAAATTCAGGGCGTTGGCACTGTTGGCTACGTGTTTCTCATCCGGGGGTTTGGACTTCACCACTTCGTATCCGTCCGTACCTGAAAGAATCACCGTAGTACCGTCGTACGTCTTAGTATCTTACAACTATTCCGTACTGTTCCCCGTTCACGACTGTTGTGCTCAGATCATGGGAGTCCCCATTCGGTCCCGGTGGCAGCCGTCGAGCAGTCGGCCCTTTGCTCTCGACGAGTCGCAACTCACCCTCTGTCTCTTGGCTGCTGGACGGTGTGCAGTACGCCCCGAGAGCACGAGGCTGGCGTCCACCAATCATCTGGCGCACAGGCAGCCTTACTGATTGGCGCTCGCACCCCCAATCATCATCATCACGCTCACATCCCACCGACAGCAACTTCAGCTATGCCCCTATCTGTCTGTCTCTCTATCTACCTCTCTACCTCTCTACCGACATACACGGCAACTCCGAGCCCGCACAATCACCTCCGTGTGAAGTTGCTTCGTATTGATTTGATACGTGGCCGCTGTGGTCATCAATCATGGATGGCCCGGCAATCTGGTTCAACCCCATAGTACTAATGCCCCAGGGCGGGAAAGCACGACGCCTCCGCTTTTGATTAACTATTAGCTCCGTCAGTCGTCACCAGCGTATCTCGATGACTCAGCTTACTGTACTAGTAGAGTTACCGTACCTTAGTCCCTTAAGCTTAGGTTGGGATCGGTGAGTGCCCAGCTTTAATCTTTATAGTATTGTACCAGTCTCGCGTGTTGTGCGGTGTTATATTCTTTTTATTGTTGAAACAGTTTCATCGCCGATTAGAACGAGGAGCAGTTCGTTGCAACTTGGTTGGTCCCCGGTGGGCGGTTGAAACAGCCCATGGTCCCATGGATTGCCATGTATCCGTGGAGGGAGTGCCAAGATCATGCATGGTCAACCAACACATAGCCAAGCCTTCATCGAGATCTGGTCCTTCTACAGTAGCTCTCATGCACACCCGCTTCATGCGAGTGGATGAGTGATGACTTGCATAACCATGAATAGGTACTCGTACACAATCATGTTGGAGATCGACCTTGCCTGCTCGGCCGCAACTCCCGAAAGGCAATGCTTTGCATAAGCGTGGATGATTCACGCTCATTTCTCCTCAGCAGTTGTACGAATCCCCCCACAATCAACGCTATATCTAATATTCCAACTCTCACGGGGGCTTGATCTGCCTCATCCTCACACCGATTCCATTGGATATATGTGTTCCCGTTACACGCCGGCGCTCTTCTCTTCGTTCGCCTCACCTTTCCTCTTAGCGTACATATCTGCACACAACTCTCTGCCAATGCCGCTAACCATGTGCCCGCTCGAATTGGGTAATTGACTGGTGTCACTGAGCCTTCCTGGATCCTCTCCATGGATCACATTCCGATTGCGCTCGGCGTACTTCATCGACAGATGATGACCCGATCGCTTCCGGCCCATTGGGCCCCCAACTTCCATTGCGGTGTTCAGCCCCCCAACGTTGAAATCCATATCGACTCTGCTTTCGCCGGTTAAATACAGGTACCAATATACGGCAGCGACGAAGATGCCACCCCCAACGGTATTCCCAATCACGGCAGGTATCATAGATTTCCAGATATATAGGCCGACGGTTATTCCTGGCGCTCCGTTCCAAATACCAATGGGGATAAAGAACATGTTGGCAATAACATGGTCTAGGGCCAGTGCCACAAATGTCATCGTTGGTAGCCATATGGCTATAATCTTCGAAATGACTTCTCGTGACGATATGGAAATAAAAACTAAGGTTGATTTTGAGCCTGCCGTCACACTGACCTCCAGCAGCTCACATACCTGCGAAGCAGACGAGCCAGTTTGCTGCGTGCAAGAGGAATATTAGAAACCGACAGGCTATCAATGAGTTCTTGGATAGTGTCTCACCGCCAATACCACGAAGGAAGACCTGGTGCCATTGAGGGTTGACTATTTTCATTGTGGCGAAGTTTATGGTCTCCGTCCGGTATACTGCCATATCGAAGACACCGCCATCTATATCTCGCCTGAGCAACTGTTACATCCGCTACGCTTTAATGCTGACTTACATCCCGTGATGATGGCCACAAAGAAGAGCATGCCGGCGAGGTTCCCTAGGAAAGAGACAACCCAGTTGATGAGAACATCGATTACGCTGATTCGGCGGTGGAGGAGAGCTGTTGTCATAAACTGGAACAATTAGCGCTTCACCGCCGCCTTGATCACGCTACGTGTACCATGACATTGCTTGTGAACAAATCTGCTCCGCTCTTGGGTTTGTCAGCCGACGATAGATTTGGTTATTGGGACGAATAGCTCATACAAGGACGATCATCACAAGACCAATTGGGAAGAACAATGCCCCGATAGTCCTTATCAGACCGGGAGCATTGGCCTGAAACCAAGGCGCAGCTTCTGTACTAAGAGCTATGGCGCAGCTGTTGCCATGCAAGAGTCAGTGTTATCTTCTTGCGGCACTATGAACCATTGCCAGACGGTTGACCTACCCGAAACCAAGCAAAGGACCAGCCATGAAAGAATTGAAGAACAACTTGTCAAGCCTCATGTGAGCTTTTTTGCATCCAATCCTCGACACCAGCTCAACCGTTTGTTGCGGCGTAAAGGCATCCATGACTGCAGCAACTGATCGAAAGGGCTAAAGAAATCGGGCTCTGTGCGTTAAAAAGCGTCTCACAAGGATGGAGAGATAATCGATGCCAAAGACAAGAGATTTATCGTTGATTTTCGTACATTAGATCTCAGAGATCTACAGACAATCCGAGACAGTATATGGAGTAATTACTGTTCAGCGAAGACTCGTTGACAGCAACAGAAGAATTTGCAACATGCAAAACAAGAAAGAGGAGAAGTGACCATAGGATAAACCCCATCAGCCAAGGAATCCTCCAAGGCATCTGGGATCAACACGCTCTGTAGTGGTATCCATCGCTTCACCTTCTTATCATCGTGCATTGGCCCAGAGATAGACGATTAGATGCTTTCTGATGGAAAAGCAAAACATATTAGCGCCACACTAGCGCTACTGATAGGAAGCCTCGGGAAGCCTTCTCAGCAAAATGAGGAAATCCAAAACAATCGAGTCAGCTAAGATCAATGGGTAGATTATTTAAAAGATTCATTGTGAACAAAGCAGGATCAAGAATTGTGTCCATGATATGGTATCGAAAGCAAAGCATGTGAATCGATCGACAACCTGACTGAACTCCATTCTCGAGAAACCCATAGACAAATCCAGCGCAAACCAGGATACCGTTGAATAGTCGCAACTTCCTAGAGAAATTTGCATCATGGGAATGCGATAATATGGCACGATCACATGCTATCTCTTAGTTTCGTATCGTCCATCTCTGGAATCCCAGGTAGGTTCAAAAGACGAATGAGGCCGCACAGAACATGCACATGAAAAACAAGCGTATGAGGCTCGAGTAGGTTGGTATCGATTACACTACCAACATATATATAAAAGGCTAATCTTCTTCGATCCAGAATTTGGCGCGAGAACCTAGTGAGTCGAGTTCTCCATGACTTAGAATTTCCATATGGGTAGATTCTTTTTGTGTTTTCTTGCTCCTAGTTTCCAACGCAAGGGCCTCTTTTTTCTGCCAACTTCACATTTGAATACTTGACACCTTTTACCATATAGTCATTCTACTCGGACTACTTCTTCGTGAGCCTCGCTGGCTTGGAAATTGAGTTGGCGTAAGTGCGCTCAAACTTCAACTAATATTGAACACCAGAAATTTGACGTCTCCTTCATCCAATTACTTAAAGAGTCTAAGGAACGAGCTCGATGGCAAGTAGACATCTTGTTCCTATTACCCTTTCATCGAGCCACTTCTAAGATACCGTCATCAAAGCCACTACTACCTAAGCCATCCTAACGTAAAGTGCCCGCAGCGCACAGTGTTGATATGGAGAAATGGCAGCTGCCCCATCTCGTGTCAAGGGACGTTTCGACAGGACGGCCCCCAAAGCAAAATGTCAATTGGCCGAAACTGGCCCATTCTCTACAGCCATTCAGCCAATTCTATTGGTCATATGGGTTTACAGATTATTGAATCTAAGCCGATAATGCTGTTTCATTGAAGTGTGGGAAAGACTTGTCAATCGCATGACCATATCGATCTGAGAGCTATAAACTATTGTAACGAATCAGCACGACTGTTATTTAATTCTAGTACACGCTTTGATATCTGGGATCTCGGTTCTTCAGGTACAGACTGCTCTACCCAAAATAGCCACCAATGCAATCCTGGTGACACTTGATACTTGAATTTCTCTTCATGCAAGAAAACTGAGCTGAGGTACTGCTGTTAGGCGCAAAGAAGACAGCAGTTCGCTAGCCGCATATGTTTGGCAAAAAATAGGGAGTCAGCTGAAAACTAACAAGAAATCTGAAACGCACAGCAACATTAGAAGCTCACGTGATCGAAATGCGCTGCTGTTTCAAGTCTAAATATGGGATGTGCAAGCAGACAAGCGATGTCACAAATCCGAGACATTTCTTGACTCCTGCATCTGAGCCACAAGGCCCCCAAATGGCCGTTTGCGACCGGTCTGTAACAGATGATTGTGCAAGGCGCAACCTCTTTCAGGTATAGTATGAGTTCTGTACCTTGGGCCTTTTGTGCTTTGATCTCTTCCTTTACAAACTTTTCGCTTTGTTTGACGTAATTGTCTCGAAAGCTGGTGGGATTCCTTGAGTGTCATGCACTGTGAACTGTATGGCCGACTTTTCTCAACGGCGGTGGCGACTGACTGGCTCACGCACGCCCACGTCCGAGTGCTGCAAGCCTATACCATTTCCAGCGTACCGAGAGGTCAAATGGAAGGAATAAAGCCACATGGTGTGGGAACGGGGGATTGGTCGCGGAAGATGTGTGAAGGACCTTGCTTAAGCGCCGTAACATCTTCCAGACGGGACAGATGGCCAGCTGCCGGCCATCATCAGGATCGCCATATGAAGATACCCCTCGGTGAAAGTGCTGATTTCTCAATGGAGGGGGAAAAGCTTTTCACCACTGGTGTCGTTCACTGGCTGCAATCAATCTTCACCGCCTTTTTGGTGTGATGGGTTGAAGAACCGGTGGGGGACTGCCAGAGGTGAAGGTTCAGCGAATTGAATTGGAGAAGTGGTGGATTGAGAGGCATGCCATGTATCAACGGGCACCCCCTAAGTAATTTGCCGTCCAACTCCAGCCCTGATTAGGCGCAAGTTTCCTGGTAAGATGGAGGAAGTCAAGCCCAGAGCAATTCTGATTCGAAGTCCAAGTACCACCAACAACGCCAAACCCAATCAAGCCAAGTCGCGTTGACACTAGCTGTGCTAGTGGCTTTCGCTTCTCTTCCATCCCCTCCGCGCAGATTTCAACTTCCAGTCCCCCAATTCGACTTTATCATCACTGCACACTTTACACTTCCACTCTCCCTTCAGTAATACCCTTGGGTTCTGTTAACCTTGTCTATCTCATAATACCACATCACCACCATCGCCACCATCACCACACAACTGTCGTTGATCATCTTACCTCTTTGTTCTTCCATATCCCGTTCTTTCGCCGTTCTTGTCGCTAAACCCCCTTCTCCAAAGGCGTGTCCGTCCGAAGTGGCATCACGTCACACACATCGAAAAAGCTTTGTCGCGAGCGAAAAGGTACCGTGCTTCATCTCGACCATTTTAGATCCTCGTCTTGTGGATTGCAGCGCAACGACAAGTCCTCCATCGCCACATCGTGCACCTTCCGAATTTACATATCGTCAATCCTTAAAAAGGCCACTTGTGCCTACTTGTAATTCACTTCTGACCCCACAATCACGTTGAGCTTCTTCCGTCGTTCCTTCCTCGCATTCACCTACCGGCTGGTCGTGTAACCCCAAAAAGGTGAGCGGCCCTCTCCAACACAAAATCACCCACAAACACTTGGCTGATCTGAGCTTTTTGGAATAGAGAGATCAAGTTTCTTAATCATATCTACGCGGTAGCAATCTTGCTTCTGCTGTCTACTTCCACCTTGTAACAACTGATACGACCCGCACATCAAGAGTCCGTCCAACCACACTCTGTCAGAAACACTGGTCGCTTGTCGCATCAATAATTGGGACCCTCAACAAGGACATCTTGAATTCATTCACCTACCTAGATACACCGTTTCTCAGCTTAGGCCATTAGCTACTCGTCTTGTATAGGATTTTCGAGCAGCTACCGAATTCTTGACATCAACATCGGAACTTTCTTCCGCCCCTTCAACGCTTGCACATACGTTAACACTACGACACTTTCAGTCAATATGAGTCTAGACGCTGGCGGCCTCGCTCAGATGACTTACAACCACCACAACTCCTTCGCAAATGGCCTCGGCGTTCCTGGGTCTGGATTTGCCTCCCGTGGAAAGGGATCTCATATCAAGCGTCTCAGTGTAGCTCCTCCTAGCAACATCTCAACCATCGATGAGACTCAGCAAGCCAACCTTAATCCGACACCAAGGACTAGTCGTTCTCACCTTCTAGCCGGACTGAGAACCGCTCCAAGGTCTCCAACCTTTCCCACTTCCGCTCCGCCAACCCAGGTGCAGCAACGCTTTGGATTTGAGCAGCAGAGCAGATATCTCAACAAAGAGAACAACCAGTTTAGCTACAATGCCCCCCAGACAGCAATTGGTGGGAATTTTCCGAAGAGTGACCCAAGTCGATACACTAGAGATGGGAACATCCACATGTATCCTGGTGCCCAGCCAATGATCGCAAGTGCGCAGTCAATCCTCGCACCACCTGCCATACCGTTTGCGGAGCATGATAACTCCAGCATGGACCCGGATATCTATGCAGAGCTTGTTGCAACCAATCAATACCTTGCGCAGCAGCAGATGCGCCTCCAGCAACAGCTTATCAACGTTACGGCGGCAGCTCAACGACAGTTCCAGGGGATGCATCTCAATGAGGGAATTGGACAACAACAACATCAACAACAACAACAATACGTCCAGTCACCGTTGACGCTCAACAATGGCTATTATAACACCAATCAGCAAGCCATCAATGGACTGCAGCCGGTGATTCAAGCAGTTGCCAACCAGCCTGGGGTCTACTCTGTCTACAATCCCCTAACTGGCCAGCAGTCGTACTATATGGATAACCTGGCTCAGGGCCAAGCTGTTTCTCCGCCCGCTGTTCCTACTCAAGATCTTAGCCACTCACCACCTCCGCTAACGCCTACCTTCCGTGCTCAAATCTCGCCTCCGCCAGCGGAGACCTCAGACCCTCTCAACGCCTATCGAACCGAGTCTCCGAGTACCTATCGCTCTATTTCTCCTCCAAAGTCAAACCCGTCCCCACCGGTCGACGTGAACCCACTCCCGCCTCCATCCGCCACCGCTTTCCGACGAAGCAACCAGAAGTCACTGTCTTTCGCTCCGAGCTCCAATGCAGGTGCATCTAGCCCACTTGATGGTCTGAAGACTGGCGTGCCGAGATCAGCTGGGTTTCCTCAGACTCCCATGTCTGGTACTTTCGGGCCTGGACAGGCACGTGCTGGGGAACATCCTATCCGTCAGCCTCGAGGACCTCCATCGTTGGAGGAACTTGTTGCTAAGCCAACGGCAAAGCACGAAGGCAGCAAAAACTTCGCTACCCGGCAACGTCGTCGTGCTGTGCACAATCTCGTACGTGCAGGCTTGGAGCGTCGCGGTGCATCTCGTGGCAGCGGTTCCATCGATAGTGTTGGGAGCATGACCCCTGCCAGTGAGTGCGAAATTACGTTCTCCGTCTCTTCCGACAACGACACGGATAGCGTCGGTAGTGGCAGCGGCAGCGGCAGTTTGTCTGGCACGCCCAGTCTAGGCAGCTTGCGTGCAGCAGCCAACGGCGCCATTGGATCTGAGCGGAAAGAGCTGAAGGAACGTTCACGAGACAGGAGCTCGACCGGCAACGCCTCATTTACTACTGCTAGTATCAGCGGTGATGAAGGTGCGACCATTGGAGGCAAGCTTGTGGAGGTCAAAGCTGAGGAATCCAAAGCCGTGGACGGGAGACGCAAAATGCCTCTTCTGGTGCTCCAGGAGGCTGAAAAGCGCAAGAGCTCCATCTTTTGATTGCTGCCCAACGGTTCTGCAATTCGCCTTGGGTAGATCCCAACGGCGCTACTCTGACAGCTTAAAAGTGCAATTCATTCCAGAGGTTTACTGGTAATTCCTGCATGCCCTTTACGACTATGACATTTTCGACAGTCTTTACTTATTTTACCGATTAATAACCACGTTCCTTGTGTACACTTCTACCTCGACAGCTGGTCTTGCTATCGGCTATTCTGTTTCGTCCTGGATAGCACCTAGTTTGCATCCCGGACGACCTGCCGGCAAATCTTTCGAGTTGGCGTTTTTCATGCTTATGAGAGGAGAGATGGATACGAGATGATGGCTTAGGCTATACAGTGATGGCAGGGAGGCAGGAGGGTTGTGGAGGAAGATTCAGTTGGGCTTGTATTAGCCATAAGAGATGGGGGGGTGTACTTGCTATGCGAGCTACAGTATTGAAGGACATTAGAGAAACGGAAACACAAACATAATGGTTGCACAGAATTCTCGATGCCAATGTCCATGTGATTGAAGTAGCTTTTAGGTGTTATCTACAGGGATTACTATGAAGGAGAGTCAGCAAGGTCTACGAAACGGCAGTAACAACAAAGCAGGATGTAAACAAATATCGCGCCACAAGAAGCAGAGTCATCGCTTCCCCCCTGGTGCTGCAAAATCCAGAACTATGTCATCGAACCTTTTCATTCGCTACATGTGAGGGTTCTTTTGCTTGTTTGTTTGTACCATAAGGGGGGGGGGTTGGGTAGAATGAAAAAAAATCCGATGGTGGTTCTGAGGGGCGAATGGTATCATTGAGAGTGAGGAGAGGAGATGTTTGGGTTTTAGGCTGTTGATGAGAGAGAGGAAGCGTTTTTCAAAGATTCAAAGAACAGATGAAAAAGGCACTCTAGAGAACGCGACGATCCCCCCGAACATATTCCTCCTTCTACGAAAGAAAAAAAAAGCAAGGCCGAAGAAAGTCGACGAATGTTTTTTTTGATAAGAAAAGGGGGAAAATTCGATATTAGCTTTTTGGGGATTTGAAAAAGACTTTTTTTTTTTTTGGTATATATGTATATGAGATGATATATATGTAGTGCGAAATTGGAGTGGGGGTGGTTGAGGAGGGGTGGTTGAGGAAGGGGGAAAGGAGATTAGAGAAGGGGGGTTGGGAGGGGGTTGGATGGGGTTTGATGGGATTAGATGGGATTGGATAGGGGGGTGGTGGAGATGTTGGAGGTGTGGGGGGGTGAGGTTTTTGGGGGGATGGGGATGTTGGTGGGGTTGGTAGGGAGGGAGGGAGGGAGTTGTTGTGTGTTGTTGTTGTTGTTGTTGTTGTTGTTGTTGTTGTTGTTGTTGTTGTTGTTGTTGTTGTTGTTGTTGTTGCTGTTGTTGCTGTTGTTGTTGTTGTTTTGGTGGGGGGATACAGCGTTGGAGTGGATGTTTTTGTTGTGGGGGGGGGTTTGGTCTTGATGATTTTTGAATGAGGAGAGAAAGGGGGCGAGGGGGCGAGACTTGGGGGGAATAGGATATGGGGATGGGATTGCGGGGTCTGCCGGTGGAGTTGGCATGGGTGGCGGATGACGAGATGGGTCGATACTGGGATTTGATTTGGTTTGGTTGGTGTTGGACAATGAGGAAAATGGGGAATCAACGACCGCGATGGCCGAGGATGAGGGGTTTCGGCGGTGGAGATAGATGTGTAGGTCATGTAAAGGATTGATTCGCTTTGGTTTTTCACTGCGAGGCACACGGATGTTGAAATAAAAAAATACTATTAAAAAAAACAATAACTCTCTGCCCTTGAAGAAACTTTTTCTGAGGAGGAAAAATTTGTAGGATGGGATCGGTGGGTGGGAACGAGGAACGCGGCTGCTCGGCATGATCTCTGTGGTGTGTGTGGTGGTGGTGGAAAAGGCGGGTTTGAGGTGAGATTGAGGGGGTGGGAAAGGGGGAGTGGGAAAGGGGGGTTGGGATGGGTTTGTTGGGTGGGTTCGTTAGGTGGGTTCGTTAGGTCGTAGGTCGGTTGGCATAGGATTAAGGTTTAGGATTCGAGAAATAAACCGCGAGGAGAGAAATAGGGGGATTAATGGTACGAAATCGAAAATTCCATGTTGCCCCAAACCCCAAAAACCTCCTTTTAAGTGATAGAGTAGTACTAGGGCGGTGAGAACATAGCAACATAACGACGAGCTCGCCTCCTGATTATTACCACGAAGGGATTCCAGTTCCGATCGTTGAAAGCCACCCTTGGAGAAAAAAGAGGAAGGAGTGAGGGAAGGAAAGGAGAGGATGGGACCTGTTCGCCCAATTTGGGATTATGGTTATTTTGCGGGAAAAAAATTGATTGATACGAATAACAGACAGGTGACTGTTATAAAGAAAAAAACAATCTTCAAAAGCCATATTGCTCCTTCTTCAAAACAATGTAAATGGCATAAATTACGCTAATAGTACTATAGTGAGAATTAGAGCGGAGTTTGCTTGCTTTTTTGAAAGATTACTTAGAGGGAAGCGTAGGTAGGGTGCGCTGAGGGAATGATGATAAAGCCGAGTTAATGGATGTGGTGGGTTTTGATGGATGAGAGGATTGATCTCTGAAAGGGTTACACTTTTTCTGGCCCAGATGATCTGCGGAGGTGATGGAGGTGGGAAGGGTATGCGGGTTTTGAAAAGATGAATATGGGGGAAGGGTGCGGTGGAGGTTGGGTGAGGAGAACGGGAAGGACTTTTGCTGTTTTTGATGTTTAGTTGGACTGGAGGCGCTGCTGAGCATGGAAAGGTTTCAAGAGGCTCGACGGGCAGGTAGTCGATGTTTGGAATAAGCGTGGATGATTGGGAGTGTTCGACGAGAGATCCAGGTGGAAACGGATGTATTTGTTGCTATGTACGTTGGTTCTTGTGATTGTAGAAACCCCCTTGATGGAGATTCGAGCGAAAAACGCGATTCGGACGGTTTTCTCCAACGTCCGAGTAAGTCCTTTGCCGCGGCGTACCGTGGCTCTTAGATATCGGCCGTATAGTGCGCAGGTGCGCCAGCAACGAACCCGTTCATACCACCCTTAGGCGCCCTGCCGTTAAGACCATCGGTGGGCAGCATCGCAGCCCCATACATACCAGCACGGGACCCACGAGCCGCCAGGTCCCCGAATCCATAACTCGTCTCCACTTCCCCCGCCGGCTCCCCCGCCTTCGGCGCCGTGTAAACAAAGCACCCATCCACGCCCCCCCACGCCTTCCTCTCCTCCCACTCCCTCCTCGTCTTGACCTTGAAGAACCGCTTGAACGCCTCCATGGCCGTCTCGAAAGCGCTGCCTAGCGGCGCGAGCACCTGCGTGGCTTGCGAGCCGGGGCCGCTGTAGCGGATGTAGGTGGCGTAGAGGTGGGGGATGGTGTGGGATTCGTGGAGCTATGGGGGGGTAAGCTTGGTTTTAGAATAAGGGTTGAAAGAAGGGCGGCGAGGGGGAGGGGGGGAGGTACTTTTAGGGAGTAGCGTTCATTTCTGTTGGTGAGGAGGTCAATGCGGGCCAGGGTGATGTCATAGAGGAAGTTTGTACGGTCGCGGTAGATGTGGTAGCCGTCTTGGGAGCGGGGAGGTTAGTGATGGGTTTGGATGAGTGGTTGGGAAGGGGAAGTGGTGAGTACCGGAGTGCATTGCGTCTTGGAAATCGCGGCAGGATTTCTCAAAGGTTTCTACTTCGGGACGGTCAGCGGCTTCCTTGATGACAGAATAGAGTGTTTGGAGAGAAGCTTACAGCCTTTCTGGATATTCTCTTTTCTGACCACCTTCTTCTCGGCCTTGGCTTTGGCGTCGATCTTGACTTGACGGCTCAGCAAGTAGGGCTTCTCCCCTTTCCGAGATCCTTTCATCAGGCTATCTTCCAGCCAGTCGAAAGTGACAATTTTCAGGCTTTTGATTGCGCGGGCTTGCTGAACTGGTAAGGCATAAGTGTGAGTAATAAGCTTTCGAAACCAGTAAGCATACGTACCCATTGTGACCGACTTCTTGTAATGCTCCTTGCTACAGACCAAATGCGTAACCTCGGCGGAGATCTTAGGCGCAAAGGTACCGCCGTTGGCCTCTATCCATTGTCTCATCTTGTCGTGCGTGCGTGTCTCGCCAAAATCTCCAGTGATTGCAATTGTGAAACGCTTGAGCGGGTTCTTCATGTCGGCAGGTAGTATTAGATAAACAAGAAGAGAAGTAGAGGTAACTCTGATAATAACTGCTCAAGAGGTTTTGTAAGCGTAAGGGGAAGCAAAGTTTATGTTGATAAGTCCTTAAAGGTTGAACTTATGAAGACGTGAAGTTTTCCACTAAGGGAAAAGGTAGTGTCGGAGTGACAAAAAAGCGAGAAAAGAGTAGACGTAAAGTTCACTGTAAACGACGGATGTCGTAGGACCGAACGACTGCGATCTGAGTTGTAGGAGATCTGGCCGGCTAGATGCACACGACGAGTTTTGAGGTCGAGATCTATGGGCTAGGAGGTCGGTACTGAGGTTGGATTGACGGCTTGATGTTCAATGGATGTGGTAGTGGTAACGATGTTGAAGGGAAGTTCATCGGACATAGAGCCGGCTGGGACGAAGGGTTAGACTAATCGATGAATGCGCGTCAAGTTTCTTTTGGAGGTGAGGTTCTCGACTCCGCCAAATTTGCCATCGCAATGCTCACATTTAGGTCCAAGGCACAGGATGATTCCGCATTGCATCATCAGATGGAGTGAAATATCGGGACCGCGCTCTGCGCTTCTGAACCCTGATGAGTATCTCAATTGTGCAGATAAAACGAGTTGGTTCAGTCAAGGAGTTGGACATTTGCCTATAATAAATCTTGATAGCTGCCTTTCAGAGTTGCTTATTGGGGGTATGTGAGATGTCGAATGACGATGAAAAGATATACGAAAGGCCAAGTGAGTATATTTCCAGTCCCAATGAACATGCAAAAAGACACACCATATCATCGTTCCCCTTTCGCATGTTTCGCCGCCCTCACAAAATCTCTGATCCTTTCTAGGCTCTGTGCACCGTCTTTCTCCACTCCACTACTGACATCAACAGCGACCACTCTCGAACCGTGACCACGAAGCTGCTCCAACACACTCCCCACGTTCTCCGGCTTCAGTCCACCCGCTAAGATTATGCTTAGGCCAGGGTCCGAGTCCAAGGCTGTTTGAACTGCAGCCAAGTCCAGCATCTTTCCTGTTCCACCAGCTGCAGAGTCAAGTAGTGGAAGGGCATGGTACCCTCTGCGACCAAGCTCTGCATCATTAGGCCCGAAGCGATGAATCACAGGTACTGGTATGAGAGACGCCCATTCAATGGGTTCGGAACCATGAAGCTGGACAGCATCAAGATCCAGCAGCTTTTGCTGGGCAAGAACATAAGACAGCGGTTGATTCTTGAATACACCAATGATGAGAGCCCTGTCTGCTCGACGGAAGAAATTAGATGTATGATCAAAGTATTCGGTCGCTCCTGGCAGGAGATTAGGGCTAGGCTCTGTGTCATCTCTCATCGATGGCTTTGCAGTCTCATGCACTGTCTTTGATATCGAAAGAGCAGTATCTCGAGACACATAGCGCTTCCCTTCGACTAATATTATACCAATGAGATCCGCCCCTGTCTCGATCGCGGCCTTGGCAGCTTCTGGCGTTCGTGTACCACATATCTTGACCAAAATATCTTGTTTATCGAGGCTGTTAGAGACTGTCTCTACGCCCCCAAGGAGGTCATTAGTGAACGCAGCAGTATCGGTAGCACGCATTAGAGCTTCCCCAACTAGAACGGCACCAACTCCATTCTGTTTGTACGCTTTGAGGTCGTTTGGACCGGATATTCCACTTAAAGCACAGACAACTGTCCCGTCCTGTACCTTTTCCATCAAACGTGTGGTCGTATCGAGATCGACTTCAAAATTAGTCAAATTGCGATTGTTGACCCCAATGACTCGAGCTCCAAGGCTGGTGGCAATCTCCATCTCTTCGACAGTATTGACTTCAACCAAGGGTTCCATACCAAGACTTTGCGAGTAACAGTACAACGTCCGAAGAGTGCTTTTTTCAAGCATCTTCACAATTAGCAATACTGTATCCGCTCCTGCCAGCCTCGCCTCAAGGATCTGGTACTTATCAAAGATAAATTCTTTGCGTAAGACAGCCGGCCGGTTCGGCATACCTTCAAGGCTTTGTCTTACCGCTCGCAGATCTTCGATGCTTCCTTTGAACCACTCGGGTTCTGTGAGCACTGAGATTGCGCTAGCGCCAGCCAAAGCGTACTTCCTCGCCTGTGCAGGAGCACAGGTCTCTAACGAAATGTCACCTTTTGACGGCGAAGCTCGCTTAATCTCAGCTAGCAGCGAGAGTTGATATGGTGAGACTCTTAACCTGTCTGGAAAACAGATCTGGGCGGGCGCAAGTTTCAAATCATACGACGATTGCAAATCATGAAGCCGTTGAGAAGGAATAAGCTTTTGTGCTTCAACTGCAATCTTTCTATGCCTGTAGATCTTATCTAACATCGACTCATTTTGTTTCGGTTTGGCATCTGTCGGGGATACCCAATGTGGCATAGGACTGCCATTCGTGCCATTAATGTCATTGACACCATTCAGGAGTGTCGGCGCTTTTTGTTGCTCTTGTAAACGGTCATTCTCGGCCCAGGAGCCACCCCTCATATTCAGAAAATTCTTAAGCATTGTTCTTCCCTCGGCAGTCAGTATACTCTCGGGATGGAATTGGACTCCTTCAACAAGAAGATCTTTATGACGGACGCCCATGATGATGCCTTTGCCGCCATCCGGACCACTCGCAATCCAAGATGTGACTTCGAGACATTCAGGAAGGCTGGGGTGCGTAGCTGATAGCGAGTGATAGCGCGTCACTGGTAGATCTTGAGGAAGACCTGCATATAACCCTTTAGAGTCGTGGCGTAGGGGAGAAGTTTTTCCATGCAGAATCTCGCCCGTCACCTCCACCTTACCGCCAAAGGCAGAAAATATACATTGTCTAGGATGTCAATCAGCTTCAAGATACTCGCCAATCGATATGAACGGCATGACTTACTCTCCCATACAGACTCCTAGAATTGGTATTTTCCCCGCAAATCTTTGGATTACTTCGATACTTATTCCTGCATCTGTATCTGGGTGTCCAGGCCCAGGACTTACCACAAGTTGAGTAGGATTTAGTGCTTCTAGTTCATCAACAGAAATTTCATCGTTGCGGTATACAGTGACCGAAGCCCCCTCCAGGACTAGATATTGATATACATTCCAAGTAAAAGAATCATAGTTGTCAACAAGTATCAAGTTGGACGCGCTTGGTATTGGCGGTGCCGCCTCTGGGTGATTTGGAGAGTGATCAATAAGATTGGATGGCGCCATTCTCAAGAATCAGTCAACTTTCCCCAAAACCGTAGAAGGCTTGCTGTTTAAGGCTTGACAAGGCGATTCAGCGTTACCTTAGGCTCAAAATCTTCGTTGGCAAGCCTTCAGCTTGTCGATTGTCTTAATTAGATATGATTTCAAAGGGCACAATTACTGGGAATTAAGGATGTCTATGATCAGGGCGCGGGCTTCCAATACCATTATCCACAGACTAGAGTGAGATAGATAGCTATGGTAGATGTGGGATCGTTGAGCATTAGTATTAGCCAGATCAGCAGAGGTGTTTTGGAAATGTGGAAAGCGCTGTGTGCTGGATGATTCACTGCTGAATATTAGGTTCCTATTGTAAAGCTGACGCTGACGCGCTAGCGGAATCTTACAGAAACGAATCTCGCGTTTCCTAACCTAAACCCTACTTCTACGCTCCCAGTAAGGTATCGTGTTAGACAGCTCAGTGATGCCTTAATGGCACCAATTGGAGAGTCTTGTTACTTCCCCCCTCTTGACAGGTGCTTGAGCGGGGAACATCAATTAATGTGAGTAAAGTCTAAGTATGTGGTACAACGGCTTATGACTTCCCAGATCATGGAAGGCAGCTTTCACAGGCCTGTCGCAGCTCGATGACCAGTCAGCCGACAGCTCCTTGAGAAGGCATCTGACCGACTCCCATACTCTTGACCTACTGGTCCGCTCGTTCTCGCCCTTTTCCCCTCCAACTTCCCAAACCAAATCGAGCTTTGAGACAAAAACTTCCGCTATTAACGTCCCGCCTTCGAACGATGGTCAGTATGATGTCAAGCAGCTCAAAGATGACACAATATGGCTCAGCAAAGAGACAAGTATCGACGAGATGGCTGCCCTCAGGATTGCAATGCTTGAATGGCAGATGAGATCCTGTGTTCAACTACTACAAGAAAATACCGCGGATGAATTAGCGCAAAAAAACATCACGGGAAGAAGTGGCAGTCTACAAACTACGCGACCTAGCCCGCGGTCTTCGGTCCTGGTCAAGTCCTCAAGATTAGAAGAAGGTGATCCAGGTACTTTCGACAGTTTACAATCACGCCAGAAACGGCTCCTTAAAGTTTACCTGTCCGAACGCCGGTACATAATCAAGACGAGTGAATATGTCGCCTCAAGGGCGCGATGCCAGGCTAGTCACAAGGGTAGGGAGCGACCAAAGGACAAAGCAGTGGCGAGTCTTGACTGGGTACAAGAAATTGGAGATGCGATATTAGCGGATTGGAAGGCCGATAGTGTTTCTTCAAAAGGTGGCAAAAATCACATTGTCAGCGCTGTAGATGCTCTACAGACTCGAGCTACGGGTTTGGAGCAGGGCACTGGATGGTTCAAGGATCAAGGCCTGCAGGAGGACATGGAGGCCGCTTGGGCAAGTAACCAAATACTCGAAATGATCCATATCATGGGAACTATCTTGGTGCTGCTGGACTCGTCGACAAAGCTTACTAGATCTGATGCATTTCTTTCGTGGTTCAGGTTCATGAATCGATACGCCTTTTTGGAGGTCTTCGAGCCAGTAAGTTTTGGCCGAGTGAATAATAGGGATAGCCGCTGACGTTGCATAGCCATTTCGTGCGCTTCATGATACATACGATCTACCACTTCAATCACTCGTTGCACTTGTCTCACTCGCAATCTTCAGACTTCCATCGGCGCTCGCAATACTTTCGGAAATCTCTGCTGCGGGTACGGCAGCCCCAGAATCTACTGATAATGCTCCATACATCCTCAATCCAGCTGTAGTTAGCGAAGTGCAAGATACATTGATTGCTGCGGCAGACGCTTGCCCCATAACCGCTAGTCCTGCGGTCCTCGCTTGGGGTATAATCCTACAAACACTGAGAGGGTATGCTCTTCAGATCAAAGAGAAGAGGGAGATCCGACAGTCCGACCGTGCATCTGAGAGATTCAGTGTAATTGAGTCTGATAACGAGGGTCCGGAGCAGTCGTCCTACAGGAGTCGATCGTCGACCAGTAGTGACACATCACCCCAGTTGTCCTTCTTAGAGGAACTGCTTGAAAGAGTAATGCTGACCGCTCTGGATGTAGACCCGATTGCTTATCTTGCCGAACGTGCTGTTGATGTAAATGGGGTATTCAATATACTCACGACTTTAGCGGTCGACTACTGCACCCCTTTCGGATCAGAACATAACGGACAATCTGGGCTCAGAATGCGCCGGGTTCTTCTCGACTTGATCCAGGCCGTCCTAGGCTTAGTTGAATACCAGCCAGCGCTGCTAATTGCTGCGTTAGCAGTCTTGACTGGTTCTGAGCGTTATTGGGATGTTTTGGAGCGACCAATAGAGCTTGGTGACGCCGAACCTGCGTTAGTCTTTCTCAAAGATGACAGACTCATGCAAAGATTATTCGGGACAGCTTTGTCTCGCTTCCCATACGAAACACTACCTTTTCTGAAGCTCTGTCGGGCACTGGCTGTTTGTAGTGCCAACGATGATGAAGGATTGCCTGCAATTTGGCCTTTAATTGACGAAGTTGACGAGATCACGATTATGCTGCCTGCTGGTTTTGTTGGCTACAAAACTATCAGAGAGGACGAGGAGGTCAACTATGTGGAGCTGATAGACAGCCTCAGCTTCATCGGCCCAGACCCAGCAACGTCCCGGCCCAGCAAGAGGAGGTTGCGTGCCTCAACGGCATGTACTGTACCATCAGATGCTCTAGAACTACCTAGCGGAACAGTGGGGCGTATTCTTTCGGAAACAAGGCCTCCTGTGGTCATGTGGCATTACGAGTACTCTGGCGTGGCGTACATGGGCAAAATACTCCAGCTTTCGTTGGCTGTCAGCGATATTTCGGACGGGTACTCGGACACCACGCTGTCACGAGAGGTAGTTGCAGAGATCATTGACTTGATGAGTGTCATGATTTCTACTACTGTCAAGAGTACTTCGGCGAAGCAGGGACCCCTCACTGTCCAGGAGGCTGCGAGAAAGATTTTAGAAAAAGCCAGCGATGGACTGGATCGTAATCAGGATGTAATCTCAGTTGTCTTCGAGATCTTCGAAAACGAATTGCAGAGACATCGTAATGTGTCTGAAGAGGACGGATCCGTCGATATTCTCGTGCGATGTATCCAATTCACACATGCGCTTCTGCCGGTAATGCCCGACCGTGTGTGGCCTTTCCTTGGAAGAAGTAGTCTATTAGGCATTAGCGGAGGCGAAAGTAAGATCAGTGCGGTGATTGCATCAACGGAAATGGTCACCGGGCGCTACGAATTCGTCCTGGGTTGCATACGAGTCTTTGATGCACTTGTCGAGGATGCTATTGGACATGCAGTCGCTCGCAAAACCCCTACGAAAGCTATTACACGCTTCTCCAGCCACTTCACGCTAAGTAGTGGTATATCACAGACTGCAATGAAGAAGGTTCTTTTGAGCCTTCAACGGATCATGGTAGATGTATTCGAAAGCACCAAGAATTGGAGATTTGCAGCACCAGAAGAACGATTAGAGATCAACACCTTTATATGTACAGTCTTCAGCAACATACTGAAGTATAGCTTTGCTGTCGACGATGATCCGAACATCTCCAACAAGCTGGTCGAACCGCTGGCGCCAGCTGCAGAGTACATCGTGGACGTGTTCTTGTCAACATCAAGTAACGACCTCTCCGTCCATCCACTACTGGAAATCTTTTCCGACGGCATGTCGACTTCAGATACCAGCCTATCCACCCGAAGCTTGCAATCGTGGACCTCTCAAGTAAGAGCTGCTGTTACCCTTGCTACCACATTGATTGAGGTGAACCGGCTGCTTCAAAACCCACCATCGCACCTAGAGGAACAGCTTTTTAGAGCTTCTCCAATTCTGGCCAGTGTCTACGCTGCTGATGAAAATTTCAGATCTCCAGTCGCTAACCTCTTCCATGCTTTGATATGTTGTGCAGCTACAAAGAACAACCAACCACCTTCTCTACTAGGTCATCTCGGCCAAGAAACGGCGAGTCATTTTCTAGAAGTGCTGTCTTCCATTGACCAACCTGTCGGTAATGAACACTTATCGGTTGAGGTCTGGCGGTTTCTCTCGGCCATTGTGAGCAAACGTCAGCAATGGCTTGCCATCTTTGTCCTGACAGGCAACACGCCTCGGGACTCGCTTAAGAATCCCAAAGCAACAGATGGTGCGACATCCAGACGGAGCCGGCCAATTCTGAAGATCGCCCTCGATGGTTTGTCCAATATCGGGAAGTTACAGCCTCAAAGAGCTATAGCCATGCTTGAATTCGTATCCCTTGCTGCGGACGCCTGGCCTTGGGTCCTGGTGACTATGGAGCAACACCCTCATTTTCTTACCATAATGCTGGATTATATAGGGGGACTGGAGCCAAGTCCCGGCTCAACGAAGGACAAAGTAACAGAGTACAGCACGACCCAAATATATTCTTCCATTCTCGACATCTTTGCGATGTACGTACATCATACTCGACAAACCGGCGATCCTTCATTTGCAAAGAAGCTTACACCAAAGATCTCCTATTTCATCCGTAACGCCGTTTCTACCCCGTGCTACAACGCATCTCTGCAAGGTAATCTACGCCAGAACTTCGAATCAAAATTTCCAGCTTGCAGCCTACTAAATCTCAAGCGGACATCTCTGGAGCGACCGCTACTTGGGGACTCATTCTTTTACGATCTCGGTCTTGCAAACATAATGTTTAGTTTCAATCCTGCATGGGCTGGGCGACGGAATCAGGGGTTTGCCGAGGAGCTAGTAAGAGCGAACCTCAATCTGTCGTTGGTAGAATCACAGATGGTTTGTACAGTTGTGCTTGCGGTCTTGGAATCTAGGCTAATGGCATCTTAGAATTTGCTCCATAGCTGGAAATTTCTGGCAATTGAATTGAGCAGAGCTTTGGAAACGGAGGCGAAGTTTCAGAGGTCCATGGCAATGATCGTCATAAACTGCTTGGAATCAAATGTCGATATGTCTTTACCAGAAGCCGTTTTCGAAAGATTGAGCCAAGCGCGCATGGAGCTTGCTTTCACACTCCTACAGCGGCTGATTGAGGTCAAGGCCCCAGCATCAGAGGTGAAAAACATCTTGCCAAAGGCCTGGGATACCGTACGATTATATTCCACGGACATTGGGTCTAGCATAGATGGTGAGGGTGCCGAGTACTATAGGACGCTACTGAAAATTCTCTTGCTTGCTCTTCGAGCCCACACATCAGACACATCTTCACGTGGTTCGGATTCGTTGCAGGCATCTGGCTCAGAGGGCAGATCTGTACAATCTGCAGCTTCAGCTTCGCCCGAGACGTTGAAGATAGCTCTTGAAATACTCGGCACAATTGTCGCTCGAGGATTCCGCTCGCTGACGACAGCGCTGCACGAAAATACCTCTCGCGTACTCCCCGCTGATTTCGCGCTTATTACTGCGATACTGCGAACACTTCTTTCAGTACCAGGCATCGATAGGCACACCACGCAGCTAATCTCGCAATTCTCTGAGCATCAAACAGCTCGGTGCGCGAGCGCTCTACTTTCATGGTCTGACCAGCTTGCCACAAATGGCGATCCCATTTTTGGTGAGCTCAGTATCTTCTTTCTACTTGAGCTGTCAAGCATACCCGCTTTAGCGGAATCTTTGGCTGTTGAAGGGTTGCTAATTCACATCTCGAACACAAATCTTGTGCAAAATTTGCGTCAGGCCCGAGGTATGGGCCCTTTCGACACTCCAGTAAGAATGTTCAGTATCTGGTCTCGTGGTATCCTACCACTGTACCTTAATTTGTTACATGCTGTAGGGGCACCTATAGCAGTGGAGATATCGACTGCTTTGAACAGCTTTCCAGGACAGCTAGCTCGCGCATCCAGTAATTTTGACGGCAAAGGCCCATCACCCACCGATCCAGCGGCAGGTTTCATCACATTGAGCATGGTTTCGGAAGCTCAGACACTGGCAGTTATAAGTACCGTTCTTGACACATTTCGAGAAGCAGGTGCAAGTGCAGGTATCATTGCCACTGATATATCTGAGCCAAAATGGGATAGAGCTCAAATCAAGGAAGACATAGAGAATTGGATGCAACGGCGCGCTTCACTGCGAGATAAAATTGTGCCAACAAGTGAAAAGGAGGAAGCATGGGCGCGACAACAGCCGTTACGACCTGGAAGTGGTGCGGACAATCGACTTGAAGAGAAGGTTGTGGGAGAGTTGAACGGAGTACTGATGCTGCTAAGTGGTGGCGATTAGTGAAAGATATGTTGTGGAAGAACGGAATCAGGTCAAAGATTAGCATTTTGGGCGTTGCTGGGGCTGGTCATTGATGACCGAGGACATGCGGCTAACGTCGCAACTATACCCATGGATTGGTTTCTTATTACAAGATGCGTTGGAGGCGAACAGAATTTTGGGCGATTAGATTTATTCGGAGCCGTATACCATGTCTTGCGAAAATATCTAATATTTTGACGACAGAAAGAAGCGTTGCGCTAGAGCTCCAACACGTCCGATGGGTGGAGAGAGGAACCGCTATCAAAAGGGCTGGAGACATTCTCAGCTTCGAGGCTCATACCTGAAGTCCTCAGAGAACTTCAAATCTTGATGTCTGCCTTCCAATAGCAAATTGAAAAAAAAATCTCATCTTGTATCATATTCGTTCTTATAGAGCTTGTGTATGATGAAGTACATAATGTACAGACGTCCACAGAGGTGTCAATTGAACTATCAAAGGAACAAGTATAACCGGAGTGCTTTCCGCCAACACTCCCCTCGTCCCTCACGTCCGCACCAGTCTCAGACCCTCCCTCCCCGTCGCGGCGCCTCCCCTTTTAAACGTAGCTGTAGCATGTTTAGCTGAGCCTCTCATACGAGCTTCCTGCACGTCATTCTTACCATCTGCTTCCTCCCAAGCTCTTCCTGCCCCAAAACCGAGCCCAACCCAGGCGGGCCATGCTCTCCGCTTGAAGAGGAGGACTGAAAAAACCACCCCAAAGGAGAGACCAAGGGATGAGCGGATGAGGAAGGAGGAAAGGGCGTGGTCCCACTGTGATTATATGGTCGTTAGCCACAACATTACAAGGAGATCGCAATCAAAAGAATATCAGGTAGTAACGATATATACGTGCATTGAAACTCGACGCTCAAGAAGCATGCAGGATTTGGCAGCAATGATCAAGGTGAGAATAATGTACCTTCTCGTTGAGCAATGCCTCGCTGACAGGTCTGGAGGATCGTGCGGGCGGTATAGAAGGGGTAGATGGAGGCGTATCAGCCATTGTGGAGGTATCTAGGGGCTGGAAAGTCAGTGGAATCCAATTGAATAGCTGGCCAGTCTTACTCTATTATGGACGAAAATTTGTGCATCGATAGGTGGTGTCGATAACCGTGTTGATAGAAAACCCGAGCTCTGTCGGCGCGGAACCGGATCAACTATGATGCCAATTATTCAGCCAATCACAGTCCTCATATCGAAGGTACGTCTGACAGATATTATTTCGGTAGAGCAACCACAGGCTCATGTTAAGGCTCGGCATGGCCTTGAAGAACCAGGTATGTTGCCAGCAAATTCTCCATGGTCTACACGTTTCTAAGTTGCTAACAACATCTTGAAGTCCTCAAAAAGTCAGATTATCCAACGAAGCATACTTTCTCTAGACAATAGCAATGAACCGTTCCAGACGCAAATCCTCGATATTTGTGAAATTTTAGGCATACAGATAGATGTGAAGAACCAAACTTCATCTTTGGATCAACAAGAGCAGCAAAAAATAACCCCATATGGACTAAGGGAAGAGTGGGCATTGAGATGGCTGCTTAAAAAATTTCAGTCGGATGATATCCACTTAGGCAGGTGCGGAGCCGCTTCTCAAACATCTGATATATTACTGATTGGCCTAAGTCCATGCATTGATTTCAGAGCTTGGCTTCTCTTTCGAGTGCTGGCTATCCAGATACCATTGGCTAATACAGCTCGTTTGCTCAATACCTACAAATTTATGGTCATACTTACCAACACACTTCAGTGGCTCCAGCAGAAAGTTGATCAAGAGAAGGAATCTAGCCCACAGGAGCGCGAGGATGTCTCAGTCACTGCTGAGTCAAGCTCAGCCACGCTTGAGGCATCTCCTGTCGAAGCGCCACAAAGGTCGAAGAAAAGAAAGCGAGAGTTAACAGCAGCCTCTCCGAGCGAGCCATCCCAAACAGTTGACCCTAACATTAAGGCTTTGTACAAATCTATCTGCAGCACTATCAGAGAGACGGAGGCTTTAACAAGGGATCTACCTGACGGATCGCGAGGTTTCTGTGTGGAGTATATGAAGGCTTCGTTGAGAAGCTCTCCACAAGATGCTGCTGCGATTCTAGGAAGCTCTTTTACTGTCACTGATGTAATAATACGAGGATCTGATGAACCTTCAGCAGAAATGCTTGATGGATGTATAAGTCCAATGCTTGCGCTATGGAACATTCGCACAGACGGGAAAGACGATCCGGCCGGCCATTCAGACTTCGTACGTAACTCAAATTGACAGACTATGTATGTCCTGTTACTAAAGAGATCTGATAGCGTGCATTCTCTACGCATTCTTTGTTGCCGCTTCTGCAACTCCTACTCACATGTCAAATATTGTCTCCTTCGTGGTCCAAGATTGGGAAGACTGCACAGTCCTTGGATACGCTGCTGGTGAAGTACATCATCTCCCCAGCTCGCGCCTCGTTCTTAAGCATGAAACGGTCAAGGGCGGGAGACGATGAAGAAACCAAATCAACTTTGTATAACGATTTATTGGCTCCCCTTGCTAAAACCACATCATTGCGTGAAGCACGAGATTTCTCTTTAGCTGCAGTATTTTACAGTGTTGCCATTAGGTGCATCCCGCGAGAGACACCGAAACAGCGCACCGCTGAGAATCCATGGCTGCAGAGCTTATTCAGACTACTAGTTGGAAGCGCTTGCGCAATGCCTCCATTGTCACCCAGTTCAACCGATCCATTAATGCGTACCATTAAGTCAATACTGCATGAGGCTCTTGATCATAACGTCCTGTTAGACATTAGTATGCTGGAGACACTCCTATCTAGATTTTCAGGGTTGTTTTCGAAAAGTACCGAGCCTGACATTGTTGATTGGGATTTTGTCAGTTTAGTGCTTAAGTTAAATCCAGATGTTTTCATCAGACTGTCTTCGCCACGGCAACCTAACAAGTTCTTGACCACTTTACTTACAAAGGTTACGGAGATGAGGTTTGAGGTACCCATGGATGACAGCCACGAACATAGTAAAATAATTGTCGGCGTTGTGATACCGCTGGTGCAGGCTTTCGTGCATGCGCGAGACCTGCCTCGCTTCATCGATCATTGGGGGACAGAGCTCACATGTTATCACGAGCGGCTGGAAGATCAAGCCATGAAAACAAGCATATGGGAAGACAACCACCTTTCTCAAACAGTCGCAGGTTTCATCAAATCTGCATTAACAACGGGACAACTCAGACAAGTTTTACTAGGAGCGCAGGCTGATCTCACTACAATTGTGTCAAGCGAGACCGTAAGACCACTGGCTTCGCTAGTGATCCTGGACTGTGCCATCAGTGGATGCACGAGCGACGCCATTGTTGAGGATGTAATGGAAACCGTTCAACCCATATACACCTCTCTTCTGAATCTTGCCTTAAATGACAGATTTACCAATATACCGAAGATGTGGAGAGTCTGGAGAATACTGACAACGATCAACATACGTTGGTCCATACCGCATGCAGCACCACATTATAAATATGCAGAGGATCATGTTATACGCAGGGCTCTAAAACTTGTAGATTATGATACCTCTAAGTGCAACTTCGCAGAAGAACTCCACGCTTTCTATTACATTCTGAGCTTCGCGACGCTTGAGAAATCTGGAACCGAAATGCTACAAAATCCGCCCTGTCAAACGATCAGACGGGCAGTCGAAACCGTCTTGAACCATCAAAAGATCTTGAACGATTTCCTGATTCCAGAAGATATGGTGATATCCCGTCGAAGCTGTTCCGCTCCACAATGGAACGGCAGAAGCAATGGGGTTGAGTCTCCAAAGATCCTTATAATGGGTTGTCAAGCGCAAGTGCTTTTCTCGCCAGAAGCGTTACAGTTAGTTTGACTGAAAAAAGTCTTGACTTTAATCTGATCACAAAACAGGTGCCTCGACTATGAGACAAACCATCGCTTCTTCCAGCAACTCTTCCATGGAGCTGCTTGGCAACTAGTGTCTAATGAACAGCGTGGTGGACCAACGATATCCAACGATATTAACTATCTAAAGATGTGGCAGAGGCTGCTCCGTTCCAATCTGTTGAGTGAAAATGCTTTAGCGGCAGGTATGATACTCTGGAGCGTCTTTGGAGGATCGCCGAATGATTTGTATAGGTTGTTACCGGAAACTGCTCATCTCAGAATACTTAAACTCTCACCACGCCAGGGTGTCCGACAAACTTTCTAGCAAGATGAGACATCGGCTAGCCCTTGAAAGCCTCCAGTGTATACCTGTGCATGCCTTCGATCGCGAAGAAAGGAGTACAATGTCTAATCACCTACTTCGGGAAACTATGAAAACGAATCATGATACCGTGACCACGGTCAGAACTATTAGCCTTATACTCAAACTTATAGCAATTCCAAGCAAGTCTATTGATGTTTTGAACAAGCTAAATGAGCTGTCAGAAGAAGAACCGCTTAGAAAAAAGAATACAGGTGGAGCATTCCTAGTAAGCCTTGCACATAATCTGGACGACAATCCCTCAGAACTCCACCTTGCAGCTTTGAGTGGACTCAAGCAGCTTACTCAACAGATACTGAAGTATACTGTGCTAATCTGTCGGTTATTTTTACTATTACTAACGTCTTGAAGATACCAAATGTTAAAATTAAGAGAGAGAAATAGCGTCAATTATCTTACAGATTTCTATCGTTGTATCGCTCAAGAGGTCAACCGGGAAACTAAGCCCCACGGTGGATGCGCCTCGGCAGTGTTGGTGACAGCTTCCTTGGACTTCTACTTGCATCACCAAAACGAGTTTCCAAAGACCTTGAATGAACCCTTGGAGTCACTCCCGGGTTTACGCCAGCGACACCTCGAAAGGCTGCGTAATGATTTAGGTATATACTGTTCCGGCGTTATATCAGACTCAAGGACAAGGAAGACACTACGCATCATACTTGAATGCATGATATCTAGTGTGGATCTCATCTGTATTGGGTCTAGGCTGGCTGAAGGTTTGTACCCTCCAAGACTTCATAATTCAAATATAACTAACCTCTAGTCTCCTCCCAATTATCGCTCATTACAAAGGGACTACTAGAACTACGAACCTCTGGGACGCTGAGAGGCTCTGCCGGGATGGAAAGCAGCGCAGACCAGCTATCGATGTGCTTGACCAAACTAGCATTTCTCCTGGAAACGCATGGAAGCGAGCTCACTCACCAGCTTCCGATTGCAAAGATATCGCTTAATAGCTGTAAGAACTTTTCACGATTTTTTGCAACCCTGCTAACGAATCCAGTACAATCCTTGCGGGGAAAGAGACAATTTTTGAAAAGCTTCAGCGATGCGAGATCGAAATTTAAGCCCGAAGCACAAGTGAAATATCTAATGGCTTTTACCAGTACGGAAGAATATGGACCTCTGGACACCAACAACTTGCTATTGCTGCAAAACCTCGTTTTCACGTATAAAGGTAATCTAGCCATGGAAAGCCTTTGTAAATGCTAATTCGATTAGACCCAACTCAACAAGCTGAGCAGGCCACCGTGGTATTGTCTCGAGTATTCAACGCTCTCTGCATTGAACTGTCACGGCGAGTAGGACTCGGTAGTTGTATATTGACGATGCAATGTATGCAAATGCTACTGCAAAAGCAGGTGAGTAACAACGCTTCTGACACAATAAAAATTCCACTGATTTATTTTTCACAAGCCTCAAACTATTTCCCAGTGGAATGTCGACAACACACTCACCGCCATGGCAGTCGTATCTTCTCGTTTAGAATCTGCTACATGTGGAAAGTACACTGGCATAATTTACCTAGGCTTGTGCCGGCTATTTGGCACACTGCTTGCAGCTCACCGCAAGAAGCTCGGTGGTCGTTACCATCTAGTTGTCCCTGCTCTGCAAGGGCTATTAAGACCGCTTTTCATCCCCTACGCAATAAGAACTCCATTAATTGAGTCACATCTAATGGGTAAGGCCTCTCTGGGAAAATCTCACGCAGCAGCATATGCCCGTCTACTTACGACGCTCTGTTCCCCCACTGTATCAGCAGTGGCTAGGCCTCGGACAAACAATACGCGGCAAGAACTCAACGACGAGACCAAGAAAGCGCGCAGCATAGCTGGGCAGCACCTACCTTATGTGATTATGGACTATTGTACCTGCCAACTCAAGGGGCGTTTGCTGCCAGAGATGAAGACTGTCTTGGATCCTGGGCTTTATGCTATGCTAGATGTAGTGCAGCCGGAAGTCATGCGTACGATGAATGCTGCGATGGATTCGACCAGCAGGTCGATTTTCAAAGCCTTGTATGAGGAGTACAAAAGGCTTGGTAGCGGAAGGCGCTCGTAGAGTCCAAATTCCAAAGATCCTGCTCGAGCTGGAATAAGCTGGAATGTTTGGGAGAACAGGATTGTTAGGTGGTCTTTGTGCTGCGGCCGCGTGGGACTAATCAATATTTTCGGGCTCATCCAAGCAAACTCTTCGAGCATCTGCACGGTAACGATCCCTGACCTTCTCTGGGATTTCACACGTCCGGAGTTGAAAATTGAAAATCCACCCTCGTCTCAGCTTCCTGCAAGCAAGCGTTTAAATCTTTCTTCGCCCCTATGCGAATCACGACCTGTTTCGGTTCGTCAGCCATCCCAAATAAGTACCACGATAAAAATTTGAAATCGATAGACTAACCATGCATTAATCCTCCAAGTCGCTACGGATGAGGCTGGCCCTTTTGGAAGATTTGTTTCATGATAGAAACCCTCATCAGCAGAACACCCTCGTCCGAGGCATTGCCCCGCTACGTTTGTCTTGTATCACCACCGATTACAAAGCTCACGATGTCGCTCAGGCTTGAAGGATGTTCTACAGTTTCAAATTCACCCATGCAATAGTCGGCTCAATTGGCTATCACCAGAAGGTATCAATATTATCAGGCGCCGATAATGAGTCGCGAGCTGAAAATATCCTTCGTCCCATTCTGTTCTCCCAACGTGCACCCCTTTTTCCTTCATATCTAATCATCTCACCATGTCTGTCCACTATCTTCCGCTCATCATTTATTTGCTCTGTTCCCTCATAAAGTATAGCGATGCTTTCTGTGTGTATGAGAATTCAACCTGTGTGGACATTTGCAAAGGAGACAGTCCATTCACCGGTTATAATATCGGCACTTATCCTTGGGACATCGTATGCGATGACTGGGAGTAATAGGGCCAAATTCTACAACCTCGGGTCGTAGATTTAGAAGCTGCCTTAGCTGCGAAAGAACCAGTTCCATGTACAATCCGTCCACGAAAATTGGAGATGTATGGTGGATGTTGTGTACGCCCAAGCATTCTCAAATCTTGGGTCCATTTCTGACGAAATTCTGCGTCAAAGCAGATAACCTGAAAGCAACAATCGCCCTATGTGCTTTCGGCTTCCCAGACAACAATCAGACTCAAGTATATAACCAGTGCAATGATATCTGCAGCGGTGACAATGCATCCATGCAGACGACGTTAGGTAATAGCATGGACGATAACAAAACGACACTGCAATACAATTCCTGCAAGAAATAACTGCAAGAATGATGCTTTCCAATATTTTACAATGCCTGCCTAGGGTGCTTGGATGCCCTTCCATCTGCGTCATGATTAAGCAATTGTGAGCCTCAAACAAACCATTTATGCTACGACCCTTGACCCGTAGATTCTTAACATACAGATTTACAGATTTACATGCTCTAAACAAAGCTTGCATCCAGCAGCCACCAGCAGGATCCAACTCCACTCTCAAATTAGATTTCGACCTTTTCCGAAGAACCGCGAATGCGACATCTAACAGCAGCAGCGTTTTCCCGTCAGCAGAGACAACCGTCACCGTAACTTCCCCGCAGGCTACTTCATCTGCAAACCTCACAATCGCAGCAGCAACCACCAAAGCCGCCAACAGATAAATAGGCATCGGCGTCGGTCTCCTCATCTCCGCCGTCGTCGCCATTCTCCTATTTCAAACACCACGTCCAGCGCAAACGCATCCAGCAAGAAGCCGAAGTACGTGCCAGAATCGAAGCAGAATACGAGGCAAGAGAAAAGCATGGCTGCACTGGCATCACGGCGGAATTGACAGCGCCACAATACGTTGCTGAAGCTGGCGGCGAGGGTTTTGTGGAGGTGGGGGGTATGTAGGAATTTGGTGGAGGCGGATGGGGGGCGCTTTGGGTAGTGGGTTGGGGGAAAGGTGGATGGGGGTTAGAGGGAGGAGGGCATGCGTGTAAGAGGTGAGGAGGTTTTTGGCGACGAATGGACGCGGCTGAGTGGATAAGGGTACTCAAGGTAAGGAGTGGGGGTTGGGGGTAGGGGGTGGGGGGGCAAGGGAGCAAGGAATGGGTCTCGAGTGTACAGAAATCTGTGCATGAGATACACTAGGAAAGACTGGAGACATGATTCCGCTCACCTTAGTCCTTCGTTTTATGGGTACTCTACGAACCTTTTGTGACGTGCCAAACTACCATCGCGTTCTTTGCCGCTGGATGTTGACAGTATGGTTTGAAATTATATAAGAGCTTTTGATACATATTCTAAAGGCAGCCTTTTTGCTGTTCTCTTAGTGTGTTAAGCTTTAGAGAGGTTTGTGAGTCTCGTTGATCACTGAATCGTGAAAAAGTTGTTTTTGGATTGGAATGAAAATGGTTGTTGTAATCGTAATATGAGTAGTCAATAGCAGCAATATAATGGTCGAGTATGATGCTGATTCAAGGAGAGCGGAAATCGAAGACATTGGGGGTGGGGAGGTGAATGGGGTATTTTTCAGGTCGTTAGGTCGTTGTGTCATTCTGTCGTTAGGTCGTTAGGTCGTTCAGTCGTCGGTCGTTTAGTCCTTGTCGGAAACATAGTCAACACTAAGGCCCGGTAGTTGTTTGAGGGACAAAGAAATCCCAGAAGCCGTGAACCACGAAGCTCGTCCAGTGGAGCATAGGTTCCAGATCAGCAGCATCGCTTTCTCTCATCTCATACAAAGCTAGCTCTTTCACAGCGCTCTGAAATACCTTGGCCAGGTTGATGAAGCCGCCGCCACCAAGCAACCCATTGCGCTGCTCGAAAAATTCCTTGTAGAAAGCATCCGTGAATTTCGCTCCAATCGTATCCGGGATGCTCCAAAGCGTGGAAACAGTTGAGCTTGCTCCCGAATGCAGCAAGGCGGGCACGAGTCCCATGACTTCGTCTCCGTTGCCAACTCTTGCGCGGCCTCCTGAACAGGCGATCAGGCTGACGTGCGTACCTTTGAGGAAAGAGACGGGGAAAATCTCGCGTGCCGTCAGCTTTTCGTGGTTGAGGTCGATGTGGTGTGCTAGTGGGTCTGACGCGTCCCACCAGACGTGACTGTGGATGTGGATGAGCCTGGAGGTAGGTGCTTCTGTTGTAAATTTAGGCTTGGTAGAAGATTCATCGAGGGATGCAGTAGTGCTGAAACGCTCTGCAAGCTGCATGGCAGAGTCTCGACCAGCGCTGTATTTCTCAATTTCTGTCTGCTTCGGGATTCCGTTCATGACAAGAGTGTTTAGAGGCACTTTTGCCTCCGAGGCCAGTTGGGCGTTCCACAAGCATATGCGAAGAAGCGAATGGCTGTGGCTATAGAAAATTGGGTTTCTAAATATTATCGGCTGCCGACTCGAAGCATTGTTTTCAGCAACTTCGATGGCGTGAAGTGGGATTCGATGTAGTGCTGCCGAAGGGCAGAATACCAGAATGTCTCCCTGGTCACTTAAATCGATTAACGGTTGCACCAGAGCGTTCAAATCGCTCATGTCCTTGGATCTTTGCTGAGACATGGAGCCATCAAGATAGTGAGTCACCCAATCTATGGGTGCAATGGTCGCGATATCCAGAGTCGTAACTGTGGGTGCGCGCCCAGCTTTTGCTGTGAGGAGCAGAAGTGTGCCGTCGCCGAAAAAATCCGGAACAACGTACCAATCCACTAGCACCAGGGCCGTACGGGCTACCTCAGTGATACTGTCAAGGGCCGAGAGGGTCAAAGGCATGCCGTCTTTGAGATCACAGACTTCCTTGAGGAGTTTGTCTTTCTTCATCTCAGCCAGATGCAGATCAAGCTCGTGGCGTAGTGCAAACCTCCGGTGGGGTTGTGCTAATTGAATCTGGCTTTGTAAGGAAACCATCTGTTCATACATAGAGCGGCACTTATCAGACGCCAAGACATCATTGAGAAGGAATTCTGGAATGGCTCCTTCAAGTCCCATGGACGTCGCAAGAGAACGCGCCTTGGAACGTTGAACCCATTTCCACATCTCAAGCTTTCTGGACTCGTTTGCCTCAACTTTTCCAGCGTTCAACAACTGCATAGCGATTTGTGCAATTCTCCACGAGTTTTCTGCATTAGTGGCTCGCTGTCTCTGTTCTAAAGCATCCAAATCCCTACCCCATGTTGTTTCCTGACGCTTTGAGGCGAAGAATGACTCTGCAAGCTCTAGGTTTTGAAGGCCCCTCTCCCGAATAGTCTCCACATCAGTCTCGTTCATAGCTTTGCCTTGTCGCTGATGGAGCCAGTAGATCTTCATAACGCAGAGTTCGGCAGCCAGCCGCTGCCTCATGGCTGTACAAACTGCTTCGCCTTTTGCCTGGTACCCTGTTATCGACCATTGACACTCAGCCTCTGCTCTAGCAATATATGACCCGATTCCATCACTACCAAATTGATCCGGGGATCGACAACAGTGCAAATGGATATGGTCAGCTATACTACCATGCCAACTTGCAGTCTGTTGAGCTATGTTCTCCTTAACTCGTGGTGGTAGCTCCTTGACCATTGACATACATCTCTCCAATTCAGATAAATTTAATGTCGAGCGGCATTTCAGACGCGCAAACAGAATTTTTACGGATCTCTTGGAGAACAGCTCTGAGATATTGCCGGCTATTGTTCATCAACCCTGAATCTCGCGACAACCAGTTTTCTAGCACTTCGGATCGTGCCTTCCAAGCGTCAGGACTGATGGGGATGTCTTCCTTGCCCATGCTTTGAAGATACAGCATGGCGAAGGCTTCATCTGGAGGGATTGCTTCAAGCTTCTGGGCTAATGACGTATAATCTTTGTCACCATCCTGAATTGCTAAAATGGATAACACCTCATCTCCGGCAATAACGCCAGTCTTCAAGTCCATCATCATCCATTCAAGAAATTTCTTGAAAGCCAGATATCGCCTTGGTTCGGTATCGCCGATTGTATGATACCACTCGGTAAAAAAATTGTCTTCCTCGATGTCCAAAGCAAACCTCATCTCAGCTTCTGAGTCCCCATTTGGTTGGGAGGGAACCGTGGAGCCAGCTTTCGCCCTTCTAACGCCGACCAGTCTTCCAAATCGTTCCGGGATTGCGTTTTCAAGTTTCTTAACCTCGGCGTCTTCTTGCGCCATTCTTTCAGGATCTCCAAGCCGCTGATATGCAATTTTGCGGTTTCGATGGATACCCATTAGGCCATCTGGAAGGTTGAATCCCGCATATCTTTCCAAGAAGTTGTCATGCCATTCCAATGTCTTTCGAATATCCGTAACGTTTCTCGCCGCGTATTGGAAGAAGTCCTGATGATCAAACAAAAGACTACGAATATCTTCTAGCACCATCTCTTGATATGCTTCTTGTTCTTGATGAAGACGGATGAACTGAGCTTGATAATAACCACTAGTATCTTCCGGCGCCAGTTCGTAAGCCGCTTCGGTTGCTTGATGGTAGCACGCCACCGTCGATGTATGACAGCAAGCCTTCAAAACCTCGAGTAGCTGCACACTCTCATTGAAATGTACTTTGAGATCATCGTTCCCACGATATCTTAGCCTGAGGATCTTTATGTCGAGAAACGGCGTCAGAGTTTCCTTCCTTGTATAATCCGAGAGCTTGCATCAACACTCCAGCAATTCCTTCGCTGTTTGGAATTCAGTCTCTCCACTCCGGGCTTCCCGACGTTCATACAAGCTTTGTGCAAGATAGACCCTCAGCTCTATTTCTACCCAAATAGAGCGCTCTTTTGTCAGAAACTTATGTTTTTTAGATCGTTCCAAGAACCACAGAGTGACGTCAGCACGCTCAGTGGGCGGAAGACGACTTCTCTCGACCTTGAACAACGAAAGAGCTTCATTAAGTATTCCGCGCTCGACGAGAGATATTCGCAAATCCGTCAAACCTTGCCAAGCAAGTGTTTCATGATTCGGCTTCGGTATCATCGCAACATCGTCTCCAACATAGGTTGACGACAAGGATAATTGGACAAATAGTACCGTTAGAACATATTTCCTCACAAAGTTGACCTAGAAGGACCTTCAAAGATGGCTCAAAACATTACATGGACGTTGCCCACCTGAATATTCGTGTACTCACACACAGGTACACCCCTGAGCCACTCCTGAGCCCTATAGATCTCCTCTAACGGCGGCTCCATTATGCCTTTGTGTGAGAAAACAGCGAATGCACGCAATAAATACATCAATCGATATTCTGCCTTATCAAGATCGAGATCATATTTTTCCGCTTCCGCTAAAGCTTCGTCTAAGATTCTGAAAAGTAAGCCGAGTTTGAATTGCCTGAGTGCGAGCTCAGCCCTGGCAAGAACGACTGCTGGAAGCAGTCTACAGGAATATAGGTCTTCATCGAAAATATGTGAAGCTTCTCGATAAGCATCGAGGTCGGTCAAGACGACAGCGCGCTCCAGATACTGGATCGATGCTACTTCCAGAGATGGATATAACGAGGTGTTTATGCCTAGGTATGGCTGCATTATGTTTGAAGATGGGATTGGAAACCGGATCTATTGGAAGGCTATGTCAGACTGTATCACAGTAAGTATTTACTTTCTCGAACAATCGGCGTTGAAATGCCGTTAAGACTCGAAAGATCAAGGCCCCTCTGGCCAATGGTCCGAGGGCCATACCATTAAGCTGGCGCTACTAGAGTAGTCTGATTCAGCGACGCCAATCCCATTTCCCCCTCGCTTCTAGGCTTACTGCACCTTGAATACATTAACGCCTCGTCTCTGTACACGTAGTACAGTAGCTCGACTCGTGACCTTTGTCGCACCACATGGCTTTCTGTGCACGCCGTCGATATCGAGGCTACGAGAAGCACAGCGACGAGAAGTATAGCCCCAAATTCAAGCAATGGCGACGGACGACCAAGCAGCGAATGACTACCCAGAACTTTCTTGCACGATAACCTTTGATATCGATACTGCTGCCGAGTCACTACTCAATAGCACACCCGTTCCGAGTACTGTGGAAGAAGAGTCCATACCGCGCGAGATAATTGCGGAAGAAATCCGCAGCACTCGTGTACAGGCTGAGCTCCTCCGCCCAATACATCTCGGCACAATCAACCAACAGCCTGCTCTGCTGCTCTGCTTCCGCTTCGGTTTTCAGCGACATTCAGATGGCTGGTTTACTCGCATACAGGCGGCAGATATCAAAATCTCATTTCTTGACGTGCCGAAGGACCCAGGCAGTCCTGCAGGCTTGAATCCGTCCATCGTCAAATTCCACCCGAAACATTACACAGGTGCGGTGTCAACGGGCACTATGAACCGGCACGTGGAGGTGAACGGACAAGTAGCTTCTATACCCAGTGGCCCTACAATCGGCGCCACGTTTGCGCAGGACGTGAGCAGACCTCAGGAGGGCAAACTGGTGGTACATGGATTGACTTCCCTGACGCCCGGCCAGCCAGCACGGAACAAGATCATCTGGAGCGTGGAGGAAGACCGTATTCTTGGTATACGAGGACACGAGGGTAGAAAGGCATATAGATATATTTGACTGAACTATCTAGTAGGTAGAGCATGCGGGATAAAGAAGGAAGGAAAGAAGTGGGCGAAGGGTAAATACCCATTCACTAGCGCCGGATCAATGCGGAAATTACTAACCACAGGGGTAACAGTACCGTTCCCTGTTTCCAACATTTCCAACACTCCCTCTTAGGAATTGAAGCTCTATATGAAGCTATTCAGGCCCTCTACTGACTGTATATCCACGCTCTTTTACTCGCCGACGTCATGCTCGGCGAAGATAGCTTCATTCCTTGAAGCTAGTCCCATAACTGACCTGAACCTCAGGAATTTGCCTGACTTCAGAGGCTTGGTGAGGCCGTCGACCACCATTTGATCAATGAATATGTATTTCAATCTAATTGCTTCCTCTTCTACCTTGTTTCGAACATAGTGATACGACGTATCAATATGCTTGGCTCGAGAATGATTGACGAGATTGCTATTCATTTTTATAGCCGCTTGATTGTCAGCTAAAACGATAGTTGAATTTATATTCGAATCATTATATCTCATCTCTTTCAATGCTTGAATCAGAAAGATCAATTTCTTGACTGCATTACATTCGTTGATGTATTCAGCTTCAGCAAATGACGTGCTAACACATTGCTGATGTTTGAAGCTTCAGCTAATTGATTCATTTCATAGAAAAAACATATAGTTGAAGATGAATCTTTGAGAATTCAAGCAATTCGCATGAGCTGAATCAATATGTTCAAAGAATTCAACTCTCTCAACTCTCTTCATTTTGAAAAATTTATATCAAAGTCTCAGCTGAGCAGTTTCAACTAAATAATGAATGATTTGTTTGACAGTTAGATCATGATCAAAAGTAAAATTCATCGAATATCTGCTGCATTTACTCACTGCATAGACTATGTTTGATCATGTTTGACAAACTACTCACATCAATGTTTTGATGATTGATTGATAACTTTTGATTTCTTCAAAGATAGCTTGATACTTGATTCACTTCTTGAACTTTTAATAAACGTTCTTTTTGAGCTGACATTTATGATGCATCAATGTTTTAGTTGAGCTGCAATCACTCATGCTCAGAAGCTTGATGACTTACTTGATATAAATGCTTTGATTGATTTATGTCAGGACCGTGCCTAGATGATACAACCAATGGAGGTCAGGGTTGATAGTGCTTGATCTTTAGAGGTAGCTATAACTGAATATTAAGAATACAGAAGAAGGTTGGTACAAAAGCTTCTATTTA